>JAEEGL014408206.1_pt1 | contig 19287 bp, 21 predicted proteins | sample 9134231 | NCBI WGS metagenome assembly JAEEGL01 (sample SAMN16246548, study PRJNA631951) | gut metagenome | biome: gut microbiome; feature: rumen; material: fiber-attached | host: Bos | place: Iran: Karaj | collected 2018-10
ACCATCTGGTCGCCTTGGCGTCTGCGTTCTTCCATTTGTTCAGCAATAGCAACCTGACTTGATGTCAGCCAATCAAGAATCATAGCAAATGAAGCTTCGCGACCACGCCATGAATCTGGTATATGTGCCCATGTTCCAACATGAACATAATTTGTTGTGTTAAGTTCGCCACGTTGCAACATAGAATAAGCCGCGTAAGCATTAGGGTCATTCATCATTGATAAATAATAATCACCCAAAAGTGCAGCATCATCGCTGTTAAATGTTCCATTGTTTAAACGCGCATAAAAATAATCATCTGCTTTGGCACGTTCTACTTTGGATACAATGAAATTAATCAAGCCAGACAATCCGGCACGTCCTGTATTTGCCCAGTGCGGATCCGCAGTTGCTGATTTATTATCTGGAACCAAAACCTTGGCCATTGAATCGATATACAAATCGCGCTGTTCTGGATTATAAGGAACGTGTTCTGGCGACAATGGATTCCAAGACGGGTAATATATACCGCGTGCAGGGTCATCTTGTCCCGCCCAGTTCATAATGAACACCGGACCAACAGTTGCGCGATAGCCAGATGTTTGTTGTTTTAATTCTGGTTTTGGGTCGTTAATAATCATTGATACACCATCACAATCAAGAATTGTTGGTTTAACAACACCGACTGTTTTACCGGTTCCCGGAGGCGCTAAACATAATGCAGATAAAGATTCATCAAACATTAAAGGTGTAGATTTACCTTTGTATTTGAAATATCCCAAAACCATCATAAAGCCTTTGAAAAGACCTTCTTTGTTTTTTGGATTTTGTCCCATTTTTTTGATGTCATCTGCGTTTGCTTTACGGGCAGATTTTTCATCATAATTATCTTTTCCCGCTGGGTTAAATTCAGATTTAAATGTATCATCAGATAAGAAATAGTACACAATTACTGGTATAATTGGTGTAACACATGCGAAATCTGGATTGTGTATCGTTCGTGAAAGCCAATATGGAATTTCTGCGATAACAGACAATCCACACGTTAAAAACATATTCTTTATATATATGCCAACCCAATGCGCAGATGCGGGTCCCCATCCATATCGCCACACATGTTCAATTGCAAAAGACAAGCCAAAAACCAAAGCGCATATCAACCAGACACCGATATTCCAACGGATATTCCAAAATTTACGCGCCATAGGGGCCTGTTCGTGTTCTTTGTATTTTGTAGAGTCAAAAATACGAAGACCTTTGCCAGAACCACTGCTAGAGAAAAGGTTGAACTTTACTTCCATGCTTGCTATTATATCACAAAAATAAATGTTTTTATAATAAAAGATTATAGTTATGCAAAATGTACCAAGAATCTATTTAAATGAAAATTTAGAACCAGGGAAGACTTTTCTGATTGATAAAGATGTTGTTCATTATTTGCGTCGCGTTATGCGTAGAAATGATTGTTTGGTTTTTAATGATGGGGTAGAATATAGTGCTGTTTTAAGTGAAGACAATAAAAATATATGTGTTCGTGAAAAAACGAATCGGGCTGACCCATCGAATGATATTGTTTTTTATTTTGCACCAATCAAAAAGATTGATGAAATGTTGAACATGGTGACACAAATGGGCGTTGCTGTATTACAGCCAGTTATTACTGAAAGGACTGTCGCCAATCATATTAATTGGTCGCGTCAAAAAAAGATTATTGTTGAAGCCTCTGAACAATCAGGACGGAACAGTATTCCAATATTATTAGATCCAATTAAATTTGAAAATTTAGATTTGAATGATTTGATTGTTGCAGATGAACGATTCGCACATGGAACAGGTGGAAAAGAAAAAAACATAAACTCAAATCGTATTTTAATTGGACCCGAAGGTGGTTTTTCACCAAAAGAATTTGAAAAAATGGATAAAGCTGGTGTTTGTGGGATATCTTTGGGAAAAACAATTTTGCGTGCAGAAGTTGCTTCCGTGGTTGCTGTATCAAAGGTGTTGAATAAATGACGGTGCGTCTTGCGAAGTTTATTTCAGATTGCGGTGTCGCTTCACGGCGTGAAGCAGAAGATTTAATTAAGTCTGGTCGTGTAAAGGTTGATGGCAAGGTGATAGACACCCCTGTGTTTTTTATGCAAGGTGATGAACAAGTTAGTGTTGATGGAAAAATAATTAAAAAAAGTGCCGATATAAAGCTTTATATATTTCACAAACCAATTAATACTATGACAACTACTCGTGATCCTTTGGGACGTAAGACAATATATGATGTGTTGGATAAGGAATATAAAAATTTAAAATATATCGGGCGACTTGATTACAAAACTACGGGATTATTATTGTTAACGAATGATGGAAATTTAGCACGTCAGATGTCTTTGCCAAAAAATAGGATAGAAAGAACTTATATCGCAACGGTAAATAAATTTACACAACATGGGTTAGATAATGCACGCAGAGGTGTATCGGTTGATGGAATAAAATATCGTCCGATGAAAATAGAAATAATGGATGAGCATAATTTGAAAATAACAGTTACAGAAGGCAAAAAAAACGAAATTAGAATTGTACTTAAGCATATTGGTTCACCTGTTGTGAGTTTGCATCGCGTGTCATATGGGCCTGTGAAGCTTGGAAAATTAGGAATTGGGAAAATTTTAGAAGTGGATAAGAAAACTGTTGACCTGATTATCAAAAATTTCTAGAATCAAAGAAAGAGGAAGGGAGTTTTACATGAAAAAAACGAGAACTACAAAAAATATCAAGATAAGAAAAGTTGTTACTGGCTCTGGTTGTCATGGCAATGTATGGTCTTGGGCTATATATATTTATTGGTTTATAATTTTGTTCTTTATTGCGGCTACATTTTATATTATTGGTCGTGGGCATGAATTTTTAAGTCCGTCTAGAACCTTTATTACAACAGAAGAAGCCTTGAAAGGTTCACAAGATTATATTGATTCGGCAAAAGAAAAAATTATCGCTGGTGATGTTGAAGAAGCTATTTCTGATTTGAATGCCGCGATTGATTCTAATGCGAATGCAAGTGTGTATACTTTACGTGGTGAAGCATATATGCAGATGGGCGATTATCAAAACGCATTGAGTGATTTTGATTCTGCAATAGAAATTGATGGTATGAATTCTATCGCATTTTTTGACAGGGCTTTGTTAAATATGCGTCTTGAAAATTATGATTCTGCTTTGGTTGATATCAATAATGCTTTGGCTGCGCAGTCTATGAAACCAATGGAAGGTTTGACTTTGCGTGATTTGTATGCAAAACGTGGTCAATTAAATTTGTGGATGAAAAATTGGCAGGGTGCAGTAGCAGATTATACAAATTCATTAGCGCGTTCAGAAGGTAGTGTTTCCGCAGATGTTTATGCAGAACGTGCAGAAGCATATACTGTATTGGGCGAATATCAAAATGCGATTAACGATTATACTTCTGCGGTTCGTGTGATTGCTGAACAAATTCAGGCTACACCAACCCAAGAAGGGCGTGAATCACAATCAAGTGATGCTATGTCTTATTTCGAAAAATCCGCTGCTTTGAATTTGCAATTGGGTAATAGAGATTTGGCAAAGCATGATTTAGAATCTGCTTATGCGATTGCTGCTGCATTAAATGATGTAGAAAGTATGGATCGTATTCAAAATTTAATAGATGGGTTGAACGACTAAGAAAGTGTCGCCCTGTCTGAAAAAAGACAGGGCGGTATTTTCTTTGACTTTTGTTTTTAATGGTATTAGAATATCAAGCATGTTTTATAAATTGTTCATCTTTTCTACTATGACAACAACCCCTTTGGGGGTATAGATTTTCATTTGCACTGAATATTTGTGCGTATTATAATAAGCAAACTATTTAAATAAATTTTAAGAAAAAACAAAGAAGGTATATTATGTCTTATCCAATTGAAACGATCCGTCATTCACTAGCTCACGTGATGGCGGCAGCAATTAAAAAATTACACCCAGATGTTAAATTTGCTGGTGGTCCGGCTATTGAAAATGGTTTTTATTATGATTTCGATACTGAATACAGATTCAGCGAAGCTGATTTTGCAGAAATCGAAAAAGAAATGAAGGCATTGATTAAATCAGATGGTCGATTCGATAGACGTGAAATTTCTTTGGTTGAAGCCAAGGAAATTTTTGCTGATCAACCATATAAAATGGAATGGTTAAATGAATATGATGCAAATGGTGAAGTATTATCTATTTATACTTTCCGTGATTTCGTTGATTTGTGTCGTGGACCACATGTTGAATCATCTAAAGATTTGCCAAAGGACGGTTTTAAGATAAGAACTGTTGCTGGTGCTTATTGGAAGGGCGATTCTAAAAATAAAATGTTGCAACGTATTTATGTTGATGCATTTGCGTCCGCTGATGAATTGGCTGAATTCTTAAAAATGCAAGAAGAAGCAGCAAAGCGTGATAATCGTAAACTTGGTAAAGAAATGGATTTGTTCCATTTTGAACCAGAATATGCCCCTGGTGCTGTGTTTTGGCACGATAAAGGTTTTAAGGTTTATCGCAAATTGGTTGAATATATTCGTCAACGTCAAAATCGCGAAGGTTATTTAGAAATTTCTACACCGACTGTTATGGAACGTTCTTTGTGGGAAAGATCTGGGCATTGGGCGAAATATGCATCACATAATTATGCTGGTAAAACACAAGATGGTAAGGATTTTTGTGTAAAACCTATGTCTTGTCCAGGTGGCATGTTGGTATATGCCCAAGGTATTAAATCATACAAAGATTTGCCATTGTATCTGGCTGAATTTGGGAAGGTAAACCGTTACGAAGCATCTGGTGCTTTGGCAGGTTTGATGCGTGTTCGTGAATTAACTCAAGATGATGCGCATATATTCTGCACAGAAGAACAAATGCAAGAAGAAGTTGTCAAAGCTTTGAAATTGATTTTGGAAATTTATCATAATCTTGGTTTTGATAAGGTTTTGATGGATTTAGAAACTCGTCCAGATTCTGAATTTCGTATTGGAAGTGATGAAGTATGGGACTTCGCAGAAGATACTTTGCGTAAAGCATTGGATTCTGCTGGTGTTGAATACATTATCGCAGAAGGTGAGGGTGCGTTTTATGGACCAAAAATATGTGTTTATTTGTGGGATGCACTTGGTCGTAAATGGCAGTGCGGTACCGTACAATTAGATATGAATTTGCCAGAAAGATTTGATTTGTCTTACATAGGTGAAGATGGTGAAAAACATCGTCCAATTATGTTGCATCGTGCTATGTTAGGTTCAATTGAAAGATTCTTTGGTATTTTACTTGAATCAACTGGTGGTAATTTACCATTGTGGTTAAGTCCAGAACCAGTAGTGGTTACACCTGTATCTGAAAAATATAAAGATTATGCTGAAAGCGTAGTTGCAAAATTGAAAGATGCTGGTGTTTATGCGCGTGCAGATTTGCGTGACGAAAAGGTTAATTACAAGGTTCGTGAATTGTCTTTGGCAAAAACGCCAATAATTGCTGTTGTTGGTGAAAAAGAACAAGAAAACGAATCGGTAACATTGCGTTATTTGGGTAAAGAAAAACAAGAAGTTAAATCTTTATCCGAATTCATCGAATATATGAAAGACGCAATTAAAATGCCATTATAATTAAAATTTGGGGTGATTTTTCACCCCAAATTATTAAAAGAAAAGGAAAAGAAATATGAAAAAAATTGCTTTGTTAATCGCGCTTTTTTCTGTGGTTTGTGTTGTAGCAGGGTGTTCTTGTAAATGTGAAAATGAACCAGTAGTAGAAGCCAATCATAAATTAATCGTGCCGCCTAATTTTGGAAATATGCCAAAATAATTTTTGGTTATGTCATTTTTTTATGATATAATGTACCTATGAAATGTAAAACATAGGGGTCCATCATGGAAAAAGAAGATAATTTAGATTTATTAGATTTGGAAGAGACAAACGAAGTGGATGCTTTGCCAGAAGCAGCACCGTTTTCAAATCCGCGTCCAAAAAAACCATGGTTGTTGATGGGGTTGGGAATTGCGATTATTGTTTTAGCAACATGGATTATTGTTGCAAAAATTGGTGGTGATTCTGGGACCAGTGTCAATGTAGATTTGGATGTCCCTGTTGAATCTGTTGATAAACCAGCAGAACCAGTGGCAGATTTAAATGTTCCTCCAAGACCAGGTGAAGTTCCATCTCATCCAGGTATGGAACAGCATCCTGCACCGATGCCGGCACCTGTACCAGCAGAACAGCCAGCACCAGTTGAAAGACCTGCGATAATGGTTCCTGTTGCTGAAAGTGGAAATCCTGTTCGCGTTGTTGAAGACAGAAAGGAAGTGACATTTAATCCTGACAAACCTGCCGCACAGCCAAAACCAGCAGCAAAAAAGCCTGTTAAAAAGGCAACGACATCAGTTAGTAAAACTGTGACGTCAGCAAGTAATGGCGATATTTATGTTCAATTTGGTTCTTACAGCACACGTGCTGCGGCACAAAGTGCAGAACAAAAAATACGTGCTGGACATGGCAGTTTATTTAGTGGTAAACAATTTGTTATATTGGCAGCCCAGGTCAAAGGCAAGACAACATACAGATTGCGTATCGCTTTCCACAATGCTAATGAAGCAAATGGTTTTTGCAGAAATGCAAAATCAGATGGTCTCGATTGCTATGTGACGAAATAATAAAAGGGGTAAATTATGAGAGGCGGTATTTGGGAAATTATTTTAATAGTTCTTTTGGTTTTAATACTGTTTGGTTCTGCAAAGATTCCTGCGATGGCTCGGAATATTGCGAATGGAATAAAAACATTTAAACATGAAATCAAAGAAGAACCCGCAAAAAAAACTGTGGCTAAGAAAAAGAAAGCAACGGGTAAAAAGACTAAATAATGAATCGCCCTTTTGGGCGATTTTTATTTTTTGAAATATTTTTTTAATGTTTCATATGCTGTGGTAATACGGGTAAATTCTGTAGCAGATTTATCCTTAGCTGTCGATGTGTCAGGGTGATATTTTTTTGCTAATGTTCTATATTTTGCGCCGATTTCACGCCAAGATGCAGTTATTGGTAATCCGAATACTTGTAATGCAGATATAATTTGTGAAGGCAATGCTTTTTTAGGTGGCATTTTATCAAATGATGATCGACCAGTTAAAAAATCATTTAAGAATTGTACATATTCTGCTTCATTTTTGTTTGACTTTTCTTTGTCTTTATCTGCAATACCAAATGTTTCACGTTCCCATTCAGCATCGATTTCGTCTGGGGTCATATTTGCATAATAATTCCAATTTTTATTATATTCCGCAGCATGCTCTTTACAAAACCACCAATATTCTTTTAAGTCACGTGATTTAGGTGCGCGGCAAGTTCCGGCTTTTGTACATCCTGGATGATCGCATTTCTGTATCATTTTATATATCCTTGATTTCATTATGTGCCAATGGATGTGCAGTTTCCACTGTATCTCTTAATTTTTCTGGTAAGACATGAGTATATATTTGAGTTGTTGAAATATCTTCGTGTCCAAGCATTGTTTGTATCACGCGTAAATTTGCACCACCTGCCAATAAATGTGAAGCAAAAGAATGTCTTAATACGTGTGGTGAAACGCGGTTTGGATCAATGCCTGCTAGTACAGCACATTTTTTTAATATTTTAAAAAAACCATCACGTGTTATATGTCCAGATGCAGAATTTGTTGGAAACACATATTTAGAATCATTATCACCACGAATTTCTAGCCATTTATGCAAGGCATGTTGTGCGCCTTCATGCATCGGAACTAATCTTTCTTTGGCGCCTTTGCCATGAATTAATAATTTATCTCCTAAATTTGCAGAAAGTGGTAATTCGCATAATTCTGAAACGCGTAATCCCGATGCGTACAGTAATTCCAACATACATTTTAAACGTACAGATGTTTTTATATCACCAGATGAAGATATTAATAATTCTATTTCTTCTGGGGATAAATATTTAGGTAATGTGCGTCCGCGTTTTGGTAATTCTATATTACTTGTTGGATTTTTTGTTATTATTTTTTCTAACATTAAAAATTTGTAAAAGGTTCGCAGTGCGCTGGCTTTGCGCGCAACGGAAGAAGGCTTGTCAGGTAAATTTGATAAATAATTTTGGATATCTTCAGCATTCGCATTTAATAAATTACCGATTTCATTTTCTGCTTGGTGTAAATCAGAAGCATACGCAGTTAATGTTTGTTGACTGCGACCTTTTTCCGCGGAAAGCGCTTCTAAAAATATTTCTATATATTTCATGGATAAAGAACCACTTCTGTAAATTCTGGTTGTGGTGCAAAAGATATTACCATTAATACCAACAATATTATTGCTATTAACCAAAAGATATATTTTTTATTATCTGTTTTTTTACGTAATGGCATATCTGATTCCTTAGATTGTATCAAAACTGGTTATAAACATACATGCACCAGTAATAATTATTATCTGTGGTGCAATGATTGCTATTAATGGTGGTAATGTTCCTGTATTTCCCAAAGCATTAAATAAGTTTACTATGAAATACAATGCGAAGCATGTTAATATACCCAAACTAAATTTTAAACCAAAAGTATAATTACGACGTTGTCTTGTTTGTGAAAAGGCGATACCTAATGCCACCATTGCTATCATATTCAAAGGCAAGAAAAACAGTGTCCAAAATTGCACTAAATGCCCACGTGTTGGCACACCGATACCATTCATTTTTTTGATAAATGTTGGTAATTTCCAAAAAGAAATTTGATCTGGTTGTAAATATCTGTCCAGTACGGTTTTTGGTGTTAATTTTGTATCTACATGCCTTGGTTCTTTGGCAGTTGTGCCATCCGCCGTTGTGATTGTGGCTTTTTCTATATTTATGCCGTTATTAGATAAAGTCGCATAATTTGTTGTTATACGTTCTTTTAATTTAAAAGAATTATCTTGTAATAATATGGTTATGTTATCAAAAATAACATCTTTGTTTTTTGCTATGTGTAATCCTTCAGCACGGGCGGTAAGAAATCCATCGTCAGACATTTCGCGCAGCCATATAGCGTTATCTACCAATTTCAATTGATTATTTGTTAGGTTTTTGGTGGTTAAATTAACTGAATATGGATTTATGACACATGATGCGAATATCCCGATTATGAACGCACCGAATAAAAATGGTTTTGCAATTTGAAAAGGTGATAAACCAGCACAAGATACGATAATTAATTCCGAAGATTTTGTTAAATTATAAAAAGCAACCAAAGTCCCCATAAATATCGCCAAGGGTAAAAACATAGGTATGTATTCTAGTAATCTTACCCACGAATCCACCAATGTTGATATCGCATCCGGATTAGCAGAAAGTCTTTCTACGAAAGTGACGGCAAATATAACACCGCATACGACCAACATTACCAGTAAAAAGCTGGTAAAAAAACGGCGCAGTAGGAATAAAGTCAAAACTTTGGGTTTAAATCTGCTCATAATTTGATAGTATAATAGTTTCAAATCGTAATTGCAAAATTAAATTTAATGGTATATTGTTATAAGCAAAACATAAGGTGGAATATATGGATAAAAAACCTATATCGCGTCAGGGTTTTGACGCATTGCTAAAAGAATTAAAAGATTTGAAAGAAAATCAACGACCAGAAATATTGAAAGTGGTTCAATGGGCGCGTTCACTTGGTGATTTGTCTGAAAATGCGGATTATAGTGCTGCCAAAGAAAAACAACGTCAAATTGATAAAAGAATTCAATACATTGAATCTGTTATTGAAAATTCACAGGTCATAGATGTTGATTCTTTGTCCGGAAACAGGGTGGTTTTTGGGGCAAAGGTTATTACTGAAGATGAAGAAGGTAATAAAATGGAATGCCGTATTTTATCGGACATAGAATCTGATGGTCGCATGGTAATATCTTGTAATTCACCAGTTGGACGTGCGTTAATAGGGCATTGCGTAGGTGATTATTGTACAGTACGTTTGCCAAGTGGTGAAAAAGAATTTGAAATCGTTGATGTAAAATTCAAGGATTAAAATGTCTATTCGTGTTTTGCCAGATTTTTTAATCAATCAAATTGCCGCAGGGGAAGTGGTTGAAAGACCTGCGAGTGTTGTTAAGGAATTGGTTGAAAATGCGCTGGACGCTGGGGCAGATCAAATTATCATAGATGTTGTTGATGGTGGTCGTACCATGATAAGTGTCATTGACAATGGCAAAGGTATGAACAAGGAAGATTTGTCGAATTGTGTTTTAAGACATGCGACATCTAAATTGCCAGATGACGATTTGTTAAATATTAATTTTATGGGCTTTAGAGGGGAAGCTTTGCCGTCAATTGCTTCAGTGTCAAATATGGTTATTGATACTTTCAGTGTCGGGGCAGAACATGGCTGGCAATTAAATGCGGATAATATGGAAATAAAACCATCTGATTGGGAAAGCGGAACGCGTATGCGTGTTGCTAATTTGTTCGCAAAAACGCCAGCGCGATTAAAATTTTTACATACTGATAAAGCAGAATTGTTGGCTGTGCTTGATACAGTAAAAAGACTTGCTATGGCACGTACAGATGTAGGTTTTGTGTTAAATAACAAATGGTATTTTCCAAAAAATCAAGATTTATTAGAACGAGTAATTGCGATTATGGGTGAAGATGTACGTGGACAAATGTTATATGTGGATGCAAAATCTTCTTCTTCGGATATGCGCCTTTATGGGTATATATCTAATCCGACCTTGCGTCGTGCTTCATCTGTAGATCAATATTTGTTTGTTAATGGGCGTCCGGTTAAAGATAAAGTTTTGGTTGCAGCATTACGTGCATCATATATGGATGTTATGCATGCGCGCGAATTCCCATTGTGTGCTTTATATTTAGAAATGCCATCGCGTAATGTAGATGTAAATGTTTCACCATCAAAAACAGAAGTGCATTTTTTAGAGCCAACACATGTACGCAGTTTTATAATTAAATCTTTGCGTGAAACTTTATCAAAAACATTGAATCAAAATTTGCAAAATGATGTTGAAAACATAAATAAAAATTTTGAAATACCACGAACACAAACTTTCTTTAATGCACGTCCAATAGATACAAATTTATATGCAAAAAATTTTGTTGCTGAACCGTCTGTATACGACGGAAAAAGCCGTACAGAAGAAATTAATATACAACAAAATATTATTAAACAAGAATCTGAATTTGATTTACCTTTGGGACGTGTTATTGGGCAATTAAATGATAAATATATTTTGGCTGAAAATGCTGATGGTTTTGTCATTGTTGATCAACATGCTGCGCATGAAAGAATTACTTATGAAAGATTGCGTAAACATGAAATTAAAACACAACCACTGTTGACACCAATTGTTATAAAATTGCGTGCCGAAGAAGTTGAATCTGTATTAGTTGTGGCCGATGAATTAAAACAATGTGGGTTGCATATCGATTCGTTTGGGGACAGTGCATTGGCAATTTTTGAAAAACCGTCTGATTGGGATTTGAATTGGGAAAAGTGCTTTCGTGAAATTGCAGACGAAGTACGTGTTAATGGGCATTCTTCAAGATTACAGGAAAAATTGCATTTAAAATTGGCAAATTTTGCTTGTCATCATTCTGTAAGGGCCGGACGTAAGCTAAATATGGCGGAAATGAACGCGATTTTACGGGATGTTGAACAGACAGAACGTGGTGGTGAATGCAATCATGGGCGCCCAGTTTATATGGTTATACCAATTTCCAAATTAGATTCTTTGTTTGAAAGGGGTTAAGGGCTTTTTTTCTTTACTTATGTTTGTTTTTTTACTAGGGTTTATGTATTAAACAAGGAGAATATTCATGAACGAAACGATTGAAGTTGCAAATCAAGTAACACAAAGTGCGCCTGTGGCTCAACCACAAGATGGTATGTGGGGCATGGTTATTTACTGTGTTGTCATAATGGCGATATTGTATTTATTTATGATACGACCAAACAAAAAACGTATGGCAGAATATCAAAAAATGCTCGATTCTATCAAGGTTGGTAATCGTGTGTTGGCTGCTGGTATTTATGGCACAGTAAAGAAAGTTAATGAAAAAAGTTTGGAAATTGAAATTGCAAAAGGTGTTGTTGTTGAAGTAAACAAAAATGCAGTTGCAAGTGTTGAATAATTTTTTAGGGGTTAGGTTATGTTTAAAAAATTAGCGATTATTTTTGTAGCACTGTTTGGTATGTTGTTGGCGGTACCAACTTTATCGCCAAAATTAGCACCTTATTTTCCGTCATGGATAAAACCAATTCCATTAGGACTTGATTTGAAGGGTGGGGCGCAATTGTTGTTAGAGGTTGATACAGATGTTATGTTAAAAGAAAAATCTGCACAGCTTTATGACGAAGTGCGCAGTGCCATGATAGACAGAAACAAGGGTGTTATTCGTTTTTCTGATTTACGTAACACTGGTAAAGAAGTCACTTTGGTCGTTCGTGATGATGGTGAAGTATCGAAAGCAAAGGGACGTTTGCGTGGTGTCCTCGGAAATAATGTTGATGTCGCATCAAGTGGTAAAACTTTGACAATATCTTATACTGCCAAGGCGCGTGAAGAATTTATAAATGATGCTATGTCACGTAGTATAGAAATTGTTCGTCGTCGTATTGATGCGTTGGGAACCAAAGAGCCATCTATTCAATCACAGGGCGGAAAATATATTTTGGTTCAATTACCTGGTGTAGATAACCCAGAACGTATCAAGGAATTGATTGGTAAAACTGCAAAGATGTCTTTCCATTTGGTTAATGAGAATATAACCAGTCAACAATTGGAGTCTGGACATGCGCCAAGTGGAACTATGTTCTTAGAATATATGGAAAACCCTGGGCAATTAATCCCTGTTTATTCTCGTGTAGAAGTTTCTGGGGACAGTTTGAAAAATTCTCAAGCTGATTTCGATCAAAACAATATGCCTGTGGTAACAACTGAATTTGATGCCAGTGGTACACGCAGATTTGCAAAACTTACTACAGAACATGTTAATGAACGTTTTGCAATTGTGTTGGATGATAAAGTTTTGTCTGCACCAACGATTCGTGAGCCGATTCCAGGTGGACGTGGTCAGATATCTGGTGGATTCACATTACAAGGCGCAAAAGATCTGGCCGTATTGTTGCGTTCAGGTGCTTTGCCAGCGCCATTGGAAGTCATAGAAGAACGTACCGTTGGTGCGGGACTTGGTGCTGATACGATTGCTACTGGTAAAATTGGTTCTGTCGTAGGGGTAATATTTGTTTTGGTATTTATGGCCCTGTTGTATGGAATATTTGGTTTGTTCGCAGATATAGTTTTGATTGTTAATTTGTTTATGATTGTTGGTGTGTCTGCGTTATTTGGTGCCACATTAACTTTGCCGGGTATTGCGGGTATTGTGTTGACTTTGGGTATGGCGGTCGATGCGAATATTTTGCCGTTCGAAAGAATAAGGGATGAAGTTCGCGCAGGTGTTCCAACTTTGCGTGCCGTAGATTATGGATTTACGCGTTCTACTAAAACAGTTATGGACGGTGAATTAACCAATTTAATCTGTGCTTTGATTTTGTTCCAATTTGGTGCTGGACCGATTCGCGGATTTGCCGTGACTTTATCTATCGGTGTGGCGACAACATTGTTCACATGTTTGTTGTTAACCCGTGTTCTTGTTGATTACTACATGAACGGTAAAAGCAAGAAAATTGGTTATATAAGAATGAAGTAAGAAAAAACAGAAAGTGCATGAAGGAGTAGACTTATGAAATTGCATTTTATGAAATATCGTAAATTATCATATTGGATTTCTGCAATCTGTATTGTTTTGTCCATATTATCCATTGTATTCAAAGGGTTTAATTATGGTATAGACTTTTCTGGTGGTATTTCTATGGAAGTTAAACCAGTAACTGCGGATTATACTATTGACAAGATGCGTCATGAATTAGCAGATTTTAAACCAGAATTACAGGCTGTGGATGGTGATGCTATTTTGTTGCGTGTTGGTTTGCCAAAAGGTGTGACTGATGAACAACAAAATGAACGTGTAAGCGAAATTAAAAACATTTTGGGTGACAACGTGACTTATTCCCAGGTTCAAGTTGTCGGACCAAAGATTGGTGGTGAATTGATTCGTGGTGGTGTTTTAGCGATACTGGTATCGTTCATAATGATGTCTGTGTATATTTGGATTCGTTATCGTGGTGGATATGCGGTTGGATCGTTTGTATCGTTGGTATTCGATTTGATATTGATGTTCGGGTTCTTTTCAATTGCGGGACTTGAATTCAATCAGACGGCCATCGCGGTTATTTTGATGGGTGTTGGATATTCTGTTAATGATAAAGTTGTGAATTATGACAGAATTGATGAAAACCTTAAAAAATATCATAAAATGCCAGTCAGCGAAGTTATAGATTTATCTGTGAATGAAATGTTACACAGAACTGTTATGACCAGTGTATCTACGATTTTAGCAATGGTTGGTATTTACATTTTTGGTGGACAAATGTTACGCGAATTCGCAATCGCTATGACGTTTTCGATCATAAGTGGTACGTTGACGAGTATTTATATTTCTAACGTAATATTGTATCACTTTAATTTGCGTGAGACAGATTATTAATATTGGGTTGGACCAAGTGAAGGAAAGGAGAGATAAAATGAAAATAAAACAAATCTTTTTAACACTTGGTCTGATGTGTTTGCCATTGTTGGCATATTCATCGAATTTATTTTATGACAATGTACAAATCCAAGATGACATAGATATTTATGCTGTGTCAGATGTTTTTGCAGATATTTATGAAAAATTAGATGGTGTAAATTGGGCTGGTAAAAACATAAATGTTGCGATTGAAAGTCTCGAAAAGTTAAACCCAAATGCACATATCGCTGCGACAGGGGAAAGGGCGGTTCTGGTATGGGGGGATGATTTAATTGCTAATTATCCATATCCTGGAAATAAAGATTGGCGCGCCTATGGTGAATTAACAACAGCATTGCTTTTGAAAATGCGTGAAAGGGATGCAAATTTGCATGCGTTAAAAGATGCTGGTTTGTATCAAGTTGTTGTTAATGCTCTGTTGTCTGGGATAGACGAAGATGGAAATTATATCTATTCGCGTGACGCATTGAATGCTGGGGATGCGCGTATTTTAACCAATATCGGTTTTGATGGTGGACGCGATTCGCGTGGTAATTTCAGAATAACTGGTGTTTATAAAGATTCCCCAGCAGATATGGCGGGCATTCATGAAGGTGACATTGTATCAGAAGTAAATGGACAACGAGTTGCTAATATGTCTGATGAAGATATGTCTGCTGTGTTGGCTGGATATAATTCTGGAACAGCAAAATTGAAAGTTTTGACCCCATTTGGAAACAGAAACGTTACATTGCGTCGTGCAACTGTTGTGTTGGCGGATGCTGATATTGTGTACCGTTCTGAAAACAAGGGTGCCAATGGTATCTTGGAAATAATTATTCATAAAATTTCAGACAGTGCAGTTGACATTGTAAACGAAGCATTGGCAAGACATACAGATGCATCTGGGATAGTGTTAGATTTAAGAACAAGTATGGGTGATGATGAAAGGGCGGCTGCTAAATTGGCGGGATTATTTATGGGACAAAAACCGATTATGCGAATCATTGAAACTGCGGTTGATGAATTAGAAGTTGTGCCAGGTGGTGATGCGGTAACAGAATTACCTGTGGTTGTTTTGATTTCAGATACAACGCGTGGAACTGCGGAAGCAATTGCAGCCGCGTTCAAAGAACATAGTCGCGGTGTTTTGGTGGGAACACCAACAGCAGGGCGCGCGCGAATCGCTTCATTTTTAGATTTAAAGAATGGTGGTGCTTTGGAATTATTGAATAAATCTGTAAAAAGTGGAAATGGCAAAACATTAGATGGACGCGGTGTTTTCCCGATTGTATGTTTGTCTAATATCAGAAATGAACAGCAACGAGAAACATTTTTCTTGAACGTTATTAATGGTAAATTTAATTCACATGATTATAACGGTGATAATAATGTGGATGTTCGGGCTTTGCGTAATGCATGTCCGAAAATTACAAGTGGCACAGATGAAGATGCTTTGGCAACTTCGTTAAGTGTTAAAATATTAACAGATAAAAAAATATACAACGAATTAATGGATTTTTAAAATGTTTATAAGAAAAGATAATACTTTGAAATGGATTTGGATTTTTGTCGGTGCAATTATTGCGATTGCATTGGTTTTGGGATGTATATTCAGTTGGGACAGGGCTTTATATTCCTGGATACATAATCCGGCATGTAATCCATGGACTTTGGGTGATGGTTTTTGGTGTGGTCTTGCTTTTGTTATTGGAAAAGTGTTCAGCGCAAAAATGTGGTTTATCGTATCTGTGTTGTCCGTATTGGTGTTTTATGTATATAAAGCAGTGACAAATGAAAACGATTTCCGATTCGCTTTTTTCAAAATAAAAAACAGTTATGCATTTTATTTGTTGTGTTCAGTAGTAATGGCAATAGTTACATCTGGGGTATTAAAGTTTATAATTGGCCGTTCACGTCCAATTATTTATGAAGCATTAAATGCATATTTCTTTGTGCCGTTAACATATGAAGAAGTATTTAATTCTATGCCTTCCGGACATACAACAGTCAGTTTTGCTGGCTTGGTGATGTTAGGTATGTTGTTTCCGCGTATAAAATGGGCAACATGGACCATCGCAATAATTATTGCGGTTTCACGTGTGTATATTGGTGCTCATTGGGTTGGGGATGTATTATTGGGTGCGTTCATAGGTATGCTTTGTGCTGATTTGACAAAGGCTTTATTGAAAAAAATAAACACGAAATAAATCTATTTTTTTATTCTTTGAAATGTGATACAATGCAGGCGTAAGGAAATAGGGGGTATAATAACTATGAAAACGCTGAAACCCGCAGAAAGCTGCACGTGTACAGGTAGTTTTTTGTATGGTTTAAAACAAATCGGGACGATTTGTTTCGCTTTTCTTTTTTCTGCATTTTCCACAAATCTTTTGGCAGTAACTCAAAATCCGAATATTCCAGCAAGTGCAACAAGTGCATCATGCGATAATGCGACATTGGAAACTTATAGTGGCACATCAAATTTACAAGCAAATTGGGAACCTAATCCGATAAAATTGCATTGGTACAATGCTGATACACAGTTAGATGTTCAAGATGCGGCAGATTCGTGTGATTATGATGGTGGTTTGACAGTTCCTTCAACTGCTCCAACAAAGACAGGTTATACTTTTAATGGATGGAAAGTGAAAAAAATATTTGTTCCAGAAGGTTATACGCAGTATGAATATTTAACATTTTCAGGTACACAATATATAGGAACAGATTGGACACCAAATCAAAATACAGAAATCCAAGCAAAATACAAAGTCACTGCAACCAGTGCATGTTGGGTGTATGGTTCAGGCAGTTCAAATCCACGTATAACAGCTTATTTTAGTACTGGGGCCAGCAATCAACGTTTTGGTGCTCAAACAATTGTGCGTCAGATACCTGCTAATCAAATAAATGAAGTTATTCAAAACAAAGAAGGTTTGCGATTAAATGGTGTGGTTACTCCATATCCGACGGTTGCTAATTTTACATCGTCTGGTAAATTATTTATTGGTACTGCAGCAGCAAGTTCTTCTACTGCGAAATTTAAAGGTTCTATATATTATATGCGGGTATATGATGCAGGTTCTTTAAGATTTAATCTTGTTCCGGCAAAACGTAATTCTGACAATGTATATGGATTGTATGATAGTGTTTCTGGGACCTTTTTTACTAATTTGGGTAGCGGAACATTTTCAGTTGGGCCCGAAGTTACAGAGTAAAAAAAATGCCCCAAACGGGGCAGTTTTTTATTTCTTACGTTTTTCGTATTCTTCTTGTTCTTCTGTGGTCATTGTTGCCAACGGACGTGCCAACATACGTTGCAGACCAATTTCTTCACCAGATATTATGCTGTACCCATATGTACCGTTTTCAATTCTTTCCAATGCAGCATTTATTTTTTGTAATAAATTAGAAGTACGTTCAGACATACGCAAATTCATCGTGATTTCTTGCTCTGCGGATGCTTGATCTTGTTCGTCGCCAACACCAGCTGTTTCATTTTTTTCCGCCATACGAACGTCACTTAATACAGAATCTCGGTCTTGTAAAATATCATTACGTTGTGTGTTTAATACCTGATAAAAATATGCCAATTGTTCAGGACACATATATGGTTCTGATTTTTTTGGGGTGTATTTAGGTGATAATTCAATATTTTTATAATTTTTTGCCATGGTTCTATGCCTTTTTTAATTCGTCAATCCACTGGATCAATGTTTCGTTGTCCATTAACCCGGTACGAGCCTCTTTGATTTCGCCATTTTTAAATGCTAATACGCTTGGGATGCTGCGTATGCCAAATTTTGCAGGCGTTCTGCGATTAACATCATCAATTTCAAATTTTACAAAATGAACATCTTTTTCTGTTTCTGAAACTTCTTCAAATATAGGACCAAACATCTGGCATGGACCACACCAAGATGCCCAAAAATCTACCAATGTTAAACCTTCGCCAACCATCGACTCAAAGTTTTCATCTGTTGCGTGTTGTAATGCCATAATTTTCTCCTTATGTTATTGATATTTCATTTGAGTTTATTATAATCATAGCAAAAAGCAAGAGAAAAACGATATGAAAAAATTCGTCTATGTTGATGCGGGTGCAAGTTGGTTAAAACCACAATCTGTGGTTGAAGTTGAAGCCGATTTTTTGCGAAAATCTTATGCTAATGCTGGTCGTGGTGTGTGTGCTCGTGCCGGTCATGTTGACGATTTAATTGCTAAATCGCGTTCTATTGTTGCTGATTTTATCGGGGCAAAGCCCGGAAATATAGTGTGGACATCTGGCGCAACCGACGGATTCAACAGAATTGTTAATATTATAAAGGGGACAATAAAGAAAAAATGTCCCGTTGTTGCGGTATCTGATTTAGATCATCACAGTGCACGTTTGCCATGGGAAAATTGTGCAAAGAAAGGTGGCTGTAAAATTGTTAATGTGGCATTGGATAAAAAGTTAAATATTGATTTGAAAAAAATTCCGAAGGCTGATGTGATGGTGATAACTGCGATGTCCAATGTTATGGGTGTGGCACAAGATGTTAAAGCGATAATCAGTGGTGCACGTAAGAAGAATTCAAAAGTTATTACAATCGTGGATGCCGCGCAATCTGTCGTACACAGCAAATTAGATGTTGTTGATATGGA
>JAEEGL010573544.1_pt1 | contig 19286 bp, 14 predicted proteins | sample 9134231 | NCBI WGS metagenome assembly JAEEGL01 (sample SAMN16246548, study PRJNA631951) | gut metagenome | biome: gut microbiome; feature: rumen; material: fiber-attached | host: Bos | place: Iran: Karaj | collected 2018-10
GAGATTCGGAGCGAGGGACAGGGAAGGCCTGTCCCTTGTAATAGGCAACGGGATAACCATCACCCTCATAGTCAGCGCGGTGACCACCGCCATCGGTCTGGTGCTCACCCTCTGCCCCGTATTCGGAGGAAAGGATCTTCTGCAGCTTCTGAACACGCCGGAAGGCGAGATATATTTCTGGGCCAAGCAATACCTTACCATCATATTCGGGGGCGTTACGGCCACCATCTTCTATAACGTGCTCGCGGGATGTCTCAGGGCTCTTGGGGACAGCGTTTCGGCTCTGATGTTTCTCCTTCTTGCCTGCGGCATCAACATAGGACTCGATATTTTCTTTGTGGCGGTGCTCGGTATGGGAGTAAAGGGCGTCGCCCTTGCGACCATAATAGCCCAGGCTATGTCGGCGGTAGCCTGCGCGGTCAAGCTTTTCAGCATGAAGGACTGTTTCGAAGTCACGAAAAAGGAACTAAGGCCGGACAGGGAGATAGTCTCGAAGATACTGTCTCTGGGAATACCCACAGGTATAGGGCAGGGAGTGTTTTCGCTGTCCCAGTTCCTGGTACAGTCTCTTACGAACAGCATGGGAGCTGCCGTTATGGCATGCAGCGTAGTGGTACTGAGGATTGACTCCTTCTCCATCATGCCATACTTTTCCATGGGTACGGCCATGACCACGTATATAGGGCAGAACTACGGAGCAAGGCAGCTCGGAAGAATAGAAAAGGGAACAAAGCAGGGAGTGCTAATGATCATCTGCCTTTCGGCCGGGATAACGGCGCTTATGCTGCTCTTCGGCCGTCCCCTTGCAGGCATATTCACGAAGACCGAAGCGCTTAAGGATCTTGCGGTTGCAAACTTAAGGATACTGGCTTGCGGATATATTCTGATGGGCTGCAGTCAGACCCTTCAGGGGTACCTGAGGGGCATAGGCTCCACTGTGTCGACCATGGTCATAAGCCTTGTTACCCAGGTCTGCGCCAGGATACCCCTTGCATACTATCTGGCTCGTCTGACTGCCACGCCCGAGTATCCCAACGGCCAGGCAAAGGCGCTGTATATTTCCCTGGTATGCGCCTGGGCTACGGCGTCGGCAATGACCCTGATACTGTACCTCGGAAAACGTAGAAAGCTACGCAGGGATGCGGACGAAGCATGGATTTTGGAATATAGAGAATAGATGAAATCGAATACCTAAGAAGAATATAGATATACCATTTTGACTTTAAAAATGGTATATTTATTTTGTATAATGGAACATATTTCTTTAGCAAAGATATTATCAGGAGATAAAGCTATGCCAAGAGGAAGAGAGAAAAATATAAGCGGACAGGGCAAGGACGTCTATAAAAGAGGCGAGGATCTGGGCACCGGTCCGGTAGGAAAAAAGGACGGATATCAGGGCCGTCCCGCGGGTCAGGGAAAGGTTGAGATACCCAAGCCCTCCCAAACGGGCGGAGCCGGAGGAAACGAACACGAATCGAAAGGCGAAACCTTTCGAAGAACATATCCGCAGAATGTCGGCGGTGTTCAAAATAATCAGACCAGAAGCACGCCGCAAAGAGGAGGGATCCTCGGAGGAAGACTGATAAGATGGCTGCTCATAGCCTTCGTCATCTACATGGTATTCAGGTTCCTCTTCCCGAGCGGAAGCAGCCCCAATCATGGCCAAAACGATCCGGTACCTTCTCCCAGCGGAAACCAGGCGGTGGAGATACCCTTCAACTACGAAACTGTCACCAACACCATCAATTCCTCGAGCATTTCCGGCGGATGGTCACAGAACAGCAATTCGGGAAAGCTTGATACGACGGTAGCAAACGGAGCCAGAGACAAATATACCAAGATAAAGGGAAACGGCAAGGATACCGTCACCCTGATGGTATATATGTGCGGAGCCGACCTTGAATCGAGGTCGGGCCTCGGTACTTCGGATATAGTCGAGATGATCAACGCCGAGGTTTCCGACAATGTAAACGTCATCGTTTACCTGGGCGGTACCACCAGATGGCACAACGACTATTTCTCAACGAAAACCAATCAGATCATAAAGGTCGTGGGCAACAGCCAGTTCGCATGGCTGTCCAAGGACGAAGGAAACGTCGCCATGACCAAGCCCTCGACCTTGAGCGGCTTCATCAAAGACTGCGCGGAGAACTTCCCGGCGGACAGATACCAGCTCATATTCTGGGATCACGGTTCAGGATCTCTTGCGGGCTACGGCTACGATGAGAAATTCACCTCGAGCGGAACCATGGATCTGGCAGAGATCAGGCAGGCTCTCAAGGACGGCGGTATCAAGTTCGATTTCATAGGTTTCGACGCATGCCTTATGGCTACTGCCGAGACGGGCCTCATGCTTTCCGAATTCGCCGACTATATGATCGCTTCCGAAGAAGTGGAAGCCGGCTACGGATGGTACTATACCGACTGGCTCACCAGCCTTTCGAGAAACACCTCCATTCCGACTCTCGAGCTCGGAAAAGAAATAGTCGACGACTTCATCGCGTCCTGTGCAAAGCAGGTCCCGGGTCAGAAGGCTACCCTGTCGGTAGTCGACCTGGCCGAGCTTTCGGCGACCATGCCCAAGGAACTCAAGTCCTTCGCAACGGCGACTTCGTCTCTCATCAAATCAGACTACAACACGGTAGCTACCGCAAGGTCCAGCACGAGAGAATTCTCCACTCAGAACATAGATCAGATCGACCTTGTCAACTTCGCCCTGAACCTTAAGACTCAGGAAGGATCGAACCTGGCAAAGGCTATACTCGGAGCCGTAAAGTACAACAAGGTTTCGAACAATATGACCAACGCCTACGGTCTGTCCATATACTTCCCGTACAAGAAGACCTCAGGCGTCAGGACTGCCGTAAGTACCTACGAAGCCATAGGGATGGAGGACGAGTATTCAAGATGCATTCAGACCTTCGCCGGCGTGACGGGTTCCGGCCAGTCCGTGCAGCAGAACCTCTATCCGCACAGCACCGGAGGTGGGCTTTCCATTCTTGAGGAACTTCTCGGCGGATACGGCGGTTCACAGCAGCCCTCCCAGGGATCTTCTTCCATGAGCGAGGATCAGATGGAGCAGCTCATAGGAACGCTCCTCGAGACCCTTCTCTCCGACAGGTCCGTGGTCAGCGCAAAGGAGGCTGCAGGTATTGTCAGAAGCAACAGCTTCGACGCTTCCAAGCTTTCCTGGGCCCAGAACGAGAGCGGTCTTTCCATAAAGATGACGGGTAACCAGTGGAGCCTCGTAAGAGACCTCTGCCTCAACGTTTTCTACGATGACGGAGAAGGCTTCATAGACCTGGGACTCGACAACGTATATACCATTACCGAAAAGGGTGAGCTTCTCGCCGATTACGACGGGACCTGGCTCGCGATCAACTATCAGCCTGTCGCATACTACTATCTCGACAGCTATGACGACGGAAACGAGTACGCCATTTACGGAAGAGTTCCCGCTCTCCTCAACGGGGACAGGGTCAACCTGCTTCTCGTATTCAGCAGCGAGAATCCTCTGGGCATAGTGGCCGGAGCCTGCTTCGACTACACCGAGGAAGGCATAGAGGCTATAGCCAAGAACCTCGTTACGATCGAAGACGGCGACAGGATAGACTTTATCTGTGACTACTACGACTACAGCGGCAACTATTCCGCAAGCTACAAGATGGGCGACGAGGTCATAGTAAACGGCGGCCTCGTGATAAGCGACGTTTATCTGCCAAGAGCTGAAGCGGCTCAGGCCAGCTACGTCTTCACGGATCTTTTCGGACAGGAATACTGGACTCCGGTAATTCCCGAATAAAACAGTTTTCCGATACTGAATATACAGCGTAGGGAAAAGGCACGGCTTTCTGGGCCGTGCCTTTTTCAGAAAGTAAGTTTTGGAGTTCGTTATGATAAGCAAAGCAAAAAGAATAACGGGGGCGGCCGGTCTCCTGTTCTCCGTTTTCAACCTGATCATGTTCTTTTCCATGAGACCCTGCTGGAGCGGCATAAGCAAGACCCTCGGATACAAAAACGGTGGATCGGATCTGATCCTGAACCTGCCCGTGTATATCTGCGTGCTTTTCCTTGCCGTGGCTTTAAGCAACCTGGCCTTCGCTCTTCTGTCGAAAGAATGGAAGATATGGCCTATTGTATATCTTGCGCTGGGAATAGTGTTTTTCGCAGTGGTGATGGTCATAATCGCCCTGGGAGCAAAAGACTATATGCGCTTTGTCTGGGTATATTTCTTCGAGGCGCTTGCCGTTACCGCAGTCCTCGGAGCATTGGCGTGGCTTTTGTTTGCGTACCCGAAGAAAAAACTTGCCCACAGCAGGCTGTTCGGCTGCATATGCCTCTTCCTCGCCATAGCAGCGGCCTGTCTTTATCTGACGGGATTTTCGCTTAACAGGATATCCTGCGATCCCGTGGTCTACGCCGTGGAGGACGAGTACCAGATAGTCTTTTCCAGCAGAGCCGATTCCCTCGGCTGGGTGACGGTGGACGGCAGAGACTATTACGACCTCTATGCGGGCAGCCAGAGGCACGGGCGCATACACAAGGTATGCGTACCCACGGACGCTCTCAACGGAGCCGGATCCTACGAGGTCCACGTTCAGAAGGTCATATACAGAGGACCCTTCGGAGGGCTTCTGGGGAAGGTGATAAGCAAAGAGAATTCCTTCAGAGCTCCCCGTTTCTCCGACGGACTTCAGTACCTGAGTCTTTCCGATATACATATGAACAAGAAGGCGGCGTGCCTGACGGCTGAAAACGCCGGAGATTACGACTTCCTGGTACTGGTCGGAGACATGATTTCCGACGTGGAGACCTTCGAAGACGCGAACTACGCCAGCGAACTGGCTTCCGAGATGACGAAGGGAGAAATGCCGGTCATCTACGCAAGAGGCAATCACGAGGTAAAGGGCGCCTACTCCGACGATCTTTACAGATTCGTGGGAAGCAAGGATGAAAAATTCTATTTTAACGTGAGAATGGGAGACTTCTACGCGGTGGTCGTGGATATAGGGGAAGACCACGAGGACGACTGGTGGGAATACTACGGCACGGCATCCTACGACGAATACAGACAGGAGCAGCTCGATTTCCTCGACGCCGAAATAGAATCGGGAGTATATGCGGAGGCGAAGTACCGCCTCGCCGTATGTCACATTCCTCCCGTGTATATCAACTACAGACACGACCACGAGTGGATAAAGGCCGAAATGACCGCAAGGCTTAATGAGATGGATCTCGATATGTGCGTATGCGGACATCAGCACGAGGTGCTCATATTCGAACCGGGTCTTGTGACGCCGGGACAGTCGCCTCTTATCTACAATCCCGATTACGCGGAAGGCACGTACAGCGGATATCTTACCGACTTCAATTTCCCCTGCCTGATGGTCAGCAAACCCGGATACAAACAGCCTGAGTCCGACGAGGACAAGAGCAGCCATATAGGGCTTCTCGTAAAGGCGGATCTTAAAAGTGGCACCCAGAGGTGCATATATCTCAATTCTGTGGGATCTTCGGTTTCTGTCGTAAATCCCTTCGCCCTCAAGACCTACGGCGACGGCATAGAGATAAGCGCGGACGGCAGAATGGAATAGGACGTCTGAAAGGAACAATATGTTTTAAATAAATACGCTTCCGGTTTGGAAGCGTATTTTTCTTTAGCTGAAATATTGATTTTTGTCAGCGGCTGGTTCTCTGCCACTTCTTCGATATGTAGAAGAAAATGCCTATGAAGAAGGGAACGTTTCCCGCAAGCGCGTCTCCGAGCCAGAAGCCCTGGGCCGAAAGGCCTGCGACAAAGCCGAAGTAGTAAGCGAAGGCCAGTCTTGCGATTATACCGTCGAAGATGGCTATCATGAGGTTCAGCTTGCTGTTTCCCGAACCGTTGACCAAAGAGAAGGAAAAGCTTCTTCCTATGACCCCTATAAAACTTACCACGAAGGGCAATATGAGTATGGAGAAGGCGTTTATTACCTCCGGATCGTCGGTGAACATTTCGAAGAGCGCCGTGGGATAGATGAGGACAAAGCCTATGAACACCAGGCATATGACAAGGGAGAACAGGGTTATATATATCAAAGTCTTTATTACCCTGTCGTATTTTTCCGCTCCTATGTTCTGACCTATAATGGTACTTCCGGAGGTCGTAAGGGACATGTTGAGTATGTTGATCATCATGCTGACCTTGTTGTACACTCCGGCAAGAGCCGTGTATATGACGCCGCAGGCGTTTATCCAGGCGGCAAGGACAAGCTTTGAGATGCTGACCGCCGCGTTCTGTATGGACATGGGTATGCCCAGCCTCATGAGGGAGCTTAGGGTAGCGGAATCCATGACGAAGCTCTTCAGCTTGAAGTCGAAGTTGAATCTGTCTCTGTTTCTGTAGAGGTATATGATAGCCACTGCGAAGGCCAGTCCCTGACCTATTACCGTAGCGAGGGCTGCGCCGAAGACTCCCATACCGAGGTATCTGACGAACCATATGTCGAGGACTATGTTGAGTATGGAAGCTATGGCTATGAATATGCAGGGCTGCTTAGAATTGCCCATGCCTCTTAATACCGCGCAGGTGATATTGTAACCAGCCGTAAAGAGTATGCCTCCCACCGCGCAGGTGAGGAAATATACCTTCGCGTCCTTATACGCCACCTCCGGCGTGTTAAGGGCTCTGAGGAAGGCGTCGGCCGTAAGAAGGCAGGCCGTTCCTATTATCACCGCGAATATGAGGGAGAGGGTATACATATTGCCTATGAGCTTTTTTATCCTCTGGGTGTTGCCCGCTCCCGTCGCCTGGGCTATGAGCACCTGACCGGCGCTGGAAAAACCCATTATGAGGGAGGTCACCAGAAAGAGTATGTCGGCTCCTATGGAGACTGCCGCAAGGCCTATCTGTCCTTCGACTCTTCCCACTATTAGCATGTCCACTATGTTGTATATGGCCTGAAGGGAGTTGGCTATGAACAAAGGCCAAGCGTAGACGAAGATGTTCTTCACTATGCTTCCCTGGGTGAGATCGCGCAATAATGTCTGGTTTTTATCTGCCATTTACTGTTCCTTTTCCGTATCCGGCATGGGCACCGTTTCAATGCGTATGTCCGCCGGATCTCCTTCCTTTACTTCTATGGTTCCCTCTACTGCCCTGAATACGGGACCGTAGGGGTTGTCGGGGCTTTCTATCATCAGCAGCTGAGCTGTGAACTTCTTTCCCTTTTTGTCGACGAGCTTGCTCTTCTTCACCGTTTTTCCGGCGAGGAATTTCTTTGCGTCGGTCTTGGTGAAGCTGACGTCCGAGAGCATTTTCTGCTTCTGCTCTTTCCAGATCACGAATTTGCAGCCGTCCCGGTAGCCGCTGCAGCCGTAACCGTTCTTCGTTTCTAACACGTCTTTGCCGCATCTTGGGCATTTGCCCAGAGACTGGGGCTCTTCGCGTATGATCTCCTGGATGCCGAAACCGGCGCTGTGGCCCGGGTTCCCGTCGTCCGTTACGTATACGGCGCCGGAGAAAACGGTCTTTTTGCTTTCCGAGTAGAGCTTTTTGACCTGCACCGTCTTTGAGCTTCTTCTGCGTCCCGTTACTTTTTCACTGCCGTCGGGCATGGTCCTTATCTCTTCTAACCATTCTCCCGAAAGCCACTCATGGACCATGTCTCCCTTGACTTCGGTCTTCTGCATTATGCCGGAGGGGGGCTTCTTCCAGATCACGAATCTGCAGCCTTTTTTGTATCCGCTGCAGCCGAAACCTCTTTCCCCTTCGATTATATCCGCTCCGCACCTTGGGCATTTGCCGTAGCTTACGCGGCCTCTTCTCATGGATTCGGGCACGAGGTAGGTGTCTACTTTGGGATAGTCCTTTCCTATGACGGACTTTATCATATCGAGTACGGAGTCAGTAAGGTCGGTCCAGGGGACCTGTCCGTCCTTGATCTCCTCCTGAACGGCCCACCAGTAACCGGTCATGTCGGGCTTTTTGAGTTCTTCGGGGAGTATCCTGAAAAGTTCTCTTCCAAGAGGCGTGGATATTATGCTCTTTCCCTTGCTTTCTATATATCCTCTCTGCTCGAGAGTGTCTATTATGCCCGATCTCGTGGCGGAGGTACCTATGCTTCCGTTTTCCCCCTTCTTGTCTTTGTCCTTTGCCAGGAGCAGTTCCTTTGCGCGGGGGTCGGTTACGTATTTCGCTATCCTCGTCATATCCTCGTTGAGGGATGCCTTCGTATATCTTGCGGGAGCCTTGGTCTCCTTAGCCTCTGATGAGGCGCCGGTGCACTCGCAGCTGTATACGCCAGCGGCGACCTTGCTGAGTTCGCTTTCCTTTTCTTCCTCGGAATCGTCTCCCTCGTTTTTCTCAGGCTTTATGAGCTGCATGTATCCGGGGTATAGGATCTTTGTGGAATTCGCCTTGAGTTTTCCGCCCTCCGCGGGGATCTCGAGGCTCGTTCTTTCTTTTTGCGCCGGGGGCAGGAACTGGGCCATGAAATACTTGGCTACTGCCAGATACACGTTCCTTTCCTCTTCGCTCAGAGACGAGATGTCGAATCTTCTGTTCTGCGGGATTATGGCCGTATGGGCTGTGATATTCTTGTCGTTGAAAGCCTTGCTTTTGAGCTTCGTATCCAGGGGCATTCTGCCGAAGACCGCTCCCGCGGGGTCGCCCTTGAGATTGTCCATGACGGTCTTTACCGTGGCGGGCGATTCCTTGTACTGCTCCTCGGAGAGGTATTGGCAGTCTGAACGGTTGTAGGTTATGGCGTTGTGCCTGTCCCTTAAGCTCTGGGTTATTTCCAGGGTCTTCGTGGGGTCGTATCCGAATTTACCGGAGCAGTAGGTCTGAAGTTTTACGAGATTGAAGGGAAGAGGCGGCTGCTCGCTTATGGAAGTCTTCTCCACGGCTGCGTCTTTGAAGACCGCGCCTTTCAGCCTTTCCGCGATGGCTTTTACGTATTCTTCGTCCGTCAGCTTTCCGTCTTCGAGATGCGGATCGTCCTTGGCGGGCTCGTAAACGGCCGTCACTTTTTTGCCGTCTATGAGAAGCTCCGCTTTTATAGTGAAATAGCTGAGCTTCTTATGATTTTCTATGGCGGCGTCTCTCGCGACAACGAGTCCCAGTGTGGGCGTCTGGACGCGGCCGACGGTGAGCATCTTTATCTGGGGATTTATGAGAGTGAAATATCTGCTGAAATTGTAGCCTACCATCATATCCGCGACGCTTCTTGCGTGGGCGGACATACCGGAGCTTACGAATTCCCTGTTGTCTTTCATGTTGGAAAGGGCTTTTTTAAGAGCCGCTTTCGTGGTATCTCCGGTTGCGAGCCTATATACGGGGCCTTCGTAGCCGAACCAGTCTATGATCTCGTCTATGAGGTACTGCCCCTCGTCGTCGGGGTCTCCGGCGTTGATGACGCAGTCGGCGCCTTTCATGAGGGCTCCGATCTGATTGAGCCTTTCTTCCTTTCCTTCACCGGGCTTTTTGCCCCAGTCGTCGAAGTATATGGGAAGGGTATCGAGGGCCCATTTCCTGTATTTTGGGTCGTAGTCTTCGGGGTCTTTGAGAGTGAGGAGATGACCGAAGGCGGAGGTCACAACGTATTCTCCTTTTTCGGTATAGCCGTCCTTTTTTACGGCGTTTCCGTCTATCGCGTCGGCGATAGCTCTGGCAAGCATAGGTTTTTCGGCGATGATGAGCTTCATGTTACCCCGTTTTCGAATGGATTTTGATTAACAAATTATTATATCACATTCCGGAAGCTAAAGGCAGATGAGTTTGGGCGGACGTTTTGGTTGCGCATAACAGAATAAACTGCAAAAAATTGTTGTAAAAACACAGAAAAATAGCTCCGGGGTACTTGATATTATCCTCTTTCGGGTGTAACATTACAAAAAAGAAAGGGAAAAATATGTTCAGGAATATTTCATCATCTTCAAGCTCTTCATCCCGCTCCTCTAAAGGCGCGTGTTTTGCTGCAGCTTGAATGGTGATCTGAAGGCGTATTTCAGTATATATCCGGAAGGCTGCAGCCTTCCGGTTTTTGTTTTTCAAAGGAGAAAGTTATGGAAGAAAGGGTATACAATTTCTCGGCGGGACCGAGCCAGATGCCTCTCGAGGTCCTGAAGAAAGCGCAGGATGAAATGCTGTGTTATCCCGGAGCGGGATGCTCCGTAATGGAAATGAGCCACAGGTCTTCGGCCTTCGACGAGATAATAGACGGGGCGGAAGAGACTTTAAGAAGGCTCATGGAGATCCCGGACGACTACGCGGTTCTTTTCATGCAGGGAGGCGCCACCACCCAGTTCTCAATGGTCCCGATGAATCTGGCAAAACAGGGCGACACCTTCTGCTATATGCAGACCGGACAGTTCGCGACCAAGGCCAAGGCCGAAGGGGACCGCTGGGGCAACGCGGTATTTACGGTCAGTTCGAAGGATGCGAATTACACGTATATCCCCGAAATAACGGAAATGCCCGCGGATGCGAAGTTTCTTCACATAACGGGAAACAACACCATATACGGGACCAGCTTCAACGCTCTTCCGGAGCACGGAGACGTTCCACTGGCAGCGGACTGGTCTTCGGCCATATTGGGAAGGCGGATAGCGGTAAAAGATCACGACCTGATCTACGCAGGAGCGCAGAAGAATATGGGTCCCGCGGGGCTTGCGGTGGTGATAATGAAGAAAAAGCTCCTGGACCTCGATATAGACCCGGTGGTCCCCATAATGCTTAGGTACAAAGTTGCCGCGGACAACAGATCTATGTACAACACTCCGCCCACCTTCTCGATATATATGGCAAAACTCATGTTCGAATGGGTGGAAAGCCGGGGCGGCGTAAAAGCCATGGAGGAGATGAACAGGGAGAAGGCTTCGGCTCTGTACGATTTCATAGACAATTCGAAGCTGTATACCAATCCTGTGAGACCCTGCGACAGGTCCATAATGAACGTGACCTTCATCCTTCCTTCGGAGGAGGACACGAAGGAGTTCCTGAATCTTTGCAAAGAAAGAGGGATCATAAATATAAAGGGACACAGGTCCGTGGGAGGCTGCAGAGCCAGCATATACAACGGAATGCCCATGGAAGGCGTCATGCATCTCATAGAAGTGATGAAAGAATTTGAACTTAGAAGATAAGGAGATAAAGAAAATGTATTACGTAAGACTTTACGACCACCTTGCACCTGCGGGAAGAAGAATATTCAGCGAAAGCAAATACGATATATCGGAGACGGGAGACAGGCCCGACGCCATAATGGTCCATTCCACGCCTCTTCACAGCATAAACCTGAATCCCGAACTCAAGTCCATAGTTAGGATAGGCGCCGGCGTGAACACCATACCTGTCGACAAGTGCACACAGCAGGGAATATGCGTTTTCAACTGCCCGGGAGGCAACGCCAACGCAGTCAAGGAACTGACCCTTGCCGCCATAGTCATGACTATGAGGAACGGAGTCAAGGCAATGAACTGGGTGAAGAATCTGCCGGGAGACGAGAGCGACGCCGGAAAGACCGTGGAAAAGGGTAAGGAAGTCTTCAAGGGTCCCGAGATCATGGGAAAGACCATGGGCATCATAGGCGTGGGAGCCATAGGTTCCAGGATGGCCAGAGCCTGCGACGACCTCGGCATGAAGGTATACGGCTACGATCCTTATCTGTCTCACAACAGAGTACAGGAGCTCAGGCAGTACGCCGAATTCGTAGACGACGTCGACGAGCTTCTGGAAAAATCCGATATAGTCACGGTGCACATTCCTTTGGATGAAAAGAACAAGGACTTCATCAACGAGGAAAGGATAGCGAAGATGAGGGACGGCGTATATCTCGTCAACTACGCGAGAGGCCCCATAGTAAACGACGACGCGGTGCTCGAAGCCCTCGAATCGGGTAAGGTCAAGGCGTATATAACAGACTTCCCCACCGTAAGGCAGATGAAGAACGAAAACGTGTTCTTTACTCCCCATCTTGGAGCGGGCACTCCCGAGGCCGACGAGAACTGTGCGGTCATGGCGGCTAAGCAGACCATCGACTATATCGAGAACGGAAATATAACCAATTCAGTCAACTTCCCCGACGTGAGTTTCGCAAGGGCGGACGGCGCCAGGGTCACCGTGATACACGAGAACAAGGTCGGCATGCTCGGCCTCATGACCGAAAAGATAGCCGCAGACGGCCTGAACATAGAGAACCTGGTCAACAAAGCAAGAGGCGGTATTGCCTATACCATATTCGATTTCAATACCAATGTCCCGGCGGATCTTAAGGATAAGCTGGCCGCCATAGACGGAGTCATAAGAGTCAGGGTCATAGAATAATGAACGGCAGGATAAAAGACAAATTAGCTAAGGCCGGGGCGGCTGTACCGGAAATACTTTTTCCCGATGCGGATCTTTCGAAGTGGGCCTGTGTGGCCTGCGACCAGTTCACGAGCAGACCGGAGTACTGGGAAGAGGTTGCATCGCTGGTAGGCGATGCTCCCAGTTCCTTCAGACTCATGATGCCCGAGGCCTGGCTTGGGGATCCCTTGCACAGAACCCACGGGGACGAGATCCCGGTATATATGAAACGCTACCTTGAGGGCGGCGTTCTGAGACAACTCGATCCGGGCGTCATGTTCGTGAAAAGGCAGACCGGAAGCGGGGTCAGAAGGGGACTCTTGCTGCTTCTTTGTCTTGACTCCTACGAATACGAGCCGGGAAACAAGGCGCTGTGCAGAGCAACGGAAGCCACCGTCGAAGACAGGCTTCCCGTGCGCATCGAAATACGCAAGGAAGCTCCTTTCGAAATACCTCACGTCATGGTGCTTTATTCAGATCCCGAAGACCTTCTCATGAGTTTTCTTTCGGAGACTGCAAAAGACCTGGAGCCCTTCTACGATTTCGACCTTATGACGGGCGGAGGAAACTTAAAGGGCTGGCATCTGACTGAAGACAAGGCCTTAGAAGGCGCCGCGGATATACTTCTTAAACTGAAAGGGGAGGCTCCGGACGGCATGCTCTACGCCGTAGGCGACGGGAACCACTCCCTTGCCGCCGCAAAAAAGTGCGGGGACAGATACGCTCTTGTCGAGCTCGTGAATCTATACGATCCCGCCCTGGTCTTCGAACCCATACACAGGCTGAGAAAAGACGGACAGGTCGTCGACTATATCCACGGAAAAGAAGAATGCCTCTCTCTTGCAAGGAAGCTGGGGCTCGAGGCTGAAATACGCCCCGAATATCCCAAAGAGAGGCTCTTTAAAGACGTCATAGAAAAGGGTCTTCTCCCCAATAAGAGTTTTTCCATGGGAGAGGCCATGGATAAGCGTTTCTATCTCGAATGCTGTATGAGGGAGTTTTAGTTTCTTGACTGCACAGCCTTTTCCATTCTATACTGAAACCCTGAGGAGAGAACGTACTTGTGAAAAACGTATGCATAGTCACCGGAGGAAGCTCCGGCATAGGACTTGAAACGACGAAGGTTTTAAGGGACGCGGGATATACTGTATACGAGCTGTCCCGCCGCGGAAAAGGCGCGGAGGGCGTTTTTCATATTTCCTGCGACGTGACGGAGGAAGATGAGGTAAAAAGAGCAGTGAATACGGTCCTTTCGTCTGAGGGCAGGATAGATCTTCTCGTCAACTGCGCGGGCTACGGTATCTCGGGCGCCGTGGAGTTCACGCCCATAGAGGACGCAAAGCGCCAGCTAGACGTAAACTTTTTCGGCATGGTGAACGTGAACAAAGCCGTCATCCCCGTGATGAGAAAACAGGGGAAAGGGCGTATAATTAACGTATCGTCGGTGGCGGGTCCCATACCCATTCCATTCCAGGCCTACTATTCGGTATCCAAGGCCGCGATAAATTCCTACACTATGGCGACGGCCAACGAGATAAGGCCTTTCGGAGTCTCCATGTGCGCGGTGCAGCCCGGAGATATGGCGACGGGCTTTACGTCGGCGAGGAAAAAGATAGGCGAAGGCGACGACGCCTACGGCGGACGCATAGAAAGATCCGTATCCGGAATGGAAAAAGACGAACGGGGAGGCAAAGGACCCGAGACAGCCGCCCGCTTCATTCTCCGGATAGCCGGGAAGAAAAGGGTGAAGCCCCTGTATACCATAGGTTTCGTATACAAACTCTTCTGTTTCCTCGCAAAAGTGCTTCCCGCGGGTCTTCTAAACAGGATCGTGGGAATGATATATGCCAAATGAAGATTATTATATATTTAGGGAGATACAGTTTTGGAAAACAATGAAACAAAAGAGATGAAAAGAGCCAGAAGAGCTTATCTTTTCAGAACCAATCCTCTGTGGGTCATATTCGTGTTCTTAGCCGGCTATATGATCATAGGTTCGGTATTCCGTCTGGCCTTTGAACTTTTCTGCGCATATATATCGGATTCCGTATCAAGCGCTGTGATGTTCACTCTGGAGATGTATACGGCGACCATCTGCGACATACTGGCTCTGTTCGTCTTATGCTGGTTCTTCGAGGAGAACAGATATATCTGGAAGTCCTTCCTCTTTCCGAAGAAATACAAAGAGACAGAGCTCAAGGACGAAGACCTTTCCGCAGAGTTCTACGGCAGGAGCCGCAACGGGATAAAGCAGCTGTGGCTGGGAATACTTCTCGGTTTTCTGACCAACTTCTTCTGCATCGTATGCGCTCTCGCCCACGGGGATATAAAGCTATACTTCGACGCGAAACTGTCGGAGCTGCCGCTTTTCATCTTCGCTCTGGTTTCCGTGTGCATACAGAGCACGGCGGAGGAGCTCTGGTGCAGAGGTTTCCTCTATGAGAGGCTCCACGAAAGATTCCCCCTATGGGTCGCCATTGTCATCAACGGTTCTATTTTCGGACTGCTTCACATTTTCAACCCCGGAGTTACGGTGCTCAGCATTATAGATATAATAGTATGCGGACTTTCCTATTCGCTGCTCCGCTGGTACTACGGCAACATCTGGATCGCGATGGGCATCCATACGGGCTGGAACTTTACGCAGAACTATCTGTTCGGACTTCCCAACAGCGGCCTCGTGTCTGAAGTATCCATATTCCATCTGGACGCTTCTACGGGAATTTCGAATCTCATATACGATTACGGCTTCGGAGTCGAAGGCGCTCTTCCCGCCATCTTCGTAGACGCCCTTCTGGGCGCAATATGCCTGATCCTTGCAAAGAAGGCGGGCCGTCTCGGAGAACTAGGTCAGAAAAAGGTCATTTGCCATGAACAGAATACTGCTTGTTGAAGACGATAAATCCATAATCGATTCGCTCAAGGCCTTCCTCTCGGAAGAAGGTTTTGCCGTTGATTCGGTTACCACACAGTTCGAGGCTGAAAACCGCATAGACGAGGGTTACGACCTTTTCCTTCTCGACGTTTCCCTTGCCCAGGGAAACGGTTTCAACATATGTAAAAAGGTGAAGGAGAAGGGACTTCCGGCCATATTCCTTACGGCGTCTGGAGACGAAGGAAGCGTCGTAAAGGGCCTCGATATGGGCGCGGACGATTACGTGGCAAAGCCCTTCAGGCCGAGAGAACTGGCGTCGAGGATAAGGAGCGTGCTCAGAAGATATCAGCCTGCATCCCTTGTCAGCGCAGGCAACGTTACGGTGGATATGGACAAAGCGCAGGTCAAAAAGAACGGAGCGGAGGTATCCCTTTCGGCTCTTGAGTACAGGCTGCTTACCGTATTCATAAACAACAGAGGACTTCTCCTTACGAGGAACAAGCTTCTTGAAGAGATATGGGACATAGGAGGAGACTTCGTAAACGACAACACTCTTACCGTATATATTAAAAGGCTCAGGGAAAAGATCGAGGACGATCCTCAAAACCCGGAGATCATAAAGACCGTAAGAGGTCTGGGATACAGGATGGACTGATATGTTCAGAGTGCTTAAGAATCCCGAAGTAAAGAAAGAATTCACGATATATATCGCGCTCAGCCTGGCAGCCGGACTGGGCGGTTTTGCGCTTCGCGCCGTCTTCGCTGTGACCAACGGCCTTTCCGGACGCGTGGTAAGAGAGGTAAGCGGTCTTACGGGCGTAGCGGTGTTTCTTACGGGGCTGCTTTTTTCGTTCATACATCTTTTCTTCGCTTCAAGAAGATATGCGAGGATATCGGATCTTAGCGAGAGCATAGACAGGATACTCCATGGCAGCGATTCTGTCCTCATAACGGGAGGCGGAGAGGGGGAACTTTCCATACTTACCAGCGAAGTCCAGAAGATGACGGTTACTCTTAAGGAGCAGACAGAACTTCTAAGATCCGACAAGATAAGGCTTACCGATGCGATCGCGGATATTTTCCACCAGATAAGAACGCCCCTTACCTCGATGAACATAGTAGTCGCTCTCCTTTCCGACGAGAATCTGGAATACGCCAGAAGGGTGCAGCTTACGAGAGAACTCAGAAAGCAGCTCGAGCGCATACAATGGCTCATAGAATCGCTTCTCAAGATTTCAAAGATAGACGCGGGAACTGCCGTTTTCGAAGCGAAGGAAGTACCGGTAAGAAAACTTCTTGAAAAGGCTTCCGAACCCTTCCTCATACCCATGGAACTGAGAGACCAGCAGCTGATCCTGTCTGCGGGAGACGAGTGCTTTACGGGAGATTTCCTTTGGAGCGTGGAGGCCGTGGGCAACATACTCAAAAACGCCATGGAGCATACTCCCGAAGGCGGAAGGATATCGGTCCGCGCCGAGGAGACGGCGCTGTATACGGAAATCGTCGTGGAGGACAGCGGAGAAGGCTTCGACAAGGACGACATACCCCATCTCTTCGAGAGATTCTATAAGGGAAGGAACGCGGGAGAAAGCAGCATAGGTATAGGCCTTGCTCTTTCAAGAGCGATAATCACCTCGCAGAACGGAACGATAAAAGCGGAAAATTCCCCTGAAGGTGGGGCGAGATTCGTGATAAGGTTCTACAAGAACATAGTCTGAAAACAGAAAAGTAATCATAAAAATGAGCCCGAGGGCTCATTTTAATTTACTATATATTTTTGCCGTGGTCGAAATATGAAAGGGAGTGCATATCCTCTTCTCCTCTTTCGTATATCTCTCTGGGGAGCTCTCCTCCGATATCGCACAGGATCATTTTTTCATCCGTGCCTTCGTACAGGGCGATAAGCTTTCCCTTTGGATCCCATACGGCGAGTCCTCCGCCTTTTCCTTTGGAAAGCAGGTTGCAGGCTGCCGCGAAGCATCCGTTGTCCGAAGCCCTTGCGGGAAGGTGAACGCTCCAGTTCCCGATACATTTGTCTTTGCTCATTCCGCTTGCGTAGGGGAACAGAAGAAGCTGGGCGCCCTTCGAACGGTATACGGCAGAGATCTTGGGCATATGGGATTCCCAGCAGATCTGCATCCCCGCCGTTACCCCTTTGAATACGGCCGTCTCAAAGCCGCTGCCCGGCCTAAAGAAAGGCTCTTCCCTGGGAGCCAGGCAGGTCTTGCGGTATACGGTCTTTCTTCCGGAAAAGTAAAACTCCTGGGCTATGAAAGGCTTTTCTCCTTTTGCGCCTGCGCCGGCATATCCGAAGCAGACTGCTATTCCGAGTTCATCAGCTTTTCTTTCAATTTCCGCCGCATAGGGGTTTCCTTCGCCTAAGGATAGTTCTTCTGCTCTTTCCGGAGCGTAGCCGGTAAGGCTGCATTCGGGAAAGACGATGAGATCAGCCTTTTCCTTTGCCGCCCGTTTCATAAATTCGATTACCTTTTCTGCGTTACTATCAGGGGACCCCGGCTCGGGGCAGATCTGAGCAAGAGCTATGCGTACGTCGTTCATGTGTTCCACCTCATATCGATTATATCCCCTCGGGACCGTTTCTTACAGCACTTCCTTTGCGGCATCGCCATTTTTTGTTTGAAAGCTCTCTGTTAATGATATATCATAATTACATACATTTTATATTTTGAAAGGATTCAAAAATGCTTAATCAGAAAATCAACAGCGAACTTCTCGGCGGAGTTCTTACGGATTACAAAACCAGCCTGGCGGGAAAGTACAGAGGATATTACACCTCTTTGAACGTCGTTTCCGGAATGTGGATTCTGGAGATAAACGCTTCCAGCGAAACGGATCCGTCTAACGCGAATCTTTATACCTATCTTCAGACGGTGAAGGAAAAGTACAGTAAGACCGTGTCCAGTATCACTACAGGACAGTTCAGTATTCAGATAACTTTCAAACAGCCCGCCTTCCTGAACAAGGTTCCGGGAATGGTCAATCCCGTAGCGGAAGAGGTCGTGAACAAGCTGATACAGGGCGGCTACGCGACGGGATGCTGGTCCTGCGGAACAGCCGCCGAAACGGTGGAGCATTACGTGGTAAACGGTTCGAGCTATTTCCTCTGCCCGCAATGTGCCAACGAATTTGAGAGAACATTAAAGAACAGACAGACGGAAGTCAAGGCTCAGAAGAGCAGGGCCGTTTCCGGCCTGGTGGGAGCTTTCCTCGGAGGACTCATAGGAGTTATCCTCTGGATAGGAATTTACAGGCTCGGATACATTGCGGGTATAGCCGGTCTTGTTACCGTCATATGCGCAATGAAGGGATATGAGCTTCTCGGCGGGTGCCTCGACAAGAAGGGCGTTCTTCTCAGCACGGTAATGTCACTTGCCCTCATTTATCTTGCGAACCATATTTCCTGGTCGTGGGCGATATACGATGTGTTCGTGGAAAACAACATGGGCTGGACCTTCGGAGAGATATTCGGTCAGCTCCACTATATTCTCGAGCAGCTCGAAGCGAGCGGGTCCTTCTGGGGCGATATGGCGATGGGAGTTTTCCTCTCCATCGTTGCAAGCGTAGTAAGGATCATAAGCGCATTCAAACAGAGCTCCGGCTCCTATACGATGGAAAAGAAATAGCGGTATATTCGCTGACCTGCAAAGAAAAAAAGACCAATCAAAAAGACGGCGTCAGCCGTCTTTTAAGTAAGGTAAAGCCACAACTAGATAGAGTTAGAAACGCAATCGGCAATATTGTATCATTACCAAGAGATAAAGGGTGGTGAACTATGAGAGAAGAATACGATATAGAAAAACTGAATCCCAGAAGAAATCCTTATGCGAAGAAAGAAAAGCAACAGGTGACAGTCAACAACCCACCGCTTAAACCCATAACGGGTTTTGAAGCGGGGGCTTGAAAAAGCCCTTGTTGACTACCCTAAGCCTTGAGACAAAGGCTACGTTATCCGGGTGATCACACCGGCGGACGTTCGTCCTAATCTGCCGCTCTGTGGTCTGTCATTAAACAGTCCTGATTGGGAAGGGACAGTGTGGCGGACATGGTAACCCCGGATAA
>JAEEGL013142509.1_pt1 | contig 19286 bp, 19 predicted proteins | sample 9134231 | NCBI WGS metagenome assembly JAEEGL01 (sample SAMN16246548, study PRJNA631951) | gut metagenome | biome: gut microbiome; feature: rumen; material: fiber-attached | host: Bos | place: Iran: Karaj | collected 2018-10
AATAACTGACGGGAGGTGGCCGTATATGGCCGACGTGAAGCTGCTCTCCGGCAGGGAGATCGGCGCGATCTTCGCTCCCCTGGCAAAAACGAAGCTGGACGTCTCCGGGATCCGCAGGAAGTTCCTGAACTGCCCCTATGGCGAGGATCCCCGGCAGGCGCTGGATATCTATCTCCCCAACGAGGGGGACGGGCCCTACCCCGTGGTCTTCTTTGCCCACGGCGGCGGCTGGTCCGGCGGCAGCAGGGCCGACGCCCAGGTGCTGCCCTTCATGGACGGGGTGAACCGGGGCTACGCCGTCGTCTCCGTCGGCTACCGGCTGCTGCCCCATATCCGGTATCCCGAAAACCTGTTCGACATCAAGGCCGCCCTCCGCTGGACGGCTGAGAACGCCGAGACCTATCTGCTGGACCCGGATCGGTGCGCCCTCACCGGGGCCTCCGCCGGCGCGCATCTGGCCATGATGGCGGCATTCACCATGGGACAGGCCGTGTTTGAGGGAGCCCCCCTGGGCAAGACCTGCCGCATCCGCGCCGTGGTCAACCAGTTCGGGCCCACGGATTTCCGGAAGACGCACACCTATTATGACGAGTCCGGCTATGCCCGCGCCGCCGACCCCAACAGCGACGCCCTGTCCGAGGCGGAGCAGATGTTCGGCGGACGCTTTGACAAGCTGGGCAACCTGGTGCGGTTTGTGAACCCCATCGACCAGGTGCATCCCGACGTGCCCCCGGTGCTGAGTCAGCACGGGCGGTACGATCCCATCGTGGCATACCAGCACGCGGTGGACCTGACGGAGAAGATCCGCCGCGTCGCGGGCGAGGACCGGGCGGAGCTGGACCTCCAGGAGAATATGAGCCACGCGGACTTGGGCTTTGCTTCTCCCCCGGAGGTGGACAGGATCTTCGCGTTCCTGGACAAATACTTAAAGTGACAGTCAGGCAAAAAAAGACTGCGTCGGCCGACGCAGTCTTTTTTCTTTATTCATGTCAGATCTTCAGCAGGGCCGTGGCCACCTTGAAGTAGATGAGAAGGGACACGGCGTCCACGATGGTGGTGATGAACGGGCTCGCCATAACGGCGGGGTCCAGCTTCAGCCGCTCCGCCAGCATGGGCAGCATACAGCCCACCAGCTTGGCGCACACGATGGTGAGCACCAGGGTGACGGCCACGGTAAAGGCCACCATGGCGGTGACGGCGGGATTGTGCATCAGCAGGTGGTCCACCAGCATGATCTTGCCGAAGCAGACCACTGCCAGCGTGGCGCCGCAGATCAGGGAGACCCGAGCCTCCTTGAGCACCACTTTGAAGAAATCAACGAAGCTGATCTCCTGCAGGGCGATGCCGCGGATCACGGTGACGGACGCCTGGCTGCCGGAGTTTCCGGCCGTGTCCATGAGCATGGGCACAAAGCTCATCAGCGCCACCTGGGCTGCCAGAGCAGTTTCAAATTTCGTGATGATGAGCCCCGTGAACGTGGCCGAGATCATCAGCAGCAGCAGCCAGGGCATACGCGCCTTCCACGTCTCGATCACGCTGGTCTTGAGGTACGGCTTCTCCGACGGGGTGATAGCCGCCATCTTCTCGATATCCTCCGTGGTCTCCTCGGTCAGAACGTCGATAGCGTCGTCGACCGTGACGATGCCCACGAGCCTGTCCTCCTTGTCCACCACGGGCAGGGCCATGAAATTATACTTCGAGAACATCCGGGCCACGTCCTCCTGATCGTCCGTGGTGCGGACGGCGATGATGTTGCTGTCCATGATGTCCTCGATCCTGTCATCCTCTTCGGAGAGGATCAGGGTCTTGATGGAGAGGTAGCCGATCAGCGTCCGGTCGTCCTGGGTCACGTAGCAGGTATAGATGGTCTCCTTGTCCACGCCTGTGCGGCGGATGCGCTTGATGGCCTCCTCCGCCGTCATCTTGGGCCGCAGGCTGACGTACTCCGTCGTCATGATGCTGCCGGCCGAATCCTCCGGGTAATTGAGGATCTCGTTGATCATCTTCCGGGTCTCGGGATCGGCCTGCTTCAGGATCCGCTTGACCACGTTGGCCGGCATCTCCTCCACGATGTCCGCCGCGTCGTCCACGTAAAGCTCGTCCACGACCTCCTTCAGCTCGTTGTCGGAAAAGCCGCGGATCAGCAGCTCCTGATTGTCGGTGTCCATCTCCACGAACGTCTCCGCAGCCAGCTCCTTGGGCAGCAGCCGGAACAGCAGGGGCAGCTTATCCTCCGGGATTTCCTCGAACAGGATGGCCACGTCCGCCGCGTTCATGGTGGACAGCACGTCCCGCAGGGTGGAGTACTTCTTGCTCTCCAGCAGGGCGTTTATGGTTTCTTCCAGTACAAATGTGTTGTCACGCAAATTCTTCCCTCCTTTTTTCATGCCGCAGCCGCCGGTACGCTGTCCGGCGGACGCGAGGTACAAACGCCGATCGCCCGGGCGCAGCCGTCCGGTACAGCGTCTGTAAGAGGGGAAGCATCAAACGGTCAGAAATCGGGAGCGCGGCATAAGTCCGCAGCTTCATCCCCGTATCTACTTCGGCCTGATGCTCCTCCGGTGCTTTCCGCGTCCACTTCCTCACCTCCAAAAAACAAAACAGATATAAGGCCACCTCATGACCCAAGCAAGATTTTAATCTCATTTCCCTTTTTTGTCAAGAAAAAAGCCGCCCCGGCCCTTGACTTTGATCTCTTCGGGGCGTATATTTTTGTTGTCATACTATTCCTACTATTCCTACTATTCATATTTACAGGAGTTGATACCATGGAAGGACCCAAGGGAAAATACATGTTCGGCATGGTCAAGGTGGGCGAAAAAGGGCAGATCGTGATCCCCAAGGAGGCGCGGGAGGTGTTCGGCATCAAGCCGGGCGACAGTCTCCTCATGCTGGGCGACATCGAGCGTGGGATCGCCATCATGAATCCCAAGGCGCTGAAGGCATTCGCCTTCGGGGAGTCCGATGAATAGCCCCGCCATCGAGGTCCGCGGCCTCACGAAGCGATACGGCGCCAGGGCCGCGGTGGACGGTCTCAGCCTCACAGTGGAGGACGGAGAGCTGTTCGCCCTGCTGGGGCTCAACGGCGCCGGGAAGACCACTACGATCAAAATGCTCTGCGGGCTCACCGAGCCAACGGACGGCGCCGCCCTTGTCTATGGGCAGAGCGTACAGGACGGCGGCGCCGAGGAGCGGCGGATGGTGAACCTCTCCCCCCAGGAGAGCGCTTTCGCCGGGAAGCTGACGGTGCGGGAAAACCTGGAGCTGATGGCAAGGGTCTACGGCGCGGACAGGGCCGCGGCGCGGGACCTGGCTTCGGACCTGATGTCGCGGCTCAGCCTCAAGGACCGGGCCGGGGATCAGGCGCGGAAGCTATCCGGCGGGCTTCAGAGGCGGCTCAGCATCGCCATGGCCCTTATCACGGAGCCGCGGCTCGTGTTTCTGGACGAGCCCACCCTGGGGCTGGATATCCGCGCGCGCCGGGAACTGTGGAATACCCTCCGGGAGCTGAAGAGCAAGATGACAATCGTGCTGACCACCCACTACCTGGAGGAAGCGGAGGCCCTGGCCGATCGGATCGGCATCATGCACGACGGCGCACTCACCGCCCTCGGCACAGCCGACGAGCTCAAGGCCCTCAGCCGCACGGACAATATCGAGGACGCGTTCCTCGCCCTCACGGGGGCAGATGAGATGGAGGTGGAGAGATGACCGCGTTTGCTGCCCGCAATTTCAAGGAGATCGTGCGCGATCCCCTGACGCTTCTCTTCGGCGCCGGCCTGCCGGTGGTGCTCATCCTGTTCATCTCCCTCCTGCAGCGGAGCCTCCCCGGCGGGACGAACGCCGCCTTTGAGATCGGCAGCTTCGCGCCGGCCATGGCGGTGTTCAGCTTTTCCTTCGTGGCGCTGTTCTCCGGGCTGCTGGTGGCGGGCGACCGGAAAAGCGCTTTCCTCATGCGGCTCTTCGCCTCCCCGCTGACAGCGCGGGATTTCATCTTCGGTTACGTGCTGCCGGTCCTGCCCATCGCCCTGGCGCAGGCGGTGATCTGCTTCGTGTTCGCGGCCTTCATGGGGCTGAAGGTCACAGGATGGCTGCTGTTCGCCCTGCTCCTCCTGATCCCCACCGCGCTGATGTACACGTTTTTCGGCCTGCTGTTCGGCAGTCTCCTTTCCGACAAGCAGCTGGGCGGCGTGTTCTCCATCTTCGTGAACGTGACCACCTGGTTCTCCGGTACCTGGTTCGACACGGGGCTCATCGGCGGCGCTTTCAAAACCATCTGCAATCTGCTGCCCTTCTCCCATGCGGTGGAGATGGCCCGTGCCGCCGCTGCGGGCGATCCGGCGGGCATTTTCCCCCACCTCTGGTGGGTGCTGGGGTATGCCATTGCCGCGGGCGCTGCTGCCGTTCTGGCGTTCCGGGCAAAAATGAAGGCTTGACACGCCTCCGGCCGTTGACAAATCGACCCGCCTGAAATATAATTTTTAAATACACATCGAATCAGGAAGGGGCGTTATCTATGGTAAACGACATTTTCGGCTCAATGGTCTTTTCGGATGCTGTGATGAAGCAGCGCCTGCCCAAGGAGACGTACAACGCCCTGCACCAGACCGTGCTGGACGGGCGTCGGCTGGACATCGGCATCGCACACGTGGTGGCCAACGCCATGAAGGACTGGGCCATCGAGAAGGGGGCCACCCACTTCACCCACTGGTTCCAGCCCATGACCGGCATCACGGCAGAAAAGCACGACAGCTTCATCTCCCCCACCGGCGACGGCCGGGTCATCATGGAGTTCTCCGGCAAGGAGCTCATCCAGGGCGAGTCGGACGCCTCCAGCTTCCCCAGCGGCGGGCTGCGCGCCACGTTTGAGGCCAGCGGCTACACCGCCTGGGACCCCACCAGCTATGCCTTTGTGCGGAACGATACGCTGTTCATCCCCACCGCCTTCTGCTCCTACGGGGGCCAGGCGCTGGACAAGAAAACGCCGCTGCTGCGATCCATGGAGGCGCTGAACAAGCAGGCGCTGCGGATCCTGCGGCTCTTCGGCAACGACGACGTGACCTCCGTGCGCACCACCGTCGGCGCGGAGCAGGAATACTTCCTTATCTCCCAGGAGATGTTTGAAAAGCGGCCCGACCTTGTCTTCACGGGCCGGACGCTGTTCGGCGCGCGGCCGCCCAAGGGCCAGCAGCTGGACGACCACTACGCCAGCTCCATCAAGCCCACCGTCCTCGCCTTCATGAAGGAGGTGGACGAGGAGCTGTGGAAGTTGGGCGTCCCCGCCAAGACGGAGCACAACGAGGCGGCCCCCTCCCAGCATGAGCTGGCGCCCATTTTCTCCACCACCAATATTGCGACCGATCACAACCAGCTCATCATGGACATCATGCAGAAGGTGGCGCGCAAGCACGGCATGGTCTGCCTGCTCCATGAAAAGCCCTTTGATTTCGTCAACGGCAGCGGCAAGCACAACAACTGGTCCATGCAGACGAATACCGGCGTGAACTTGTTCGAGCCCGGGGAGACCCCCCATGAAAACGCCCAGTTCCTGCTGTTCCTGTGCGCCGTCATCCAGGCGGTGGACGATTATCAGGATATGCTGCGCGTCTGCGTCGCCAGCGCCGGAAACGACCGCCGTCTCGGGGCCAAGGTGGCGCCGCCCGCCGTCATCTCCATGTTCCTGGGGGACGAGCTTGCGGAGATCCTGGCCTCCATCGAGCAGGGCCGTCCCTACGACGCCAGGGAAAAGTCGACGCTGAAGGTCGGCGTCCACGTCCTGCCCCGGTTCCCCCGGGACACCACGGACCGGAACCGCACCTCCCCCTTCGCCTTCACCGGCAACAAGTTCGAGTTCCGCATGCCCGGCTCCTCAGCCTCCATCTCCGGGCCCAACTTCGTCATCAACACCGCCGTGGCCGAGTCCCTGCGTCAGTTCGCCGACCGGCTGGAGCAGGCGGAGGACTTCAATTCCGAGCTGCACCAGCTCATCATCGACTGCATCCGCCGGCACAAGCGCATCCTGTTCTCCGGCAACGGCTACAGCGAAGAGTGGCTGGAGGAGGCGGAGCGCCGGGGGCTTCTGAATCTCAAGACCACGCCGGACTGCCTTCCCTACTACATCGCGCCCAAGAACATCAAACTCTTCACGGAGCACAAGGTCTTCACCGAGAGCGAGATCCACTCCCGCTACGAGATCAAGATGGAGGGCTACTGCAAGGTCATCCGCATCGAGGCCCACACCATGAGCCAGATGGTCCATCGGGACATCCTCCCCGCCGTGTCGGCTTACGCGAAAAAGCTCTGCGACGCGGCCGCCGCCAAGGAGGCGGTGCTGGGCATCGGCGCGGAGAATGCGTTTGAAAAGGAACAGGCGGCGGAGATCTCCGCGCTCACCACCACCCTCTACCGCCGCTGCGGCTACCTGGACGAGGCGCTGAAGGAGATGGAGAAGATGGAATCCCCCATCGACCAGGCAAACTTCTGCCGGGACAGCATCGTCATCATCATGGACAAGCTGCGCGAGACGGTGGACAGGCTGGAGAGCCTCACCGACCGGGCGGACTGGCCCTATCCCGATTACGGCACCATTCTCTTTTCCGTAAAATAAAAGCAGCCCGCCGTGCGCGTCCGTCCGGCGGGCAAATCAAATATGAACGGAGGTATGACCATGACGATCCCTGAAGGCGTTGCATCTCTGGCATTCGATACCAGGGAGATCGAGGAGCTGAAGAACGGTATTCCATTCGTGTACAATATCGACGAGGAAAACATCCACGCGACCGTCAGCCTGCACCTGAAGGGTGCGGCAGAATACCGGGTGGCAAGCCCGGAGCAGTACGCCCTCGCCTATGATCCTGAGGGGCTGATGCGCCGGAGCCTGGCCGCCATGCTTGCCCCCGCCGTCTCGGGCCTGCGCTGCCGGCCGGAGGAGATCCCGGAGCTGCTGTCGGCCTCCGACGTCTTCGCCCCCGGCGGGGAGGCGGACCAGAGCTTCCGCCGCTACGCCGGCGCGGAGCTCGTCTCCCTCACGGTCACGGAGTGCGCCCTCCGGGAGGAGGATCAGGCACAGATCGACAAGCTGCTCCGCATGGCGGCGCTCCGGGATCCGAAGAAGGCCGCCGAGATGCTGCAGAAGGCCATGGAGGAGGCGCAGGCCGCCGCAAAAGGCGCCGCCGCGTCCGTCGTGCACAAGACGGAGACCTGGACCTGCGTGTGCGGCTCAAAGAATACCGGCAGGTTCTGTCCCGAGTGCGGCAGAGGCCGGGAGTGGTCCTGCTCCTGCGGGCAGACGAATTTGGGCAATTTCTGCACCGCCTGCGGGAAAAAGCGCGGCTGACCATAGAGCCCGGTCCAATCACCTGATATAATATAAAAACGGAGCCAAGGGCACGCTCGCCCAAGGCTCCGTTTTTTATTCCATGCTACTTATTCTTTTCCTGTCTTGAACAGGGTGAACCAGGACGCCGCGATTCCGATCACAGTGAAAATGATCGGGAACAGCGTCGCTGAGATGGAGTGCCTGTTCCCGAACAGGGCTCCCTCCCGCATCCTGGTGGCCGCCACCAGCGGCACAGTAAGAAACGACTCGTGGGTCTGGCGCACATAGACGGCCGCCCGGCACATGAGCGCCGCGATGCACATGCCCAGGCCCGCGAAGATCACCGTGACGATCAGGGCCCGCACGTCCCGGCAGCCGCCGAACAGGGCGATCGCCAGGCAGATGCAGATCGGAACGCAGAGGAACATCAGCGCCGGTATCCCTTCCAGCAGCCCGGCGACGACAGCGGGCGGGATGCAGCCGACGATCATACCGATGATCGCAGCCGCCACGGTGACGACGATGCTGCCGGAGCCGGACCGCTTCGCCGTCTCCTCCCCGCCGTCCTCCTGCTCCGCATCCGGTTCCTCCGCCTCCGCGGGGGAAAGCTCCGGCTCCTCCGCCGGCTCCTCCGTGTCAGCGGCGGCTTCCTCCGCCTCCTCGAACACGATCTCCGAACCGTCCGGCGTTTTCAGGATCTCGTCCGTATCGGTATTATCCACAAATCCCATATCAGCCTCCGTATCTCATTCCGCTTCGCCGCGGCAGCGCGTCACGCCTGCTCCGCCGGCACGGCCACCGCCTCGCCGACCTTGTAGATGTCGCCGGCGCCCACGGTGAGGATGATGTCCCCCTCCGAGGCGAGCTCCCGCAGCCGGGCCTCCATCTCCTCGAAGGTCGGGAAATACTCCGCGCCCGGGATCGCCTCAGCCAGGGACCGGGAGGATATCCCCTCCGTGTTCTTCTCACGCGCGGCATAGATCTCCGCCAGAAGCACCTTGTCGGCGCGCCGAAGCTGGTTCACGAATTCATCGAAGTGGGTCTTCGTCCTGCTGTAGGTGTGGGGCTGGAAGGCCGTGATGACCCGCTTATAGCCCATATTCAGCGCCGCGTCCAGCAGGGCGCGCAGCTCGCCGGGATGGTGGGCGTAATCGTCGTATATTTCCGCGCCGTTCAGGCAGCCCTTGAACTCAAACCGGCGGCCGGTGCCGCGGAAATTCTTCAGCCCCTTCTCCACCGCGTCCGCGGGGATGCCCATGGCGATGGCGGCGCTGACGGCGGCCACCGCATTGTACACATTGTGCCTGCCGGGGAGCTGCAGCTCCAGATGGAGGAACTGCTCGCCCCGGAACGTCACGTCGAACCGGAGGTGCTTCCCCTCCAACGTCACGCGTTCGGCGCGCACGTCCGCCCCCTCCTCCAGACCGAAGGTGAGGATGCGGCGCTCGATCCCGCGCATGGCGTCCACCGTGTTTTTGTCGTCGTGGTTATAGATGACCCACCCATCCTCCGGCACCAGCTCAGCAAAGGTGCGGAAAGACCTCTTTACATTTTCTATATCGCCGAAAAAGTCCAGATGATCCGCGTCCACATTGAGGATGACGGCGATGGTGGGGAAAAAGCTGTGGAAGGAATTATAATACTCACAGGACTCCAGGACGATGGTGTCTCCCTTGCCCACCCTGTGTCCGGCGCCCAGCAGAGGCAGGGTGCCGCCGATCATGACCGTTGGGTCCTTATCCGCGGCCATGAGGATATGGGTCGTCATGGACGTGGTGGTGGTCTTTCCGTGGGTCCCCGAGATGCAGACCGCATTCTTATAATTCTTCATGATGCTGCCCCAGGCCTGGGCCCGCTCAAACACGGGGATCCCCGCCTGACGCGCCGCGGCGATCTCCACGTTATCCTCCCGCGCAGCCGCTGTGCGGATAATGAGATCCGCGCCGGCGATATTGTCGGCGCTGTGGCCGACAGCGATCCGGATCCCAAGGGCGCGGAGCTGATCCAGCACCTCGCTCTCTCTTATGTCGGAGCCCGTGATCACAAGCCCCGCGCCGTGAAGCGCCTCGGCCAGGGGCGACATGCTCACGCCGCCGATGCCCACCAGATGCGCCCGCATACCGGGCTTCAGATATGTTTCGATGTCGTATATCATATTAACTCCATTATCAAGAAACTTCACATACAGGAGGAAATACGCCCCAAGACAGTATTATAATACGCCCGCTCGAAGAATACAATGGTTTCTCCATAAAAATAAGGGATAACCAATGGTTATCCCTGAATATGCCCGGTAATTTCCGATGGTGTGGTGTACCGCCCGAAATTATTTTGTCCGAGGCGGCGTGCGCCGTGTTAGCCCGCGGCGCACGCCGCATATATCATTGATGCTATATTATCTCATACCGGGCAGTTCGTCAAGGACCGTGAACTGTTCGTAACAAAACAGTAATATTGTCACTCGGCCAGAGCGTAGACCCAGGTCTTCCTGACATCCGTACCGGCAATGGACGCCTTCCAGTTGTTATAGTCGTTGGTCCTGAGCTTATCCTCGGAGATCACGTCGCTGTACTGTCTGCCGACGCCCTTGAAATAGAGGATGTACTGGGTCGTGCCGCTGGACACCAGGGCGTGGTCGCCCGGCTGGCGGGCGGGATCGTACAGCCAATTGTCCACACGGCCGGGGAACTGATCCCGGCAGATATTCTCGGCATAGCCCTCCTCATACGTATCATCCTCCGAGTTCTCGCTGAACATGGTGATGAACGCATCCTCCGAGGCGCCGTCGGCGGTCCAGTTGTCGTAGAGCGTCTTCGCCCTGGTCACGGCTTCCTCCTCGGCGTCCTTGACAGCCGTGTCGTAGGCGGTGGTGTCCTCATCATCCGCATACCTGGAGTAGTCCACTGTCTCCGGTTCGACGGTGAGCACCCGGGCGTTTACCGTTTCATAATGGTTGTCGGAGCGGCTGATGTAGTAAACCACATAGAAGCCGGTCGTCGTCTCGGCGGTGGTCACGTCGCCCTCCTTGCGGTCGTCCTCCCGGAGCCAGTCGCCGTAGATGCTGCCCAGGAGCTCGCCCTTGTAGGCACGGAAGGTGGAATCGTCCTCCTTGAAGGTCTCCGCGTCGTAATCCCTTGCGGCGGCGATCATATCGGCCTCGCTGTGGATCCCCTCCATGTAGGCGACAGCCTTTTCCATGGCGGCGTCCATGGCCTCCTGCTCAGCCGCCTCGAGTCCGGCCTCATCCCCCTCATACAGGGTCTCATCCACCTCCTCGGCATAGACGAGGAAGTAGCGGTAGTTGAACACGTCAAAGGTGTTTCTGTTGTCCTGATAGTTGGCTTCCAGCTGGTCCGGAGTGTAGGTGAAGGAGTCGCGCACATGGTTGGAGTACTCGTCCACGATGTACTTCATCTCCGCAACGCGGCGGAAGCTCTCCTCATCCATGCCGCTGCCGTAGTACGCCTCCAGATAATCGTCGTACGTCTTGAAGGTACCGGCGTCGGCGACGGTCTGCTTCATATCCGCGATCTGCTTATCCATCTCCTCCTGCTTCTCAGCGGAGAGCTGATAGCCGACGCTCCTGGCCTCGGAGAACACCACGGCGTCGTCCTGCATGGCGGACATGGCCATCTGCTCGAAGAAATCAGCCCAGGTCTCCCCCGTCTCCTCATCGTGGATCTGGCTGCCGAAGGGCCTGGAGTTGTCCGGCAGCAGGGCGCTGGCCGAGTCGCCGAAGTTCTGGTACACGGTGTTCAGATAATCGAAATAGGTGGTATAGTAATAGTAGTTGCAGTCCGTGACGGTATAGTTCACGTCATTGATCCGCAGCGCGGTAAGATTGCGCCGGACATATTTGGAGTTGATGAACAGCGCGGCTGCAAGCAGGACCACAACGACGGCCGCGATCACGATCGCGAGTGTCCTGACCTTTTTATTCTCCTGCTTATTCTGCTCTTCCCTGGCGTTTTTGACGCTGACGCCGGAGGACTTGTTCTCCTGCCGTTTTCTCTTTTCCTTGGATGCACTCATTTCATCGGTCAATCCTTTTCCATTTAGTTCACTGGGGTATGCTGACAGGCTTTGAAATACAGCGGTAGATATTATACCCGAAACGTCCCTGCCTTGCAAGTCAATTCTTCCGTTTTTAACAGAATATTTCAATAATGGGATCGCCGCCGCTCCGGGATCTGCGGAGCGGCGGCGGCGATCGTTCAGTTGTAACGCGCCATGGCCTCGTCGATCCCTCTGGAAAGCATCGTCTCCAACGCGTCGGCGGCGGTGCGGTACGCCTCCTCCATGAGCTCGGCGTCCCTGTTCCTGAAGGCGCTCAGGACCCAGTCTGCCATGTCGTAATCCGGGTGCGGCGGCGCGCCGACGCCGACCTTTATCCTGGGGAACCCGTCGCCTCCGCATTTTGCGATGATGTCCTTCAGGCCGTTGTGCCCGCCTGCGGACCCGCTGCGCCGGATGCGGATCTTCCCCACCGGGAGCGAAACGTCGTCAGACACGGTGATGAGGTGGTCCGTGGGCGTTTTGTAAAAGCGCATGGCCTGGCTCACCGCGTCGCCGGAGAGATTCATGTAGGTCTGCGGCTTCATGAACAGGACCTTTTTCCCGCCGTACTCACAGACGCCGGTCAGCGCCCTGAAGCGCAGCCTGTCCACCCGGGCGCCCGCGTTCTTCGCCGCGGCGTCGCATACCATGAAGCCGACATTGTGCCGGGAATACGCATACTTCGGGCCGGGATTGCCCAGGAACGCCACGATGTATTCGACCCCCGGTCCGCTCTTCCTGAAAAGGCCCATTATTTGAACATGCTGGAGATGGAGACCTCTTCATATATCCTCTCGATCGCTTCCGCAAACAGGGGGGCGGCGGAGAGGTACTGGATCTTCTCACAGGGCTTCTCACCGGAATAGGGGATGGTGTCGATGCACATCAGCTCCCGGATCGGGCTGTCCTGGATCCTGTCGATGGCGGGGCCGGAGAGCACGCCATGGCTGGCGCAGGCGTAGATATCCCGTGCGCCGGCGGCGGCAAGCGCCCTCGCCGCGCCGCAGAGGCTGCCGGCAGTGTCCACCATGTCGTCCAGAAGGATGACGTTCTTATCCGCTACGGAACCGATGATGTTCATGACCTCGGACTCGTTGGCGCGCTCGCGGCGCTTGTCCACGATGGCCAGGTTCATGCCCAGCCGCTGGGCAAAGGTGCGGGCGCGGGCCACGCTGCCCACATCCGGCGAAACGACGATGGTATCCTCGGGCTCATAGCCGAATTTCTTGATGTAGTAGTCGGAGAACAGGGAGCTGCCCAGCAGGTTGTCCACCGGGATATCAAAGAAGCCCTGGATCTGGGAGGCGTGGAGATCCATGGTGAGCACCCGGTCCGCCCCCGCGCTGGTAATGATGTTTGCCACGAGCTTTGCGGAGATGGGATCCCTGGCCTTCGCCTTGCGGTCCTGACGGGCGTAGCCGAAGTACGGGATGACCGCTGTGATCCTGCCCGCGGACGCCCTCTTGCAGGCGTCGATCATAATGAGCAGCTCCATAAGATGGTCGTTGACAGGGCGGCAGGTTGGCTGGATGATGAAAACATCGGAACCGCGAACCGTTTCGTACAGGGATACGGAAACCTCCCCGTCGGCAAAATGGGTGACGGTGGAATCGCCAAGCCGTGTGCCGATGGAGCGGCAGATCGCCTCCGCCAGCGGACGGTTTGCGTTTCCGGCGAAAATTTTCAGATCCTTGCCGTGAGATATCATATCAATTTCCCCCTAATATCCTTAATTCGCTGTTGGTGTGATTCAGTGCGTGCCTTCACTGTCATTATAGCAGATACTTTGACAAATACCAGTGGTAAGTTGTTTTTTTTGAAGGTTTTCCCGAGGCCCGGAGGGGAAACCCGGACCGTGCCGGCCGTCGGCGCGGTCTGCGGGCGGGCACTGGCGAAAACGGCCCGCGTCTCTTTTTTGCTTTACAATCCGGACGCGAGCGATTATTATAGGAGCTGCGGACAGCGATACGCGTCTGTCGAGCACAATACTGACGAATGATGGCGGAGGGCCCGCGCCTTCCGCGTGAAAGGAAAGCCATGTCCCGACCCAGTAAGAGATTCTCGCCGCAGCTTCTTGTGTTCATCCCCCTCTGCCTCGTGCTGATCGTGGCGGTGTGCGTGATCCTCACGGACCGGCCGGCCCCCTCCCCCGAGGAAAAGGAGGAGCCGCCCGCGGAGGATCGCTTTTACGCTCCCCCGCCCCAGACCTATACGGGAGGCGGCATCAAGCAGCGGTTTGCCACCGCCGCCGGCTACGATACGGAGGATCGGCCCGCCTTCAGCCTCTGGGATCCGGATACCGTCCTCACGGGGGAGGCCTTCGGCATCGAGCGCGTCACCGCCTCTGTGGATTTCGACGGCGACGGGATCGACGACCAGTCCGACATCCTCCAGGGCGCCCACATAGAGGCGGACATGAAGCCCTTCTACGATATCAACTACTACCCTCTGGGCTACCCGCCGGAGGGCTACGGCGTCTGCACCGACGTGATCTGGCGCGCCTTCCGCAACGCCGGCTACAGCCTCAAGCGCATGATCGACGAGGATATCGAGGAGAACCTGTGGGACTATGACGATATCGACGAGCCCGATCCGGGCATCGACTTCCGGCGGGTGTGCAACCTGCACGTGTGGCTGGAGCGGTATTGTATCTCCCTGACCACCGACACGAACGAGATCGAGGAGTGGCAGCCCGGCGATATCGTCGTCTTCGAATCGGACGAACACACGGCCATCATCTCCGACCGGCGCAACGGGCTGGGCGTGCCCTACATCCTCCACAACGGCGGCACCGGCGTATTCGAGGCCAACACACTCGTCCACCCGCAGCTTGATATCCTGGCCCACTACCGGTTCGACGCCAGCAAGATCGATGAGGACGTGCTCATCCCCTGGGACGACGAGATCGACGTGGTCAGCACCGAGATCCTCTATGAGGAGGATCAGGCGGGGGACGTCGGCTATCTCGCCGAGGAAACCGATGGATAAGGGCGGCTTTTCCTCCGACGGGTACATCGTCGATCAGAAACAGCTTCTGGGCTTTCCCTACGGCAGATACAGCTCTGACTGGAACGGCTGCGGCTGGATCGCCGCATACAATCTCCTGAGAAGCCAGGGGCGGGACGTATCCTGTGAGGAGATCCGCCGTGAAATGAGCGACCGGCTCCGGTTCGGCGGCTTTTTCGGCACGTCGGTGGGAAACGTCCGCTCCTGTCTCAGGCGCCGCGGACTGAAGACCGCGCTCATTCTGGGCAAGCGCCGCGCCCTGTCCGCCGCCTCGAAGGCGCCCGGCGGCGTGCTGCGCTTTCACGACGGGGAGTATCCTCACTATGTGGCCTTCTCCCGGGAGCGGGACGGCCTCTGCCGGTTTTATAACGCCGACTCCGAGGAGGAGCGTTACGTCCTCTCCATGGAGGATTTTTACAGGATCCACGTCACGGGGCGTTTCGTTCGCGCGCTCATACTGAATAAGACATAAAAAAGTGCCGACTCAGTCGGCACTTTTTTATGATTGATGTGATCAGAACTTAATGACCTTGGGCTCCGCGGTGAAGGAGCTGATGGTGGCGGTGGCGTCCTTCATGTAGAAGACGATGTTCACGCCGTCGCCGGGCGCGTAGCGGCTCTTCAGGCTGGGATAGTTGTCCAGCATATGGACCTGGGGCTCGATGCGCTCATCGGGGACCAGGGTGCAGGCCACGCGGATCCACTCGCCGCCGGCCATGCCGCAGATCTCCACCTTGGGGTTTTTCATGATCTGCTTGGTGCAGTCCTTGGGCTTGCCGGTCTGGATGTAGAGCTTGTCCTCAAACATATCGATGGTGCCGAAGGGACGGACCCGCGGCTGATCGCCGTCCACCGTGGCGATATAGTACGTGCCGCACTTCTTCAAAAACTCATAGACTTCCTGCATTGTACTGCCTCCGTTTCTGTAGTTTGGGTTTATTTACCATGCCATTAGTATACCATGAAATCGGGAATAATCAAGCCGTTCCGTCAGAAGTATTTTCTGATCCCGTCGGTAGCCAGGTTGATATCGGCGCTGATGGTGAAAGTGAACTTTACCTTTTCCCGCTCGCTGAAGGACTCGCACCAGTCCAGGAAATCCTCGATCCTGGCATCGACTCCCTCCTCCACGATCTTCGTCAGGCTGTCGATGAAAATATGGGTGATGTCGTAATTGCCCGCGTGCAGGCCGCTGATGAAGCCCTTGAGAAAATCGTAGCCGTTGATGCCGTACTGCCTCGCCTCGATCAGCCTCGCCGTATAGGGGATATCGTACGTCAGCTTCGGCTCCTTCTCTATCACGACCACATCGCCGTGCTCCTCGGCAACGGCGGCCTTTACCAGTTCAATGAGATGCTTGGTCTTGCCCGAGCCCTTCAGGCCCATAATCACCTTAACCATGTAAGCTCTCCTTTCGGGTTTTTGTGTACCTTTATTCTAACAGTTCCGCGCCGCACTGGCAACCCAATTTTGCGATTTTATGTGATTTAACGAATTATTCGTCTTCAGCTCCCGCGCGCCGTCACAGGCCCAGCGCCCCCCGCAGGTTCCGCTTGTACGCCTCCACCCCCGGCTGATCGAAGGGATGGACCCCCTGCATCATGGCGGAGACGGCGCAGGCCGTTTCAAAGAACATCAGCAGCGCGCCCAGGCTCTCCGGCGTGAGGGCTCCGGCGTCGACGCCGATGACGGGCACGCCGCCGGCCATATGGGCCCGCTTCACCGCCTCGACCGCCGCGCCGCCCAGCAGGGACAGCTCCCTGCCGGCCAGCGGGTCCAGCCCGTCCCCGGGATAGCCCCACGCGGGCAGCGCAAGCCTCTCCCCGGGCGTGACGCGCACGAACGTTTCAAAAAGGTTCCGCTCTCCCTCCTGCACGCACTGGCCCAGGGAGTGGAGATCGGTGGTATAGATGGCGCCCGCCGGGAAGATGCCCCGGCCGTTTTTGCACTCGCTCTCCCCAAAGAGCTGCTTCCACCATTCGCAGAGGCTGCGCATGCGCGGCTCAAAAAACGCGCAGAGCTCGATGCTCTTCCCCTCCGCGTAAAGCCGCTGACGCGCAGCGGCGTATCGGAGCGCCTCCTCCCTTCCGGAGGCAAGCTGTTCCTCCGCTCCGGCGATCAGGCGGCAGGGGTCCTCCCCCGCCACAGCCGCGGTGAGCAGGCCCACCGGAGTCAGCGCGCTGAACCGTCCCCCCACGTCGGGTGGGATCGGAAGGCTGCGCAGGCCGTTCTCCACAGCGAACGCCCGGAGCGCGCCCTTTTCCGGATCGGTGGTGACGATGACGCGCGCCCGCGCCCCCCCGTCGCCGTACCGCTCCCTCAGCAGGGAGTAAAACACCCGGAAGGCGGCCGCCGTTTCCAGTGTGCTCCCGGATTTTGAGACGACGTTCACGGAAAAGTCCCTGTCCTCCAACAGGGAGACGACGTCCGCCAGCTCCGGGGCAGACAGGGAATCCCCGGCGAAATAGATATTCGGGGAAGCCTTTTTCTTCAGATTGTAATCCGGGGAGCACAGCGCGTCCAGCACTGCGCGCGGCCCCAGCCCGGAGCCGCCCACGCCCACGACCACCAGGACGTCGGAGCTCTCCCGGATCTCCGCGGCCGTATCCTTCAGGCGGCGGTCCAGCGCCCCGTCATAAGCGCGCCCGGGCCGCAGCCAGCCGTCGTATCCCGCATAGGCCCCGGCCATGAGTTTATCGTATGCCCCGGCGGCATGCGCCAGATCGGGCTGCCCGCCGATCAGGCCTTCAAGCCCCGAGAGGTCGGTTTTTATCATGTCCATCCTCCGATACCGTGCGCCGTCAGGCGGCCCACGATATTACTATACCGTATTTCCGTCAGCTTTACAAGCGTCCGGCAAAGACTCCGGCAAGGATTTTTAAGAAAAGCTCGCTCCAGCCCAGCCGCTCGGCCCCGTCCGGCGACACCACCGGGAACGTGCCAAGCGTTTCCCCGCCGCTTTTCACCGTCAGGGTGCCGATGCGCTGCCCCGGCTCCACCGGGGCAGTCAGCTCCTCCGGGAGGGTCAGTTCCCGGGTGATATCCCCGGCCTGGGCCTTCGTCACAAGAAGCCTGCCCGCTCCCTCCGCCACCGGCTGGACATAGGGCGTCCTCCCCAGGCGGACCGGCAGGGGCGGGATGGGCTCCTGCGGCGCGGCGCTGGCCAGCGTGTAATTGGCGAAGGCGTAGCTCAGCAGCGTTTTCGCGCTTTGGAAGCGCTCCGCCGACGTCTCCTCCCCCATGACCACGGCGATGTATTCCACCCCGTCCCGCTCCGCCGTGGCGGACAGGCAGTACCGGCTCCGCTGGGTGAAGCCGGTCTTGAGGCCGGTGGCCCCGTCGTAGTAGCGGATGAGCTTGTTCGTGTTGGTGAGGCCGAATTCCCCGTCCCGGACCGTATCCGTCCAGATAGAGGTGAACTCCTTTACCAGGTCGTGGCGGATGAGCTCCCGGCTCATGGCGGCGACGTCCCTGGCGGTGGTCACGTGCTCCGGGTCGTCCAGAAGGCCGGTGCAGTTGCGGAACACGGTATTCGTCATGCCCAGCTCCCCGGCGCGCTCGTTCATCCTGGCCACAAACGCCTCCTCCGAGCCGCACAGATGCTCCGCCGCAGCCACGGCCGCGTCGTTGGCCGAAGCCACCACGATGGACTTCAGCATATCCCGCAGGCTCATCTCCTCCCCTTCCTTCAGGAAGATCTGGGACCCGCCCATGGAGGAGGCGTAGGTGCTTGTTCGGACCGTGTCCTCAAGTCCGATCTCGCCCCGCTCCAGTGCCTCGACGATCAGAAGGATCGTCATCACCTTCGTGACGCTGGCTGGCTCCCGCACCTCGTCGGCGTTCTTTTCCCACAGGACCGTCCCCGTCTCCTTCTCCGTCAGGATGGCGGAGGGCGCGGTGATCTCAGGCAGGACGGCGGAGGCGGGCCCGCTCTCGGCGAACACGGCCTCCTCCACCGGCTCCTGGTCCGAATACCAGATCACGTCCACCGCCCCGGCGCTCTGCGCCAGCGCCAGCAGCGTCAAAAGGATCGCGGCTGCTCTTTTCATGGTATCACTCCCCTCGTCCCAGAGATATGAGCCAAAAAAGGCGGATATGCCTGATTAAACACGGCGCGGACGGGCTATACTCCCAGTAGAACAGATCGGGAGGCTTTGCAATGATCGTATACGATGTGATGAACAAGCACGTGGTCACCATCTCCCCGGAGGAGAGCGCGCGCCAGGCGGCGAAGCTGCTGTTCCGCTACAACATCGGCTCCGTGCCCGTGGTGGCGGCAAACGGCCGGCTCCGGGGGATCGTGACGGACCGGGACATCCTGCTGCGGTGCATCGCCGCCGACAGCGATCCGGACGACACGCCGGTGAGCGAGATCATGACCCGCAGCATGATCACCGCCGCCCCGGATACGGAGATCCCCGAGGCGGCGCGGCGGATGAGCGTGGGCCAGGTGCGGCGGCTGCCGGTGGTGGACGGGGGCCGGCTTGTGGGGATGCTCTCCCTGGCGGACATCGCCCGCTCCCGCCCCGTGGCCATGGAGGCGGGCGCCGCCCTCTCGGAGATCTCCGCCGGCGTGGTGCGGAAATAGGGCTCCGGCAGAAGCCCCCAGCCGGAAAAAAGCCGCGTTGGCGTCCCGCAGCGATCGGGAAGCCAACGCGGCTTGTTTGGTTTGTGGTGCGAGGAGCGGAGCTGTATATTATGTAAACCATCTTGCATATATCTATCATGTCTCCACCGACTACATCCTCGGCCTCACGGATAAGCCGTAAGCGCTGGCCGCTGTCCGGCACGGGCGGCGGTTTTTTGCCGGATTTGCGGGAATCATAAAAAGTATTGACAACGGCGGGCAATATGGTAAAATGCTTTGGTAAATGCTTTGACGAAGCGAGGCGCGGGTACGCCCCCA
>JAEEGL011013232.1_pt1 | contig 19285 bp, 13 predicted proteins | sample 9134231 | NCBI WGS metagenome assembly JAEEGL01 (sample SAMN16246548, study PRJNA631951) | gut metagenome | biome: gut microbiome; feature: rumen; material: fiber-attached | host: Bos | place: Iran: Karaj | collected 2018-10
AGGACCGTATCGCCGCCATTTTTGCCATACAGTTTCCGCACCTCCGCGGCGCCTTTTTCAGCTCCGAAACTGTCTCTGGAACTAAGAGCAGGATCCGTGCCGAACTCGCTGAAAACACTGCCTACCATAGTAGGAACCGTCAGTGAATGAGGCGTAAAATCTCCGGCCAGAGGGTCACATAGATAATAGCTGTTCGGTTTCGGGCTCCAGTTTACGCTAATGCCCTGCTTTGCATAAAACACCGTTGCTTTGTTCACAGCCCATATGAACTGAGGCACGGGTACTTTTGCCAGCTTTGTCACACTATGGTCCTTTATCCTAAGATACTCCATTATCTTCAGTGCCAGCTCTTCCGCTGAACAGCCCGTCTCAAAGCAGTTTTCCGGTATTACCCCGGACATCACAATGCTCTTTGCAAAAAGCCCGTCAGCCTCAGGGATCTGGTTGAGTATGGTAGCTTTACCTCCGCCCCCTGACTGTCCGAAGATCGTAACATTGTCGGGATCTCCTCCAAAAGCTGATATATTTTCCTTTACCCACCTCAGTGCTTCTACAATGTCTGCTATTCCGAGATTTGCCGTATTCCAGTATTCATCGCCGAAATCAGACAGGTCAAGATGTCCGAAAGCGTTCAGCCGGTGATTTATCGAAACGAAGACCACATCGTCGAGCTTTGCAAGGTTTGTCCCGTCATAGCACTCCTGCTCTATGGCGGAGCCTGCAAAATATCCTCCCCCGTGCATCCAGAACAATACCGCCTTTTTTGCACCAGGGTCGAGGCTGGGCGTCCATATATTCAGAAACTGGCAGTGTTCGGATACCGGCCAGAAGCGGTGAGGGCAGATAAGCTCTGTCTCAGGAACTGGTTCGTTCAGCACGGGGCAGTTTAGCCCGTAATTTGTGGCATCTTTGATGCCATCCCAGCTTCCAGCCGGTTCAGGCATACGGAATCTCTCAGCCTTCGCGTAGCGGATACCCTTGAAGATGAACACTCCGTCAAACTTATATCCTCTTATTTTTCCTTTCGGAGTTTCGGCCACCGGGTAATCCGGCCTGCATATGAACTCTTTCATACTGTCACCTCATTGCATCGTTTTACTGATTATAGCATACTGATTATAAAAGAAGCACGGCAAAATCACCGTGCATCCTTTTTTATGAAAGTTCAGCTTTTCCGGTGTAGAGCTCATAATAGCGGCCTTTCTGAGCCAGCAGATCATCGTGGTCACCGCGCTCTATGATCTCGCCGTTTTCAAGCACCATTATGGCATTGGCATTTCTTACCGTAGAGAGCCTGTGGGCTATTACAAAGGTGGTTCTCGTCTTCATGATCCGGTCCATTCCATGCTCGATATGGCGTTCTGTCCTAGTGTCAACAGAAGACGTTGCTTCGTCCAGCACAAGGATCGGAGCCTTGGAAATGGCAGCCCTGGCTATATTGAGCAGCTGCCGCTGCCCCTGTGAAAGATTGGTGCCGTCTCCCTCTATCACAGTGTCATATCCGTTCTCAAGACGCATAATGAAGCTGTGGGCAGAAGCGATCTTCGCCGCTTCCACCACCTCATCGTCCGACGCATCAAGCCTGCCGTAGCGGATGTTCTCCCTAACCGTTCCGGTGAAGAGATGAGTATCCTGCAGCACCATTGCGATATTGCTCCGGAGAACTTCCCTCTTTATAGAACGGATATCCACCCCATCTATCCTGATGCTGCCCTCCTGAACATCATAAAAGCGATTGAGCAGATTTGTCACTGTCGTCTTTCCGGCACCTGTTGAACCTACGAAAGCGATCTTCTGGCCCGGGTGCGCATAGAGGCTTATATGCCTGAGCACAGTCTTTTCCGGTACATATCCGAAAGTCACATCATCAAGTACAATATCGCCCTTCATATCAGGCATGGGGTCGGCATCATCCGCATCTGGCGGTTCCGGCTCCGTATCCATCACCTCAAACACACGCTCAGCACCTGCAAGAGCAGAGAAGATGGTTGCCATCTGGGATGCTATCCGGCTTATAGGCATGGAAAACTGTCTCGAATAGCCTGCAAACACTGTCAGTCCGCCGGGAGTGAGGCGCCCTGCCACCATCAACAGACCTCCCACGCCGACTACAGCAGCGTAGGAAAGCTGTGAAATGTTGCTCATGATGGGCATCGTCACGCCGCCCCAGAACTGCGCTTTGAACTGAGTATCGCGCATGTCATCGTTGAGAAGATCGAATTCTTCGACACAGTCCGCCTCATGATTGAAAACCTTGACGACTTTTGCTCCGGTGACCGTCTCCTCCATATAGCCGTTTATGGCACCGAGGGCAGCCTGCTGACCCCGGTAATACTTGGAGGAGCGCTTGCCTATTGCGCCAACCGCTACCATTATAAGCGGTATGAACACCACGATCACAACAGTAAGCGCAACATTGGTCGTAAGCATGAATATCATGGTACCTATAAGAGAAACAACTCCGGATATCACAGACGTGAGCGTATCACCCAGCATCATATCAATATTATCCACATCGTTTGTGAAGCGTGACATTATCTCGCCTGTGGGTTTGGAGTCAAAATAGCGTACCGGAAGATACTCCAGCTTTTCAAAGAGCCCGTTGCGTATGTTTTCAACGATCTTCTGCGTCGTCTCGACCATGAGATGCTCCTGCAGATATATTAGCACAACTGCCGTAAGATATATTGCGCCAAGCATAAGCGCTGCCGTCACTATATAGGCCATGGCACCGGCGTCTGCTCCCACTACAGAATTTATCATCCTGTCAGCCGCCCGTTCCATCGCGCTCATCCTGATCTCAGCGTTAGGTGCCACGGCAAGAGTGAGCCTGTCTATGATGGGCGCCATAAAGTAGCCCCCAACCAGGGAGCATATAGTGCTGCAGAGCATCATCAACAGCACCGCAACAAGCCTGAGCCTGTAATTTTTATAATAGGAGAAGAGCCTTGCGACTGTCGCACCCATGTTTTTGGGTTTTCCGCTGGCACCTCCGCGTGCCCCGGGACCGTGTCCCATCTGTTTTGCAGAAGCTCTCGTATTATACTGTTCGCGCAGTTTTTCCAACGTTCTCGCCACAGCTCAGGCCCCCTTCCTCATGCCGGACTGGGATTCCCAAATCTCCCGGTATTCAGCATTTGTTTCGAGGAGCTCCTGGTGGGTGCCAATACCCGTGATCCCGCCTTCGTTCATAACCACTATCATATCCGCTTCCATAACGGAACCTATGCGCTGAGCTATGATTATTTTAGTGGAATCTTTCAGTTCATTGGAGAATGCTTCTCGTATTTTTGCCTCGGTCGCTGTGTCAACGGCACTTGTCGAGTCATCCAGAATAAGGATCTTCGGCTTTTTCAGAAGCGCTCTTGCTATGCACAGACGCTGCTTCTGGCCTCCTGAAACATTGGTACCGCCCTGTTCAATTTTCGTTTCATATCCGTTTGCGAAAGAATTCACGAATCCGTCCGCCTGAGCAGCCTCTGCTGCAGCTCTCATTTCCTCATCGGATGCGCTCTCGTCTCCCCAGCGCAGATTATCCGCTATGGAGCCGGAGAAAAGCAGATTGTTCTGAAGCACCATTCCCACACCCTCGCGCAGGTTGAACAGGGAATAGTCCTTAACATTCACTCCGTCCACCAGCACCTCACCGCTGTCGCAGTCATAGAGGCGGGGTATCATTGATACCAGCGTGGTCTTGCCGCTGCCGGTGGACCCAATTATACCAACGGTAGCTTTAGCGGGAATAGTAAGATCAATACCGTTGAGCACTTTTTCCTCGCTGCCCTTGTAGTATCGAAAGCTCACGTTTCTGAATTCTATTTCACCGTTTTCAACGGTTCTGTCTTTGCAAGATGCGTTTTCATCGGAAATTTCCGGCTGCTCGTCCAGTACCTCTATTATTCTCTTTCCAGAGGCTATGGCGCGTGATGCCATCATAAGGATGAAGTTTATCATCATAAGCGACATGAGAATCTGCGTAACATAGGTGACAAAAGCAGAAAGATCTCCAACGGCCATGCCTCCGCCCAGTACTATCGGGCCACCGATCAGAATAACAGCAATGATGGTTCCGTTCATGAAAAACGTCATTACAGGTCCCATCCAAATTATCACCCGCATTGCGTTCAGGCTAGCCTGCTTCAGATTGCCGTTCGCCTCGCGGAATTTACCTATGCTGAACTTCTCACGCACGAAACTCTTTACCACTCTTACGTTCGTAACGTTTTCCTGAACTGTGGAGTTGAGTGCATCCACCTTTGTCTGCATAATGCCAAAACGCGGAAATGCAGTTCTCGTAATGAAGCTTATGCAAACCATCAGCAACGGCACACTCACAAGAAACACAACCGAAAGCGACGGTTTGATAGATATGGCCATGATCAGGGCAGCGATCATCATTCCCGGTGCTCTGAGGGCCATGCGTATCACCATGCCGGTGAAATTCTGAACGCGTGTCACATCGTTAGTGAGTCTCGTTACAAGCGAACCCGTGGAGAACTTATCCACATTCGCGAACGAAAAGCTCTGCACCTTTGAAAAAACATCCGAGCGCACATCCGCCCCGAAATTGACGGAGGCTTTAGTGCCGGTATATGAAGCGCCTACACCGCCGGCCATCATAATAAGCGCTGTAAGCATCATCTTCAGCATCACACCCACACTCTGCGCATTCGTGAGAGTTCCGGCATTGGCGCTGTTTATCAGCGAAGCCAGAAGCCGCGGCATTATCACCTCACCCGCGACCTCCACGAGTATAAACACAGGGCAGAGCACGAAGTAAACCCAGTAGGGCTTAATGTACTTGAACCATCTTTTCATACAGTTTCCTTTTTCTGATCACAGGCCGTTCACTACGTTTACCGGAGCGCCTTCGAGAAATGCCTTAAGGTTTGTCTCACTGCACTCCATGATCCTCATTCTTGCCTCTTTGGGCGCCCAGCTGATATGCGGTGTTATAAGACAGTTTTTCGCTTTGAGGAGAGGGTTGTCCTTCCTTACCGGTTCCTCTGACACAACATCAAGCCCTGCAGCATACACTTTCCCGGAATTCAGTGCATCCGCAAGATCCTGTTCAACAATTAGCTGGCCCCGGCTGTTGTTAATAATTATCACGCCGTCCTTCATTTTTGAAATAGTGTCCTTATTAATTATTCCCCGTGTTTCCGTGAAAAGCGGACAGTGCAGGGCAATGACATCGGACTTTGAAAGCAGCTCATCCAGGTCAACATATCTAGCTATTTCTCTGCCTTCAGGTACAGGCCGGCTTCCTGCAGCAAGCACTTCCATACCCATTGCTTTTGCTATGCAGCCTGTGGTTCGGCCGATCCTGCCGAAGCCTATGATTCCCATTGTCTTTCCCGCAAGCTCTATAAGAGGATAATCCCAGAAACACCAGTCCGGTGAAGAGCTCCACCTGCCTTTGCGGACCTCATCAGAATGATGCTGGACATGATGACAGATCTCAAGAAGAAGAGCTATCGCGAACTGTCCTACGGAGGCAGTGCCGTAAGCCGGAATATTCGAAACCGGGATGCCCTTTTCCGCGGCATATGCATAATCGACAATATTGTAACCGGTCGCAAGGACAGATATGAATTTCAGATTCGGACATTCGTCGATCGTTTTTCGGGTTATGGGACATTTGTTCGTAAAAACAATATCAGCATCGCCTATATTCCGGATGATATCCTCATCGTTATACGGCGTTCTGTCATATACCTTCAGCTCACCGTATTTTTCAAGCACACTCCAGCTCAGATCTCCGGGGTTTTCGGTGAAGCCATCCAAAACAATTATTTTCATATTAAGCCCCTTTCTGAATCATCTGTCGATATCACCGGTTCACCCGAGCCTCTCTTCCGGAGTGAGCGCGGTGGCAAAATAGAGCATATCGCTGTATATTCTCTCCCATCCATATGGTGTTACCTGGGTTATCCTCTGATTATCTATCAGCACCACTGCCGTCTGACCACCGTCGAGAGCGTATGCCTGCCGGCAGCCTTTCTCCCACATGGCATCTCTCACTTCATCCAGTCTGGCATTTCTGGTCGCACCTAGACTGTTATCGAGATTCATAACCAACATGAGATAATGGAGCTTATCAATCTGCCCCATGGCAGATCTCGCATATTCGTCCCATATCTCTCCTATTGGGTAATCATATACATAATTTACCACTCCGTTCTCTATCAACACAGGTCCAAAGGCCATAGAGAACATAATGTCATTATCATCTATGAACTGCTGGGCAGAAGCCCAGTCATTGAGCTGATACCTGTAGGAAAACATCATGTCACCCGAGCTTGTGATGAAGCATGAGTCAACTGCATTGGAATTAACTCTGAAAAGCTGACCGCCGTATGAGATGATTCCGTGGTTTCTGAATGCATACAGATCGCCTCCCGTACAAACCACTGCATTAACCTCAGTGCTGATGGGAGTAGCCTCTTCCCAGAGGTATGTCGGCGGATTGAAGGAATCCGTGACCAGCTTTCTTCTTAGCTGGCTTGCGTCCTGCACTTTTACCTCGGCAAATGTGGCACAGCTGCCGTTTCTCTCTTCTCTCCATACTATGGCAAGGATAGTGTCGTCGAAATAATAATGTATCTCTGAACCAGGGTAGATCACTATATCCGGATTCCAGCACATTGCCTGTCCGTCAAGGAGCGCAGCAGCCTGATCGACTACTCTTTGTACTTCCCAGGGATCAGTGGTTACACCGAATCTTGATCTATCCGGCTCCGGACCGACAGTCTGGGCAAAATCTATCACATAGTGTTTCTGAACGTAACGAGCGGCAAGCCTGGCATTCTCCCTTTCGTCCTTTACCTTCGCATCCAGCATTTCCGGAACTGATCTACCGTCAGAATAAGCCAATGCTTTCATCAAAGCATCATATAGCAGCTTATCTGACTGTATCTTCCATGCGCCGTGCTCGCATACGAGTGTAAGCCTGAACCTCGCCTGTACTATGCCGAGTTCTCCTCCAGCGTAGGAGATAACTGCAGGATCGAAAAATTCCTGCGCCACTGAGGATTTGTAAGTCTTATCATCATTATATATAAGGCTCCTGGCTCTGACTCCGCCTGCAGCTTCCATCCCGGATACGGCAAGCTCCTGTGCCGGCTCAAACACATTATAAATATTCGGAAACGACATGCTTACATACTGTGAAGCCGTCAGCCAGTCCACCTCAGCTTCACCCTCGGCTGCCATCCTTATGCCACTCAGCAGCGTCTCCAGCAGTTTTTCAGCTACCGGATCATTACAGTGTTCCTCGAGGAGACTGAATTCACTGTTCCTCACCTTTCCGGCAGCCAGCACGAAAGATCCCTCAGAGACCGCATCGCAATAGTATGAAACTGTGTCCTCCGGATCACCGTTAGGAATATTCAGAAAAGCTCTGGCAGGTGGCAGAAGGAAGCATAATACCACAGATGTATAAAGAAACACCAGAAATGCAGCAGTTGCCCATACCGGCAGTTTCTTTTTTATAAACAGCCATCCGGCAATCGCGGTGCCCGCAACCGCCAGAAGGATTATCGCAATGACCTTTGCAAACATCTGAAACTCCATTTTTCTATATTCACTAAACTTATATTTTATACAATATATCATTTGATTACAAGAAAAATTAACACCGGATGAATTCGATCCATCCGGTGTTTTTTATATTATTCAGATTTACCTGCAGAAGAGCTTTCCATCCTTCTCGTCAACTGTGATAACAGTCCCGGCAGCTATGTCTCCTGAGAGAATCGTCCTTGCAATTAGTGTCTCCACACTGCTCTGCAGATATCTTCTCAGTGGTCTTGCACCATAGAGCGGATCGTATCCTCGTTCAATGATAAGGCTCTTCGCGCTATCCGTAATTTCAAGGCTCAGATCCTTTGCAGCCATCCTGCCGCGCAGGCCTTCAACCATAATATCGATAATGCCGTTGAGATTCTCTCTCGTAAGCGGGCGGAACATTATGGTCTCATCGAGTCTGTTTAGAAATTCAGGCCTGAAAGCTCTGTGGAGCTCCATGTCCACAGCCTGTTTCGCTTCATCGGTTATGCTTCCATCCGGTCCTATGCCGTCGAGAAGATACTGACTGCCGAGGTTTGAAGTTAGGATGATGATGGTGTTCTTGAAGTCCACCGTTCTTCCCTGGGAATCGGTAATGCGCCCGTCGTCAAGGATCTGGAGCAGGATGTTGAATACATCTGGATGTGCCTTCTCGACCTCGTCGAAGAGTATAACACTGTAAGGTTTACGACGCACGGCTTCTGTCAGCTGGCCGCCTTCATCGTAGCCTACATATCCCGGAGGTGCTCCGATGAGTCTTGATACGGAGAATTTCTCCATATACTCTGTCATGTCTATACGGACAATATTTCGTTCATCGTCAAACAGGCATTCTGCCAGCGCCTTAGCAAGTTCAGTTTTTCCAACACCCGTTGGCCCAAGGAAGAGGAAAGAGCCTATAGGTCTGTTCGGATCGCTTATTCCGGCTCTTGAACGCAGTATAGCTTCTGTCACTCTCTGCACTGCCTCATCCTGACCTACGACTCTCCTGTGGAGCATCACATCGAGATGCAGCAGCTTTTCTCTTTCTCCTTCCATCAGTTTGGATACAGGTATTCCTGTCCATTTGGCAACTATCGAAGATATCTCCTCTTCGGTGACGGTATCGTGCACAAGTGTGGAGCGGCTGCGCTCCTCGCTGTTTTTTTCCGCCTCCTCCAGCTTTCTCTCCAGCGCAGGCAGATCGGAGTATTTAAGCTTTGCCGCTTTTTCATACTCATATCTGAGCTGGGCATTCTCTATCTCGGAATGAAGTTTCTCCAGCTCCATCTTGAGGTTCTTTACCTCGTCAACGCTGTTTTTTTCTGCCTCCCAGCGGGATTTGGTTTCATTGAAGCTGTCTTTGAGGTTAGCAAGTTCCTCCGTGAGCTTTTCCAGCCTTTCGCGGCTGAGTCTGTCATCCTCCTTCTTCAGGGCCATCTCCTCTATCTCGAGCTGCATTATCCTGCGGCGCATATCATCGAGTTCAGACGGCATGGAATCAATCTCCGTGCGTATCATAGCGCAGGCTTCATCCACAAGGTCTATCGCCTTGTCCGGCAGAAATCTGTCCGTTATATATCTGTTTGAGAGCGTCGCAGCTGCGACAAGAGCGTTATCGTGGATACGCACGCCGTGGTACACCTCATAGCGCTCCTTAAGGCCTCTGAGTATAGAAATAGTGTCTTCCACGGTAGGCTCATCAACCTGAACGGGCTGAAAACGTCTCTCAAGAGCCGCATCTTTTTCAATATACTTTCTGTATTCATCGAGAGTAGTCGCCCCGATGCAGTGCAGCTCTCCCCTTGCCAGCATCGGCTTCAGGAGATTTCCGGCATCCATGCTGCCCTCTGTCTTACCGGCACCTACAATGGTATGCAGCTCATCTATGAAGAGTATTATCCCGCCTTCGCTCTTTCTTATCTCCTCCAGCACGGCCTTAAGCCTCTCCTCGAATTCGCCTCTGTATTTTGCACCGGCTATAAGCGCACCCATATCCAGTGAGAAAATCGTCTTGCCTTTAAGCCCTTCGGGTACGTCTCCGCGGACTATCCTCTGGGCAAGCCCCTCAGCTATGGCAGTCTTTCCCACGCCTGGTTCACCTATAAGCACCGGGTTGTTCTTAGTTTTTCTCGAGAGGATCCTGATAACGTTTCTTATCTCGGAATCCCTTCCTATGACAGGGTCGAGTTCATTGTCTCTCGCCCTCTGCACAAGATCGGTACCATATTTGGCAAGTGCATCATAGGTATCTTCGGGATTGTCTCCCGTGACAGGTGAGGTCTTGACCTTGGAAAGTTCCGAAAGAAACGCTGACTTTGTGATAGCATGATCTGAGAATATCCGTTTGATGACAGGAGTAGCGGCAGCGAAAATTCCCAGCATCAGATGCTCAACGGAAATATAACCGTCTCCTCCCTCCTTTGCGGCTCTCTCCGCCGCATTTATCACCCTTCCTGTTTCCGGGGACATATATGCTTCCGCTCCCGCGCCTACTTTTGGCAGTGCGGAAATGGCAGTGTCAAGTTCCGATAGTACTGTATTGCAATCAACTCCCATTTTTCCCAACAGCGACGGTATCAGGCCTCCGTCCTGATCTACCAGGGCATAGAGGAGATGTTCAGGCATAATGCTGCTGTTCCGGTTCTCCTGCGCCATCGCATTTGCTGTCTGCAGAGCATCTATGCTTTTTTGTGTAAGATTCTGGGCATTCATTATATGTGCACCTCCGAGTTGATCATCTGTGAATAGTACGCTGCCTCCACCTCATGCTCATCCATCCTGCCTGTGAGATAATTCTTCATCATTCTGTCGAACAGCTTGATATACTCGGCAAGGGCTGACGCAAGTTCATCCGTGCTGCAATCTCTGTCCGGCACGGAAATGCTTCTGACGAACTTCCCGTCATACAATGCATAATCCGCACGCTTCCCGATCACAGGAGCCAGATGCGCGTCTTCTATTCGCTTCCACATGCGGAAGAACTCTGTCATCGCCTCGATAAGACTGACCGACTGCGTACGGAATATAACAGACAGTTCGCCTATGGATTCGCCGGCGCCTCTGTAAAGCTCCACTTCGTACTTGACAGTAGGCCTGTATTTATATTCCAGTGAACTTTTGAGCGACATCGAAAAAGTGTTCGGCGCAAAGAACGGCACAAGTTCCCTGGAAGGGGCCATGAGCTGTTCTATTGCAGACAAAACGTCATTGATGCGGCGCTCCGGAGTTGTATAGTCAACATATTCGGCAAGGATCTGGTTGATCAGAGCTGATCTGTTAGTCCCAAGCCTGTGGGCCAGGATGTCCACCTCTCTGACGACCTCATCATTCAGCATAAGGCTGTAAAGCGTCTTTTTCATATGATCTCTATCCTTTCATTTTCTATTGCATATGATATCATCACATAAAAATTTTGTCAAGATTTTTATATAAATCTAAATACAAATTATTTTATACTCCGCGCATTTTCGTTTGTATCTTAACTTCTTGATTTTTTACAATCTGTTGGTTATAATTACACAGCGACAAGAAACGACATATATGCAGCGGTATCGAAGAGGTCATAACGGCCCCGACTCGAAATCGGGTAAGCCCTTAACCGGGCCCGTGGGTTCGAATCCCACCCGCTGCGCCAAATAGTGAAGCATCCTCTATTCCATACTGATAGGGGATGCTTCCTGTGTTTTCAAATAATCTGCCAATCGCGTGCTTTGACATAAAACACGGTAATTCTGATAGAATTGCTGTGCTTTACTATTTATGCTATGATAATTTCATACTTGGAATAATGGTTTTGCGTCATCAGTCAAAATATCAGTTATATCTGGAGAATTGAGATGGAAAGCAGAAACTGCTGTACAAAATACCCTGTATTAATGATCCATGGCGTCGGCTTCAGAGACCTGAGATGGCCTTTGTATTGGGGCAGAATACCCGCTGTTATTGCCAGTACAGGAACTGTATTATTCTACGGGCAGCAGGACTGCTGGGCGCGTATAGAAGATAACGCACGGTCGATAAAGGCAAGGATCAGACAGATCCTGGATGAAACAGAAGCCGAAAAAGTGAATATCATTGCACATTCAAAAGGCGGCCTGGAAGCCCGGATGGCTGCCTCCTCTCTGGGAATGGGAAACAGCATTGCAAGCATCACAACAATCGGGACGCCGCACCGCGGTTCAAAAACGATAGACAAGCTGTTGAAAGCGCCGGATTCATTATTTAATATAGCATCCTTTGCTGTAGATAACTGGATAGGTCTCATTGGCGATACAAAACCGGATTTCTACGCTGTATGCAAAGATTTCTCCACCGAATACGCGGAAAGATTCAACAGGGAAAACCCGGATGTTCCTGGTGTCTATTATCAGAGCTATGCCGGTGTAATGAAAACCCCGCTTTCGGATATCAATCTTTCGACAGCAAATGTGATCGTCAGGCTGATAGAAGGCGATAATGACGGGCTTGTAAGTGTTGAATCTGCAAAGTGGGGTGACTCTTTCACTCTGCTTACCGGCCGTACAAACAGGGGCGTTTCTCATTACGATGAGATCGATTTCAGGCGTGCTCCTCTCACATCAAAAAAATACGGAGATGGTGTAGCCGATATTTGTGATGTTTATCTGTCGATTATAAACGGTCTTGTAAAATGCGGTTTTTGATTCAAATTCAAAATAAGCCTTATGAAGTAATTAATTATACTACGGGAGTTTTTCAAAGGAGAATCTATGAAAGCATTAATACTTAACGGAAGCCCAAGAAAAAACCGCAATACCGCCATGATGCTCAGGTCTGTGCAGAAAGGTGCTGAATCTGTCGGTGCTGAAACGGAATACATAGATCTTTACGATCTGCAGTACACAGGCTGCCGCAGCTGCATGCTCTGCAAAAGAAAAGGTGCAGAGCGGTGCAGATGCTACTGGAAAGATGACCTTTCTCCTTTGATCGACCGAATTTTTGCCGCAAATGCGCTGTTTATAGGCTCGCCCATCTATCTTGGCGACATTACAAGCCAGGTCCACGCCCTGATAGAACGGCTCCATTTCTGCGCACTTTCCTATGACGATTATTCAAACTACTTTAAAGGCAGGATCAATGTAGGCCTTATATTTACTATGAATGCGCCGCAGTCGTATTTTGATAACTTCTATAAATCAGAATGCAATGCTCTTTCAGAAACTTTCAGTTTCATGAATGGCTCAGTAGGGATATGCACGAGCTGTGATACTCTTCAGGTTGACGATTACAGCAAATACAGCATGGCTGGCTTTGATGAAGCTCACAAAAAGGAGATGCATGACAAACAGTTTCCAAGGGACCTTGAGGCCGCCTTCATTTTTGGATCAAAACTTTGCACGAAATAACGGCGGTAAGTATACGTATCACAGCGAGGAAAAAACATTGATCGACAGGGAAATCGTAACCCGGGCTTTTGACCAATATACAGCCTTATATAATGCGAATGATCCCAAAATCAAACTGAAAATCGACCACACATACAGGGTAGCTGCTCTGTGTGCAAAAATCGCCCGTTCAACCAGTATTCGTAATGTCGATATGGCCTGGTTGAGCGGTATGCTACACGATATCGGCCGCTTTGAACAGGTTAAGCGTTATAATACCTTCGTTGACGCTGATTCAGTAGATCACGCACAGCTAGGAGCAGATATGCTGTTTCACGATGGACTTTTGGAGCAGTTTAAAGTTGGCTTATCCAAAACTGAAAAGCATATTCTGGAATTGTGTATTCGCAGCCACAGTGCTTACCGTCTAAGCGTAGGTCTTAATGAGACAGAAACATCATATTGCAACGTGCTTCGCGATGCTGACAAGATCGATATTTTTCGTGTAAACTGCGATACTCCGCCGGAGGAGATATATAATGTTTCCTCAGAGGAACTGAAAACCTCTGCGGTAAGTGAAGAAGTAAAGGATTGCTTCCGCAATCATACCGCTGTTATGCGGAAGCTGAAAAAAACCGCAATTGACTATATAGTGGGCCATGTGTGTCTTGCGTTCGAGCTTGTTTATCCGGTCAGCCGGGAAATTGCACGGGAGCAGGGATATGTGGACAGGCTTCTCTCTTTTGAATCTGATAATCCGGATACAAAAAACTGGTTTGAATATATGAAAAACAACATCTGGTCACCAGTGGAACAAGAAATAGATTCATGTCAATAAATATGAAACCGCATCATAAAGACAATATAAATCACAGGAACAGCACGTATATTGCGGGCGCATCCTATATTTCAGTGACTCCAACACATATGGCTTTGATCCCCCGGACCCTTTGAGAAACCGCTATCCTTCTTCTGAAAGATGGCCGGATTTCCTGCAAGACCTATATCCACTCCCAGTCATGCACTGCCTCAGATCACACCGCTTATTATCTTTTCACTTGTTATCAGTGATGCTGTCATACATCATCCCTCGCTTTCATGCTGACAATATCATTGAAACAGGCTGATTTCAACGGAAACAATACTTAACTCCAGCAATAATTGCTTCAGCATACTATTAAAGACATCCGCAGTATCAAATTACTGCGGATGTCTTTTTTCATTTCTTTTCTTTTTTGCAGCAGTTCATGCTGCATGCGCTGCAGTTGCCGTAGCATGATCCTCCCGAAGAGCAGCTGCAGCTTCCACTCTTTATCCATACCCTTACGGCTATGACTATCAAAGCGGCTACACCAGCAAGGATGAGCCAGTCAATAATTCTCATGTGAAAAGCCCTCCAATATTGTAAACCAGAAACGCGACTATCCACGCGACTGAGCACTGTGCTATGACTATGAGAACTGTCTTAAGTGCTGAGCCGTACTCTCTCCTGATAGTGGCCACAGCCGCGGCACAGGGTGTATATAGCAGAGTGAAGGCAAGGAATGAAGCTGCTGAAAGCGGGGTAAACAATGATTTGAGAACAGGGGTTAAATTCTCTGCACCGGTATTCATTATCACAGAGAGCGTGGAGACTACAGCCTCCTTAGCAGTAATACCCGTGACTAGAGCGGAGACCATTCTCCAGTCACCGAATCCGAGAGGTCTGAATACCGGCGAAACGACCATGCCTATCAAGGTAAGCAGGCTCTGCGACTGATCTTCAACTACGTTCAGCCTCGTATCAAAGGTGCGGAGAAACCAGATTATGACGGTTGCAAGGAAGATTATGGTAAAGGCTCGCTGCAGGAAATCCTTTGCCTTATCCCACAGGAGGAGTCCGGTATTCTTTGCGGAGGGAAGTCTGTAGTTTGGAAGCTCCATCACAAAGGGAACAGGCTCGCCTTTAAACAAAGTGCGCTTCAGTACTGATGCCACAATAACTCCTGTAACTATGCCTGTCAGATATATGATTATCATGGCAAGAGCACTCTGTCTTCCGAAAAAAGCCGCTACAAACACCGAATAGATCGGTATCTTTGCGGAACAGCTCATATACGGAGTTAGGAGTATGGTCATTTTCCTGTCTCTCTCAGATGATGACGTCCGTGTTGCCATTATTGCCGGTACCGAACAACCGAAGCCGATGAGCATAGGCACGAAACTTTTTCCGGAGAGTCCGAGCTTTCTGAGAATCTTGTCCATAAAGAACGCTATCCTTGCCATATAGCCTGTATCCTCAAGTATGGAAAGGAAGAAGAACATCACCACAATCACAGGTAAAAAGCTCAGAACAGAGCCCACCCCTGCAAAAATCCCGTCTATTACCAGGGAATGTACAACAGGGTTTATTCCATAGGATGTGAGTGCTGCATCGACAACACTTGAAAGCCAGTCAATACCTGAACTGAGCAGATCCTGGAGCCATGCTCCGATCACATTGAATGTCAGGTAGAAAATGAGACCCATAATGCCGATGAAAACCGGAATCGCGGTATATTTGCCAGTAAGCACCCTGTCTATTCTTTCAGACCTTGCATGCTCCTTGCTCTCCTGAGGCTTTACCACCGATTCAGCCACTGCGCCTTCTATGAAAGCATATCTCATATCAGCCAGAGCTGCATTTCTGTCGAGACCTGTCTCAGTTTCCATCTGCACTATGCAGTGCTCGAGGAGCTCACGTTCGTTATCATCAAGCCCCAGCATGTCTTCCATGCCGGAATCGCCCTCGATCAGCTTAGTTGTGCAAAACCTCGATGATATGCCTATTCTGTCCGCGTGATCCTGGATAAGGTGTATGACGGCATGTACGCACCGATGTACCTGTGAATCGTTTTCACAAAAGTCCGTCACTGACGGGAGGATCTTATTGGACGCCACTTCTACTGCCCTTGCAGTGAGTTCGCTAACACCTTTGTTCTGTATAGCAGAGATCGGGATGACCGGGACTCCAAGCGACGTGCTCAGTTTATCTATATCGACTGTTCCGCTGTTGGCTGTTATCTCATCCATCATGTTCAGCGCAACCACCATCGGAATGCGAAGCTCGAGCAACTGGAGGGTGAGATAAAGATTTCTCTCGATATTGGTTGCGTCAACTATGTTTATTATCCCGTCCGGGTGATTATTAAGGATAAAGTCGCGGGAAACCCTCTCCTCCTGAGTATATGTACGAAGAGAGTATATTCCGGGAAGATCGACCACTTCACAGTTTTTCATGCCCTTGATCCCGCCAGATTTCTGATCCACTGTGACTCCCGGGAAGTTGCCTACGTGCTGGTTTGATCCCGTAAGGGCATTAAAGAGGGTCGTCTTCCCGCTGTTCTGGTTGCCTGCCAAAGCGAATATCATTCCGCTGCCTCCAGTTCTATCTTCTCTGCGTCTTCCTTGCGAAGGGTGAGTTCATATCCTCTTATGGAGATCTGGATAGGATCTCCGAGCGGCGCCACCTTTATTTTTTTTACTATTGTACGCGGGATAAGACCCATGTCCAGAAAACGGCATCTAAGCGGCCCGTTTCCTCCGACTGTCTTTATAACGCCGCTTTCTCCCACTGCGAGTTCATCAAGTGTCATTTAGTTCTCTCCTTCTGTTGCAGCGGCCAACTGTTAAGCAACTCTAACTCTGATCGATTATTATTATAAACGCAAAACACCACTTGTCAATGGTCCATGCCGTAAAGTCTTTAATATGAAAAAAGCAGCGCTCTAAAAGCGCTGCTTTTACAGTTTACAGCCCAGCCAGATCTTTTACAACGTATTTCCACAGCAGCATCCAAACTACAAAAACCAGTGCCAGTGTAAGGATGAGGCCCGTAAGTGTCCAACGTTCTCTTATGAGGCGCCGTGCTTTTTTGCCATAGATTATCCTCCGAAGAATGCGGAGTATCACATCTATAAGGATTGCTGGCGCGAGGAGCATTGTGGCATACTGTGTGATATGCTGGAGTAAGCCTTTTCCCGGAAGTTCTGTCCAAAGCCTTATACATGTGAGGACTGACCACCCGACATAAGCAATATACATTATCGCCCGGATTATCTTATACGCCATCCTTCCGGATCCGGAACCGCTTTCCTCTTTCTTTTCAGCTGACGGTACTGGTTCATAAACGCGCTGCGAGTCTGCGGCAGGAGCAGAAGTCGGGTAACTGACAGCAGGTCTGTTCATTCCCTCAGACTGACTGCTATCCTTCATTGTTTCAGGAAAAAAATTGCTTTTATCTTCCATAGTTCCCCCTTTCTTGATAAGCCAGTTTACATCCCGGCATTTTCTCAGTTCATACTCCTACTGTTATTCGTAATCATCTATGCGGAACTCGTAAAACCAATGCCCTTCATTCGGATCGGCTCGGAAAACTATTTTTGTTGTCTCATGTGGCGGAAGAACAGTGCTTACTTCATCTTCATTGGCAAGTTCACCATTTTCGTCGTAATCGGAAAACCAGATAGTAATACTGACTTTATAGTCTGTGTTGTTTGGTAGTTCGATATACTGCTCGGTCTCAGATTCCAGTTTTGAATCCCTGACGCCTTTAAACCCTTTGGAAATCTGATCAATAACCGTTATAAACCCGTTCCAGCGTTCGGAAGATTCAAAAAATCGACTTATCTCTTCCCAGTCCCCACTATCAAACGGATACATCTCATTTATGATCTCAAGGCATTCGCTTTCAAGGGCATAGTATTTATAAATGCCTTTCTGATACTCCTCGTATGCCACAGAATCGTACTTTTCCTCTGCTGTACATTCTCCGCGGAAGGCATTTATCAGTTCCTCTGCAAAAAAGGCAAGCTCAGAATCGTTAAAGAGTTTGTCCGAGTATCCCGCCAGCTTAACAGCTGCATCTTTAATACTTTCTGCAGCGGCTTCTTTTGCTATGATGTCAAGGCAGACATCTTTCAAATCGCAGAGAAAAGCATAGTCCACAGAATTTCTGAAATAACACTCCCCGCGAAGATCGTCGCTGTCAGCAAAGCTTGTCTGGTCAAACTGAGCGATGGCCTCCTCGTACTTTCCTTCATCCATCAGCATAACACCGTAGCTGTATCGGTATTCAGAAAGGAGGTCTTCCGATAATTCGAATGAATTGTTCTCCAACAGAGCTATAGCAGATTCGAATTCCTCATTCTCAGCTGCCTCCATCGCAAGATAATATCCCGCCTCGTCTGAAAGTTTCTTAGCTTCTCTACCCTCTATGTCCCTGAGGCATTCTACGGCTCCCTGCCAGTCTTTCTCCGCAATTGCTTCCTTTGCGAGAATGATGGCAGCCTTTTGCGCAAGGTTTTCAGCTTCAGCGCTACTCTCGGGAACACTTTTTGCATACATCAGTGCCTTATCTGCATCTCCGGCACTCAAAGCATACAACGACGCCTGAGTGTATGCTTCGGTGCTTTTGTCTCCACTGCGGCTGAGATACTTCTCATAGCTTTCAAAAGCTCCGATATAATCTCCGGCTCCGGCTTTTGAAGTGGCCATCATCTTATCGAGATTACCAGTAAAGAGAAGAATCGCTCCGGCAAATATAATAAGTGTGAGAAGGACAAGCGCTAACAAGAGACCATACTTTTTCTTTTTAGGCTGAATCTGCGGGGCAGCCGTTGCATGAACTGTTGAATCTCCGGTCTCAGCAACAGATGCTCCTTGCTCCGCGCCCTGAGTTGAAAGAAATGTCTCATCAGGGAATTTATTCCCGCATTCGGTGCAAAACCTGGTTCCGGTCTCGTTCTGAGCACCGCATTCTGGACAGTATTTAACGCTCATCACATACCTCCTTTTTCATATCTTTTTTTAAGTATAACTTCTGCAACTTTCCAATTCAAGAATAATCGATGAACAATAAAAGCCGCGTACAGTATCGTGTACACGGCTTCTGTTATGTTATGTTGATATCAGTATTCGATTGGATCCGGACGTTCGCAGGTGGTCTTCATGAAATACTGCATGCCTGTGGCAGCGCTCTTGGAAAAACCTGTTATCGCCTCAGTGATATGTCTGGACATGTACATGCTGCATCTTGGTTTTGCTCCATGGAGAATGCACTCTGCCATGTCGTTTATACCCATACCTCTGTGGTTTTCTCCGATAGGTTTGGGAGTAGGGATATCCTTATAGAGTTCCATGGGTGCAGGAGAATCGATATAGGCTACTCTGTCCCAGTAGTCTGGAATAGCAAGGGCCTTCTCCTTAAGATCCTCATATTTGATTAGTCTGAGTCCGTCTTTGTAGGTGTTCGGGTCGGGACATATGAGCGCTCCCTTTGTGCCATATATCTCAAAATACGGCTGTCTGGCATGTACAACGTCGAAACTGAGGTTTATATTGCCTATTACCCCGTTTTTGAGTCTTAACACTCC
>JAEEGL014134084.1_pt1 | contig 19285 bp, 20 predicted proteins | sample 9134231 | NCBI WGS metagenome assembly JAEEGL01 (sample SAMN16246548, study PRJNA631951) | gut metagenome | biome: gut microbiome; feature: rumen; material: fiber-attached | host: Bos | place: Iran: Karaj | collected 2018-10
GAACGTTATGAAATTCCCCTGGGCTTTTTCGTCTATCCATCTGCTAAGCGATTCTAAATTTTGTTGAAAAGTCCGGGAAGCATCATCTACCTGCTCATCAAGAAAACTTGACCTAACTTTTTTGCAGTCAAATTTTTTGGAAACCATGTCCTCGACATAGGTAACAGAATCTTTGAAAACTACGTCTTCGATATAGGCAATAGAATCAGGCCCGGAATATCTGGTCTCTACGTCGAATAGAATGATATTGTCGTTTTTCATTTGTTTTTCTCCCAATGTTATTAAGTTAAGCTAATTGTTTCCATAATCGCGTTTCATCAGCTGGCGCTTCTTGAAAGCCGTTTTTCTTGTATAGGTTATTTGCAGTGGAATCGCAACAGATATAATCTGCATGAAAATAATCCCTTGCATCTCTTTCAATGACTCTTAGCAAAGCATACGCATATCCTTGATGTCTATAATTATCTTTTGTATATGCTCCGCTGACATGAACCATTCGGGTGCCATCTTTATGCGGAAATACAATACTGTATGTTGCCGTCATTATTGCCACAAGTTCGCTTTTTCCGTTTTCATTAAAAAATGCTCCATAAACTTGTGTACAAGGATTAATAGGATGTGTTCCTATGCAAATATTGTGAGCAACTTCTTTTGTTAATGGATATTTTTCTTTACAAAAATCAAGAAGTTCCTCTATATTGTTCTCATCTAATCTTAAGTTTATCATCTTTAAACTCCTTAATTTAATGCCATTGATTTTTCTCCTATCTTTCTTTTCTTTATAATCCCCAGGGCTTTACTCCCGTAGAAAGCCATACGACTCCTGTAAATACTGCAAAAGTTATCCCGAATGCGATCACTGCAGTCGATAACATCCCCGGCAGGCTCCTGCGGCCAAGGAATGTGGTAATAAAACTTAATGGAAGCAATACCGCCGATGATATGCTCATCTTAAAAACCTGTTCCTGCCGGCATTCCATGACCATGAAGAACAGGGAAAGAAAAAATGCGGCAGTTAAAGGAACAGAGACTGTCCCTATGATTATTTCTGCTGTACTGGCTGTGCCACGTAAGGGGTTTTTGCGCATTTCTATGATGACGGATTCATTCTCATCTTCGTTTTCTTTGTCCGTTATATAATCATCTTCTTCCTCATATTCGTCATCATCGGATCTCCAGAAGCTGAACCTGTTAAGGAGGATGTCTTTGCGGTTTTTACCTGGTTTTTTATAATTTTTCATCATTACCATACCTTATTTTGCTGTATATGGTGTGTATTTATCCTGTCTTTTTTAATATGTCTGATTTTGTTAATGCCGGAATAGGAAAATTATTACTGGTTCATATATGTCATACCTGTTGCGGCGGGTATATCCGGTACTGGACCATGCTTACCATGATATACATTTATCTTTTATATATGCACCATGGTTACTATGATGTATTTATTATGTTTTTGTACCATGCTTACGATGGGTATTTCTGGCTATGTATTTGCACCATGCTTACACTGATGCTTGTTATTGGCGGTGCGCACCATACTTATGATGATGTATTTTGTCCTGCGGACGGGCTGCGCCCTGTATACTTGTGAACGCCCTGGCGGGCGGTATAGCTTGTACCTTAATTGTGTTATTTGTGTTATTTGTGTTATTTGTGGAGATTTCTATGTCTTTACGTCTATTACGTTTAATAATATTTATGGGATATTTAGGACTTTTAGGATATTTGAGGATAATTAGGACGTTAAGATAATTTTAGACTATTTTAGACTATTTGGGACGATTATAACGGCAATACGTCCATGGCCGTATCAGTCGTCTATGGCATTTATGACTATTATGGACTGTTATATCTGATCATGGCTATTGAGGACTGTTTTTGACTGTTCTATATGATTCCGAACAGTTTGTACTGCTACTGCTCTTATGAGAGTATATGGCATTGTATAGGCGCTTTATACGTATGTTGACCGTCATATGCCTTTGAGGGCGCTTCTGGGCGCTTACAGGCGGTCTGTGGCTTGTTTGGATGCGTATTTACGCCTATGGCAGGTTATGGGTGTTTATGGCGATTTTTGAGGATTATACGGATAAGGTATGTTTTATTTGAAAATTATAGACTGTTATAGCAGATTTTTTATGTTTTTTAAGCATTATAAACAGATTAAGAAAAAATATCCTATACTTACTAGGGAATTCGGAATTCCCTATCACTGTTTTTTATGATTAGGGAATTTTTGCTTTATTGTAATGTGTTTTTTTGCAAATTAAGATTTGCCGTGCTTTCATTAGGATTAGTAATTACAAGCTCTTTTGACTGATCCCACGGAGCTATAACCAATTTTTTTTTGATAATATCTCTGTACGTTCCTCATTGGTGGAGTTTATCGTTATTTCGGACTGTACCGACTGTTTAACAAATTCAAATGCATCTTCCATATAAAGAGGTTCTTCATCATAACGAGGTTGAAAAGGTTTTACATTAATCCCTTTTCGTAAAAATGTCCTCTATTGTTTAAATACCTCTGACACCTATGCGCTCTATTCTTTCATCATCAATATCTATACCTTCAAAAACCTTATCCAAAACCAGCATTTTCTCAGCACATTTGGGACATTTTGCTTCTTCAATATATTTTCCCGTTTTTTTCAGTCTATAATGGTGAATAATTAACCCTTCTCTTCCATTCTTATTCCACATAAACACATGGTCACACCAAGGGCATTTTACTTCTCTAAATTCATATTTCATCTCTCTTGCCTCATAAGTATTATCAAGCCCTCCTTATTTTGACAAAAAATTGATGGCCTTACGGTTTTCCAACCAAAGCATCGTTTCTTTACATATACGATATGGTTCGCTGTTTACTCCGTGACGTTTTCCAATATCGTCAAGTCTTGCCTTAAATCCAACTGCATTGCCGTTTAAATCCACAGTCATGTCCGCTGTCCACAGCAAAACCATTTCGTTTGGTATTTCAGAGCTGAAACAACCATGACAATTCATATATTCCTGCGGTGTTAGGCCGTGAGCCTGTACAAAGCGCCCGTAATATGTGTCCAGGCCAAGGAGTTCAGCTCCCTTCTGCTCATGTTCTTCCTTGCTTCCATACAGATAGCCAATATCATGTACCAACCCAAGCAGGTACATCTCGTCTTTGTTTTCGCAACCATATTCTTCTGCGTGCTCATGCATCCATTCGGCTACACCGTGCATGTGTGCTATACGTTCGTTTATTATCTGCATATATAGCCCCCTTTCTCATATTCATCAATATGCGTAGTGCCTGGCTCTATTTCAATCAATGTCGTTTAGTTTATACATTGCCTATAGAGATTGGGGATTTCTTGCTCACGGCGTGTTAAATAATACAGTCTCCGAAATTTCTACGCATAAGTTTAATAACAAACTCGTTATCAAAATCATTTGCTGTTGTATAAACATAATCTGTCAAAACACGAAAATTTGTATAGCCGTTATCCCAAAGAGAAAAGCACAATGCTAATACGCAAGCATCTGAATCGCAACCGATGATATCTATAGTATCGTTTGGTTCACACTGAAAGTGTTGCTGTAAAAAAGAAGCATCAAATGTTCCATAGTTATTTTTATACAGTACCTTTTTATTATATGTGTCAAATTCTAAATCGTTAATGGTTGTGTTCATACACCCATCCCATCTGAGATGAGATTTATAATTTTTATTATCTTCGTTTTGCTTGAATATTGTAGCTATTATTTGAGTATATTTTTTCTCGTTGTCTTCTATAAATTTTAGACATTTGTTATAACTTATTTTGTTTTTGTCAGCAAATTGCTTTTGTAAATCAACGATTATTAGTACGTTTTTCATTTTTTTTTCCTTAACTTAATGACAATGACGGCCTTAGCCGTGGGAATAATATCAGGAGTAGAACTGTTTATCCGCTGTTTCGACTACATCGCATTTAAGTACATTGCCTGTCCAGTATATTATGATATCTTTCTGGCTTCCACCAAAGAAAAGCGGTAACTTGCCTTCTGAATCCTGAGATAACAGTACCCTTTCCTTTCCATTTTCGAATATTGCTATGGCGGGTGCGATACCCGTCTCTTCATTATTGTAAAGACGGCCAAGAGGCAGTATGTTGAGGATCTCCCCTCTTTCTGATTTTACTCTCATATAGAAAGATGATGTCCTTACGCTCGGTGCTACATGTATGCCTTTACGCATTTTGATCGTATATTCCTTCTCATTCTCAACAACATCCACCCTGCTTAAGAATTCTCCATTCTTCCAGCTGCCGCGTACCATGAATTCTATGCCGTCAATCTTGATGGAAGCATTTTTAGATTTTGTCTCGCTTATCGGAGACATTGCATACCTGTATCTGTTATCCGAGGTAATAAGACCTACAGCGATCTCGCATATCAACGCATCTTCTGTAGACATGTTTATGGGATATACATGGAAAGTATAGGTGATTGGTTTAGCATGGTCTTTTGCGGTTACTTCTGCCAAATGTTTATTGGAAAGGAACGTATCATAGCTCTTCACAAAAGGCTCGTCATCAGGATACCTGTCGTCATTCTGGATGATTGGCAGGGTCTCAAGGTCAAGAGGCTTGTCATCATCCTCGTCATCCAGCCCGTAATCCTTTTTCTCTGTGAAAGTAATATCCGGCATAATGACCTCATCGTTCTCTTCTTCTCCAAATAAATCGTTATGATATTCAGTTTTTTCTTCAACTAATGAACGAAACTCACTTCCGAACATCTCTTCAAGCCTTGTAAACGTACATTCATATCCGTTACCATCTATAAGGAAAGTGATCTTGGTTTCGGTAAATACCTCGTCAGGACGGTCATCCTGTATGGATTCGCTGATTTCGTCCTTCCTGATCTCCATGGGGTATCCTTCCCTGATGAGGCCCATGAAAGCAAGGAGATATAGATTCTCCCTTTCATAAACATCAGCGCCTTCGGTATTTATTATTGAACGCTTAAGGTCTACAGCCTTACGGAGTATATTTTTATAAAATTCAATCCGTCTTTCGTTGCCAGTTTGCATTCTGGAACCTCCTTGATTTTAGCTTTTTAATTCTTTCCCTTTTTATCCTTTTCTGATTCTTTTGATTCTTTTGATTCTTCTGCCTCTTCTGAATCTTCTGCCTTTATGGAACCATCAGCATCCTCTATATCAGCTTCCCTATCTTTTGCTTCTTCTGCTTCTTTAACAGCTTTTTCTTTCTGCGCTTCCTTATCTGCTTTATCTATAGCGGATTTGATGATCCCATATTCTTTTTCTGTTTTTTCGATATATTCTGAAATATTCTTGTTAAAAAGGTCGCTGTAAACATTTTCCGTATCAAGGTCCGTGCCTGCTCCGGCGAGGCATGCTATATAAGCTGATAGGGCTTCCCTGGCATCTGAGACTTCTATTTCAGAAAGGGAACGCATATCTTCTGTATTCTCATAATCAGCGGCGGCGTTCAGTACTGCTATGACATCCTTATCAAGTCTGTTTATAGACTTCGCATCGAGCCCTTTCCCGGAAACCTGCCTTACTATGTCATATATATCCGCTTTCTTCCTCAATGCTGCATCTGCTATTGTCTTTGCGACATACCTTTTTTCATCAGATGAAACCTGAAGGGTGCAGTTTCCTATCTGTATGCTGTAAGGTGCTTCTTTAGGTACTATGACAGCATATCTCCCATTATTGAGGTAATAGCATGCGCCCGGGTACACATAGCTGTCGGCCATGAACTTATTGCCGTTAATGTCATTTACTGCCAGAGGGACATATCCTGTGCTATCATTTCCTTGTTCTTCGGTGATAACATCCCATTCATATCCTGACGGCGGTATCGCGGGGTTATACCCGGTGTTATCGCAGAATTTCAGGAGCTCATCTATCGGGATATTCCTGTCTACATGGACCGTTATGCTGCCCGAGTTATACTGCCCGTCTGAGTTCCATATGACATCAAAAGCCTCATTCATGGATACTGTATATACAGGCGGGGTCTCGCCGGCATCTCCTGCACTTATCTTTGTGCACCCTGTCATTATGACCATGGATGAAGCAACGAGAAGAAGGCTTCTATTTATTGACATCATTTCCATCCTCGGTACTACCTCCCTGTTCATCCATTTTTTCTGTTTTTTCTGCCTTTGTTGCCATTGCTTTTTCATGGCCCGCTTCAATAAGGGATTTCGCTTTTTTGAGTCTTGAATATCTTTTGGCGTTCAATGCGTCAATTATCGCAAGATATATGAGTATTGAACCGAATATGCTCAGAAACATTGCTGCAAGCATCCTGCCATCATCAGAATATGACAATACTGCTATTTTTTCGTACATTTCACTGCCCTCCCGGGTAATTTATGATATCCATATGAATAATATGTATGATTTTCCTATAAAGGTCCCTGCATTCCCAACATTATCTTTGGCAGAGTCCGATTATTCGGATCCTTAAAAAACAAGACCGTGCAGATTTATCTGCCGGCCTTGTCCTTTTTGTGTGTCCTGGATTATACAGTTCATCCAAGCCCAAGCTCTTTCCTGGCTGCTTCAGCTTTCTCGTCTTCCATCGCTTCTATTTCAGCAAGGGACGTGTAATCCTGCAGGTATTCAACCGTATAAGGAACGATATCAAGAGTGTTGTCAGATATGAGTATGCCGTTTTCTCTTGATGGATCGCAGTAAGGGCAATATACTTTCCTCTTAAACTTACGCAGGCTTATGAAGCCGTCTATGAGCACCATGGAATTCTGATGCAGGCATTTAAGATCCACCTTCATCTGGTCGCTTTTTACCCTTACCCAGGGGTAATCTGCCGAATTCTCCGGGTCGTCATCCGAAACAAAGTATTTCCGGTTTATACCCAGCTGATAAATGGCCACGGTCTTACCCTTTGCTGATTTATGCTGTACAGGGTCTTTACATAGTCGCCCTATGACCATTGCTTCATTGGAGAACTCCCTGTTTTCTACTAATTCATCTCTTGCCTCATCGCCGGTAAGTTCCGTCATGATGACATTGACGCAGATAGGCGTTATGAACGTTATCATACTGTTCTCTGAAATATCCTTGCCGGTATTTTCATTAAGGGCAAAGATCTTACCGCATTCAGGACAGGTCATTTTCTTCTTTACGTTCCTTGTGGTTATCGTGCCTTTGATCTGTACTATGTCATTAGCCTTAAGTTCTTTCATCTTATGGACTATTTCCGGATCGCCAGACATGATAAGAACCTGATCGAACTCATACTGTTCTTTTTCGTTCATGTTGCGGTACGGTCTGGACGATCTGATAGTATCCAGAAACATTACAGCTTTTACCACCTCGCCTGTTTCCTTGTCTATTTTGACAGAAGGATCTTTGGAAAGTGCTCCGTATAAATGTACGATATTATGATGTGCCATAATCAATCACCTATATTCCTTTTATCTGCGGTTTTGGAGTTACTATGGATAATATGTCATTTTATTTGAAATCGGTTATTTTTTTAATTATGGAAATCGGAATTTTCAAAAATTCTTAAAATCATCGGCTTTTTCGTGGGAAAACCTATGGATTTTAAGCCAAAAGATTTATAGTTAAACAGCAAAAAAAGACAGCAGGCTGATGCCCACTGTCTTTTGTATTCCCTTGCCTTAGAAGAAATCCTTCGGAAGAAGGCTTTCTATCTCCAGATCCTCAGCCATGCGCTCCGAGAACTGCCCAGGTACTAAAGGTTTGGAGTCCATATACTTGTCAGACATATATACCGTACCATCAGGAGCTGTGATGCACAGCCTGAGTGCGCCGGGCCCTGTTTTGACAGCTTCAGGAGTCCTTTTCTTCACGGAGTCTATTATATTATCCCATTCTTCAAATGAAGTGGGGATGCTGTATAAAACAGCCTCTCTCTCCGCTGCCCTTGCGGCATGTACGAACATCTTGAATCCCGATGTGCTTCGCTCATCTTCCTGGATATTGCCGTTACACTGCAGGACGGTGCCTTCGGTGATGTTGTCAAGCTCCTTGTTAAGGAAGCATATAGCATCAAGATCACCAAGTTTGGTGCTTAAGGTTAATGTCTTAAAGGGCTTGCCGCTCTTTTTCGACTTAAGCTCATTGACATCCTTGGCAATTCCGAGGATCACCGCTCCGCTGAAGGCTCCCTCTATGGTCGTTACGTTAGTTACGTCCTTATAGGAATCAAGCGGGTGGCCTGAGACATATACCTGAAGATATTCTGCTTCTTTCTCATACTTCTCAAGAGAAGTCTCATCAAGTTCTTCATAGCAGGCATCCCTGATGCCCTCAAGCGCTATTTCTGCTTTTGCCCGGCATGACTCAGCCTTGTCCATCGCCTTTTCAAGGTTCGGGACATTTCCGTCCTTATAGACCGAAAGCAGGTAGCCTGTGTCATTCCTGCGTATTGCATCTGCAACACTATTGAATTTCCCGGCTTCCTTTATATAGCTGCGCCATTTAGATGCAAGTTCGGCTTTTGAGCTTATTGCATTATTGATGGTGTGCCTTGTCATTTCCGGACAGATGCTATCAAAGCACCCTGAATAAGCCAGGGCTGCCATTTTGGCCTTATTGACCTTCATCCTGAGGATGAAGTCGTCAAGGTCCTTAAATGCGCCGTTTTCGTCTCTCTCTCTTATAATGTTATTACATTCGGTAGCCAGGCCTGCTATCGCGCCAAGACCAAAGTAGATGCATCCGTTCCCGGCAGTCATCTCTTTACTTGACTTGTTGATATCAGGCGGCAGGACTTTTACGCCGAGCCTTTTGGCCAGTGATATATATCCGGGCACCTTCTTATTATCTTCATTATAATTGAGGGTAGCTGCCATGTATTCGGCAGGGTAATAGTGCTTCAGGTAAGCCGTGATATAAGCGACTGTGGCGTATGCGGTGGCGTGCGACTTGTTAAAGCCATAGCCTGCAAATGCATATACCTGGTCAAATATCTTATTGGCTTCCATTTCCCCTATGCCGTTTGCTACACAGCCCTTTATGCCTCTTTGAGGATCACCGTTTATGAAAGATTCCCTTTCGACACGCAGCGTTTCCTCTTCCTTGTGGCCCATTGCCCTGCGGACAAGGTCTGCAGCGCCGAGAGAATACCCTGCGAGCTGCTGGAAGATCTGCTGTACCTGCTCCTGATAGATTATGCCGCCATAGGTATCTTTCAGTATAGGCTCAAGCTTGGGTGTTATATATGATACCTTCTCGCCGTGCTTTACGTTTATCACGTTCACCGCACCGTCTTCGCCTGTAAGGAACCTCATGGGGCCAGGCCTGAAACATGCTACCAAAAGGATAAGATCCTCAAAAGTAGTGGGTCCGAATGCCCTGAGCATCCCTTTCATTCCTGACGACTCGAACTGGAATACACAGTCAGTCTCACCTCTGGCAAAATCCTCAATGACTGAGGGATCCTCATCATAAGCAAGCTTTTCAACATCAATGTCCTGTCCATAATTCTCCTTGACAAGCCTGAGCGTCTGAGTGATGATATCGAGGTTCTTAAGACCAAGGAAGTCCATTTTGAGCATTCCGTTTTTCTCGACATCGTCTTTCTCATACTGCGTCTTCCAGACCTGACCTTTTGTATCGTACATTATCGGACAGCATTCAGATACCGGCATGTCTGCTATGACTACACCTGCTGCGTGAAGGCCTGTCTGGATATATGTTCCTTCTACCTTGAGAGCCATGTCTATGATGTCTGTCATCAGCTCTTTATGGTCTTCATCGTTCTCCGCTATCTTGCGGATCTCGTTTATATATTCGTCCAGCTTCGCATTAGGTTCTTTCTTCGGTATGACGTCAGAAAGCTTGGCGCCTGCCCACTGAAGTGAGGTCTGGTCGCCATTAAGCCTGCTTCCCCAGATCCTTGCGGATGCCTGAAGAGCGGCCTTTGCCTTGAGCGTGCCTTTGGTCATTATACCTGCAACTGACTCCGACCCGTAACGCTTACGGACATATTCTATTGTAAGCTCCCTTACTTCCTTTGAGAGGTCGCTGTCTATATCAGGCATTGACACTCTTTCAGGATTTAAGAACCTTTCAAAGATCAGTCCGTACTTCATAGGGTCTATTGCCGTGATGCCTGTCAGGTAGCAGACTATCGAACCCGCTCCGGAACCACGTCCGGGGCCTATGGAATATCCGGGCCTGCTCTGTGATGCATTTATGAAGTCAATCATCTGCTGGCAGCTCATCTGCTGGCATTTCTCGTTAAGCTCTTTCTGTTCCCTTTCACCCATTCTGCCGATCTTACGGCCTATTTCGAGGAAATCCTGGACAATAAGGAAATAATCGGTAAAGCCCATCGAATTGATGATACCGAGCTCATAAGAGAGCCTGTCCTCATGTATCTGGCTCCAGTCAGGGTACCTTTCAGGTATCCCTGCACGAGCTTTTGCTTCAAGCATCTTCTCGGCTTCCTCTTTCGAGTCTGCAAATTTAGGATAATGGGTCTCCTTACGGATATCGGCATTGCACCTGTCAAGCACCGTGCCTACATTCTCCATTGCCTGCTTCGCATCCTCTGAAGGTATGATGCCGCATAAAGCTTCATACAGCTCAGCATCGTCCTTGATATACAGCTGATCATCTCCTGTTTTAGGATCTGACCATTTATTGAAGCGCGTTGCATTGATGAACATCCTTGCTTCAAGTTCATCTTTTGTGAGCATGTGCGCATCATTTGCTGCTACCAGGGGGATGTCGTGTTCCTTTGCCTTTGATGCAAGGAACGGCATATACCTTATTTCATTTTCGTAGCCGTGGTTCTGGATCTCAGCAAAGAAGTTCCCATGCCCAAAGATATTGTCATAGCACAAAAGCTCTGATTCCATCTTTTTGAGCAGTTCGTCCTCGCTGTCTATAACATCAGCATAGGATTCCAGATCCTTTTTCATCTTTTCAAGCAGCAGGTCGGAAACAACTTCCTTTCTTGCCTGTGTCAGCATGACCTGCTTCTTTTTCTTTTCTTTCCGAAGTTCAGGAAGAAGCTTCTGACATAATCTGCTCCGGTCTTCCTCTTTGTCGATCCGGTCAAGCTCTTTTTCTGCCTCGTTTATGGAAGCTTCATCAGCGCCCTCTGAACGCAGCTTTTCAAGCCTTTTCGTGGCGGTCTTACGTACTTTGACGAAAGATTTCTTTGCATCTTTTGCAATCTGCTCATAATCTTTCTCCATTTCCGCAATATCCGCCTCAAGCGTCTTGACATTCTTTGCTGCCAGGCTGGCTGCGTCTATCTTTGTCTTCAGTTTTGCCTTTTCCTTAAGCCTTTCCTTGTTGTCAAAAGCAATACCGAGTACGACGCCGCCTATGCAGGCACTGGTGGCGATCACGTCGCCTTCATGGCCCTTCATGTGTCTTTCGACCATTTCTTTGGTCATGCAGGGGTAGTTCTCACCGCCGGCTGTTACCATGTTGCCGTTTGACTCGCTTACCATACGGCTTATAAGCTTAAGTCCGTTATCGTTGACTGCATACATGATAAGGTGGAGCCTTACGCTTCCATCCCTTACATATGCCTCAACACCATATACAGGTTTTATGCCTTCTTTGCCGCAGGCACGCTTGAGATCAAGCCAGCCGGTAAGGGTTCCATGGTCGCTTATGGCAGTAGCCTTGGCGCTCATCTTCTTGACCATCTTTACATGGTCTCCTACCCTGACAGCGGAATCCTTCGTTGAGTTTTCCGAATGCCAGTGAAGATCGCCATATTTCATGATCCCTTTCTTATATTCCATCTTATCACCTCTTCTTTATCTTTCATTTTTTGAAGGTCAGCTTATTGTTACACTTCTAATATGGCAGATTGTCATCTGCAAAAAGAGTGCTGTTTTTTTAAAAGTAATAAAAATACGACCATCCAAAAACATGGGTAGCCGTATTTTTTTAAAAACTTTATCCTGCCATATCAGTGAACCTGTGACCAAAGAATTTATCATCTTCCCTGGCCGACTATCTCGCCGTTTTTCAGGTACAGGACCCTCTGGTTTTCAGATCCCCGCCATTCCAGCGAGATATTCCGAACGCTTTCGTCGTACTTTCCATCTACCAGCACGTCGATATACTTAAGAAGAGGCACATCTTTAATTTCTTCATAAGTATATCCGGTCCATGACCATATGGTCTTATCCGGGAACCGCTCTTTAACTTCTTTACAAAGCTTTTCAAGGACGTCCCTGTTCTTCATGTAAAAAGGATCCCCGCCTGAAAGCGTAAGCCCGGAAATATAGTCTTTTGACAGTTCAGCGAATATCTCTTCCGCATCATTATCGTCAAAGGGCACACCGCTTTCCGGATCCCACGTCTGGGGATTCTGGCAGCCTCTGCAGTGATGGCTGCATCCCGCTACCCAAAGGACGACACGAAGACCGGCCCCGTTATTCATGTCATCCTTTGTGATATTATGGTAATTCATCTCTTCTCCTTTCTGATCAGCCTGCAACTTTAAGGTATGCCCTTGCTGTCTCAAAAGCATGCCTGGCGGAGTTCTTTGTAATCCCTTCTCTTTGCCTGCTTGGAATTACGGTTGTCGTACTTCTTGCGCAAGCTGTCCATGGACGAACCACGGAACCCTACAAAAGTTGCGCCTCTTCCCTTTTCTACCTTTTCTTTCTTCATTTTTTCTCTCCTTTCTTTCTTGTAATCTTTAAGTATCTATAATATGTCTAAAACGGACCTTAAAAAGACCTCAAGCGGGAATTCTCGGTTATTTAATCGCCAAGTAGTTGACAGGGTATATTACCCTAAAAACGCAAAAAAGAAGCGCGGGATTAACCCGCGCTCCTTTGCTTTTTACCTGATCAGGCACTAGCCTCGCCAGCGTCCGGCACCTTAGGGCTTACCCTGAGGGCGCCGAGCTCTGCAAGCCTCTTGGCTTTGGCCTCTGCCTTTTTCGCCTTTTTTTCCTCTTCCAGCGCCTTGATAGTTGCTATTGAGAATTCCTTACCTGCTATCTCGTAGCAGTCAACAAGAAACTGGTTATATTTCCTGTCATCTGCTTTTGAGCGGACCGCATATACGCCGGTGACGTACAGTTCTTCCTTTGCTCTGGTTGCAGACACGAACAGAAGGCGTCTGATCTCATCCAGCTTATACACTTTATTGGAAGCCAGGTTATGAAGCTCAGGCTTGTCATACTTGGTCAGGCTGTTTATGATGATCGGCCACTCAAGCCCTTTTGAGCTGTGTGCGGTGGTCAATATAACGCCCGGGTATGAGTTTACACGCCTGAATGCATTTGAAGCTCCGTACTCCTCAAAATTCTCGCAATATTCAAAGATCTGAGCTGCGGTAGAAAACTTTGCGATCTTTTCAGTGAACGATTCATATACTTCGTCACCATCGTCTTCATCGAAATATGAAAGTATCTCGTTAATACGTTCTACCTTCTTTTTTTCGGGAAGCTTCATGATCCGGGCAGCTTCGTCTGCTCTTGCTTCTATGTTCTTTTCAATATCCTCATCCGACAGCACGAACAGGTCGCCGCCAAGCTCTGCGTTAAGAGCTACGAGGATTGACTGTGTTGCTCCAGGGTCCTGCAGATACTTGACAAATTCCAGAGCTGCCCTTACCCTTGAGTTTTCCATCAGCGGCTCGGGATTCATAAGCACCGAAGGTATGCCCTCTGCGCCAAGAAGATCGGATATCTCGTAAAGAGAGTATCTGTCCTGGGCAATATAGGCTATATCGTTGTACGCCCTACCTTCAGCCAGCTTCTTCTTGATGATATCAATGACACGGGCGTTTTCGGTATCCTTGTCAATGAATCCCTCTACCATTACAGGTTTGCCTGCAGGGACTGTAGGTTTCATATCCTTTATGACACGGCTCTGGATACGGTCGTTTATCTTATTGGCGAATTCGATGATCTTTGCCTGACTCCTGTAGTTTTCTACAAGATAGATATCTTCGACCGGTTTTCCGATATACTGTGCAAAGTTTATCAGGAAATCAGGAGAAGTCCCCCTGAATCCGAAGATAGACTGTGAGTCATCTCCTACGACCATAAGACTTTCAAATGACGGGCAGTCTGTCAGGCGCCTTAAGAGGTTTATCTCATCAAGAGATGAATCCTGGAACTCATCTACTATGATATGCTTAAACCCGAAGTGATCAAGGTAATAGGGATCATCAGACAGGATCTGATGTACCATGAGCTCCTGGTCAGCAAATTCGATGAGGTTTTTTGCCTTTAACATGGCGTCATACTGGTCATAAAGACTTATGAGCTCCTTGATGGCATCCTCTGTCGCAAAACGCGCTGTAACGGCCTTGTATATCTCGGGAGCATCCTGTATGCTGTAGTTATTCTGCTTTATCAGCGAAAATACCTGCTTGGCTACGGCCAATGCGCCCTTTGAATACTTCATGTCATTCTTAAAGCCCCTGTAATTAAGGCCTTCGATGATATTGTCTTTAAGGAGAGTGGCAATTATTGCGGATCGCATATCGTCTTCAATGACTGACGGAGGCTCGGTAAATCCGAATCTCATATATTCATTCTTGACGATCATATCGCCGAATGAATTAAATGTCGTCATTATCATCTCGGATATATCTTCGCCGGTGCCAATATCCTCATTATAGATCGCCGTTCTGGCTTTCATTTCCTGCGCACCTGTATTTGTAAACGTAAGCACAAGGATTTCTTCGGGTTTTACACCCTTAAGAAGAAGGGTAATTATCCTCAGGACCAGTACAAGCGTCTTACCTGACCCTGCTGCAGCATTTACTCTAAGAATGCCGGAGTCGTGGTTGGTTACGTCTTCCTGTTCCTTTGACAGCACAAGATCCGATATGGAACGGATTACCTTCTCTGTCTTATCCGCGACCGGTGCATGGGTATAATGGCATGCAAGGTCGAAAGGGCACTGCCTGCAATCGTCTTCGGAACATTCTTCCCTGTCAATGCCCTCTTTGAATTTTTCAAACCTCTGCCGGAACAAGTCCTCGTAGGGGTTGTCAACTCCGTTCCCTGTGTTTTCCACGGGCATCTGGGTTGAAAGCGTCCTTATGTTATGTCCGCCCGTCGTCTCAAAGAAGTCAGGGTCAAAATTACCCTTATCCTTCGCATACGAGTCATTATCCTTCTTAAGGAAGTAATAACTTGCCGCTACCACTTTCTTTTCCCCTGGCGCTAGATAACCCAGCCCCATTTGGAGCATCCAGTAGAGTTCCATGTCTTCCTCGGGAGCGAGCGTTTCGTACTTGGCCATGGTATTACGATATTTAACGACCTCAATCATGTAGTCGTTAATAAATACCGCATAACCACCTCCTTCTACGTCCATATCAAAGACCTTTACAGTCTTGAGTGGAGGGAATAAAGGGATCCTGCCGTTCATGTCAACAAGCTCTGACTTTAAGTATCTTTCGACACATTTAAAGTTGTCTCTAAGCTGGATACATGCTTTGTACAGATCGCCCTTTTTCATTTCCCTTTCGTCATCCGGGATGGCGTCGATCTCATTCTTGAGATTATTCGTGCCTACGATTGCTCCCGCTCCTTCGGTGATAAACCCTATCCCGATATTTTTCTCGGCATCAGATGCGTCGCCAAGGAATGCATCGGTCATGGTCTCTCTCAGCTGTGTCAGGGGCATTCCCTCAAAATAGCTCTTTATAACACCTCTTACGATTAAAGCTATCCTGTAAGGCTCAGAGGCTTTCTTGGAGGAAACAAGATCGATCTTCCTGCTTCTCCTGAATGAGCATTTTGCGGGGCTGTTTAATTCACTTACTCTCATATATTTTTTCTCCTTTATCCTTAGTCACAGATTATCTCGCCGTTTTTTATCTGCTGTTCGATAATCCTGTTCATAGCCTTGAATATCTCATTCATGGCCTCCTGCCTTTCTTCGTCTGTTTTCTTCTTTTTGTTTTCCATACCTTTTCTCCTTCCTTTTTAAAATTTCTGATTAACTTGTTACTTCCTCTTTAATATGAAAGAACCCCATTGCAGAAAACAGACATATTATATTAAGGACATCAAAATGCATATGGAGGATTTAACATGAACATAAACAGACGTATAAAATTATTGCTTGGAATGGCATTAACTGCTTGCCTTTTCTTAAACGGATGTTCAAGAACAGATGCCAAACAGGCGAATGAGGCATATAACGGAGTGGAGATCGAACCCACATCATCAAAAGAGGGTTCTGATACAAGCGAAATACCGGCAACGCAGGAAATACCCACTTCTGATGAAAATGCCAACGAAGATGAACCGGTCGATTTCATGTCATGGAAAGAGGGAAATAAAGAAAACAGCGATATTGAAATCGAAAATAAAAAAGAACACAATGAAGACAATGTGGCAGAAAATGTGGAAATAAGCCCCATCAGTGTATCCAGCAACGAAGCAGTTACAGAAACCGATGACATTTACGAACTTATTACCAACAGCGCAATAAAAAAGTATCAGGGCTATGAGGTAGGTGTACGTTCAGACCGTGACGGAGAAGGTGACATAGAGGTTAAGTTTAATCCCGATGATTCACGCGCGGTATATTCAGACGGTCTTGGAATACTTATATACTGGACAAATAACGACGGAACGCCCGCTTATGAATGGTGGAATGGAGAAAGCTGATAAGTACAAAGCGCATTCCCTTTCTATAATCTATTGATTTAGGAGGGGTTAGCGGTCTTTTTTTAAAGATTCCTACATAATCCTGTATAGATTCGCATGATAGTGCTTATAGCACAAAAATAGCACCTCTCTTCTCTTTTATAGAGTCGAGAGGTGCTTTCATATTCACTTTTATGTTTTATGCCACTGCCCAGGTTCCTCGGCTGATACTCCGGAACATATCCCCGTTCTGATTGAGTACCTGACGGACTTTTGCTTGCCAGTTGGAGTTATCTTTGCATTTCTCGTGTCCATCTATCTCACGATAAATAGCTTCAAGCGTTGCAGAATCACCAAGCTTATGAAGTACGGCAACCACGACATCGCGCCATGTTGAGCCTTTTGCGTCCCGGACATCCTTCTCATACTTCTGTGGAAGCTGGAAATTTATCATGTATGGCAACATCTTTTTCAGCACCATGATGTATTCATGCTCTATAGGCACGAAATTACGGCTCTGATACTGCCTTCCATTCGACACACAGTTGTGCTGACCCTTTATTATTACCTGTTCCATCTGGCCAGGTTTTACTATATCGGTGAACATGGAATGGAATCCATTTCTTCTGACATCTCCCATCAGTACAGACATCCTGGCTCCCGGTGCCATCGCAGCGAAATATTTCATGATAACCCTGTTCAGGACTGCCATGAACCTGTCCCAGGGCATCTGTCCGAGATCCTTCTTTGAAAGCTCCCCTGTGGGATCAGGATACATGCTCCCAGCGTAAGGTATCTTTATCTCAGCTCCATAAGGTGGGTGCATATACACCATGTCGGCGTCCAAGAACTGTTCAGGAACTTCATCCGTGAAAGCATCAACGTTAAGTATGCCTGGCCTTACAGGCGTGGGATTTAGATCTGCTCCGACATAGTTTATCCCCATGTCCTTGCAGACGTCATACCCTGTACCGCTGCCTGAAAACAGCTCCGCCATCTTATTTACATGATACTTCCAGATAAGGAATGCCTGGATCCATCCGGAGCAGTTACCTCTGTACTTATTAGATCCCCAGGGGCCCCTGTCAGGGAAGCTGAGTATGGTTCCATCATGCTTCTGTAACTCATTTTCTATTTCTTTTCTATTCATTATATCTCCTTTTCTCCTTTACTTAATTCAAATCAGCTTTTATAGATACTTATAATATGTCTAAACCTCATGTGAAAAAAATGGCCTTGTCGGAGAAAATGGTTGATTTTTGATAGTGAGCGATTGTTTCGTGCGATTGTGGATATATACATGATGTGGAAACAAATTTGTAGCTCATTCCTTAACTTAACGGTTTTTGTGTCCATAAAGTGTAAGAAAAGAGCCGATTATAAAAATCGACTCTTAACTTAATAACATTTCTCCCGAAGGAGTCCTGTTTAATCTGCTAAAACTATCTGATTCCGGCAGCTTCCTTTGCCATATCTTCCGTCTGAGCCCTATCGAAAAGATCTTTTTCATAAAGTCCATACAGATAATCGTTACAAAGAAGCTCGCTTATATATTCTTTGTCTTCGTATTCTGCTTCGAGAAATTCCTCAAAACAAACATACAAGCTTCCGCCATATCCACGCTCAAAAAGATATTCTTCAAACGAGTATTCTTCTGATGGTACTGCTCCGTCTGTCTCAAGTTCCTCAAAATAATCCTTGAGAAGATCCATCTTCTGATCCGTGGATATCTTCCTTTCCCAATCGAGCTTATAAAGCGCATAACATAATTCTGCTATTCCCATGACTTTCTCCTTTCTCCTTTTAATCTTCGTAATCGTCCATATCTTCCATCGCATCCTGAATATCAGACGGGCTGAATCCAAACTCAGTACTGAGTTCATCCTTCGTAAACCCAAGGAATAAAAGATGCTTTAGGGTGTCCTTGCAGTTCCTCCCGGCAGATTCGTGCTCTATAACGAAATTCAGCAGTTCCTTTGCCCTGCTAAGTGTCAGCCCCTTGCCGGTGGTAAATACTCCATAGCTTTCAGCAAAACACTCAATATCGCCTGCAAGGAGTTCGCCGATACGGTCAGCACTTACATCTGTATAGTGCGACCCTGACGACCCCTCATGAGAAAGCCAAACGTCATAGCTCCCGTTCTCCAGGAATTTTACATCAGCCTCGAATGTTCCAAGATCGATTTCTTTTAATTCCATATCTTTCTCCTTTTTCCTTAATTTGCCTTTCCTCTTATCGCATCCATGATCTCAAAATGAGATATGGGCTTAAACCCTGTGCGATAATCATTAATGCAGCCTATTTTTGCAGAATTTCTTCTGCACCATTCCATGGCAGCGTTTTCGTCCTTAAATGACTTATCCTGCCATTCGGAATTAAAAAGCTGACTAAATAATACCTTGATCTTTATCATTATTACTCTCCTTTGTTTCCAAGTTCAGGTTAACTATAGACATATCTAATATGTCTAATTCCTGTGTGAAATAAATGATAACAGGACGCATAACCGACGGTCTATCTGATTTGATATTTTTTTATAACAAAAAGATTGGAATTGGTAGTCATATACAAAGAAAATAAGCACCGCCGAAGCAGTGCTCATTTATGCCCTGAAATGTTATTCAATAGCCGAGTAGTTCACTAAGCAAAGCGGTCAAAATGCTACTGTACCTGTGCATTGTCCTCAGTC
>JAEEGL015983113.1_pt1 | contig 19284 bp, 19 predicted proteins | sample 9134231 | NCBI WGS metagenome assembly JAEEGL01 (sample SAMN16246548, study PRJNA631951) | gut metagenome | biome: gut microbiome; feature: rumen; material: fiber-attached | host: Bos | place: Iran: Karaj | collected 2018-10
ATATACCAGAAGGAAGATGCCCCCGCCATAGCTGGCAGCAAGGTAAGGAAATCTCCAGATATTGCCCAGTCCTACAGCCGATCCGGCAGTAGCAAGCACATAGCCTATCTTCCCTGAAAATGCTCCGCGCTCTGCAGTGTCTCTTAAATTGTCATTCATAAAAAAGTTCCTCCAAAACGTACTAACAAAATCGCATTATAGCACATTCGGAGGAACAGTTCCAGCATTAAATATAAGGTTTTTAGTAAATTTATGATTATTTTCAGTTGTTTTTCTGCACATCCTGCCAGTTGGCGTTGGAAAGGATCTCAGCGCCACTGCCGGTAAAGGCCTTTGCCGCTTCCTGATCTCCTGCCAGCTGATAAAGCATCCAGGCTGTCATGTAACCGTCTGAACGAAGAAGCGTGTCTGCATGTTCAGCGCCTGCAATTCTTCCGGTGATCTTTTCGACACCTTCACCGACCGAATCATAGGAATCGATCAGGAAAGTCAGAGGTGAAACTCCCGTGACATCGTCAGCATCGTTTCCGCTGTCGCTTTCCCCAGTCCCAGCAGCCATGAAGATGGGCGCGCTGATCTTGGAAACATCATAGGTCCAGCCGTAGTCCTTGCCTACCTCAGGGCATACTGCAGAACCCGTAAAGATAGCCTTATAAGTGCTGCCGTTTGCATATTCCGATGCAGCCGCCAGGGCGCCTGCTCCTCCTTGAGAATAGCCCACGATGCCGATCCTCTCATAGTCTATGACCTCTCTAAGGGGATGTGTCTCCACAAGACCCATCATTGCGTCAAGGGTAAGAGAAGCGGATTCGCCGTTACCTGTCTGGGGATCTTCATTTCCCACTACAACGAAACCCCAGGATGCCAGCCTTTCAAAGAAGGCTTTGTATTTATGCTGAGGTATCTTGCTGGGATTGACCACCAGGATCATGGGTACTTTTTCTCCCTGAGTGTCTCCGGGATACCATACGCCGATCTCGCCGATTTTCTCGCTGTCACTGTCTATGGTATGGTTCTTCACAGCATGGGGTCCCTGCTGAGAATATTTATATTCCAGTTCAGCGTCGGACTTGAAATCTTTGTAATAGCTCTGTCCAATGACCGGCAGCTTATCGTCCAGAAAATTCCTTCCAACCATAAGCATCAAAGCCAGCGCAACAATAATTATTATCGCAGGTGCAGCCTTAAATAATTTAGTTAACATTCTTCACCTCTTACATCTTCGATCTGTTTATGGCTTTCTTTTCTTTGCAGATATCTGTCAAACTGTAGTTTCAGAAGCGCGGCACATGGTACCGCCACGATCATTCCGAGCAAGCCTCCCAGGGCGCCGCCTCCTATGAGGGCAGCCACTACCAACAGCGGATGTACCTTGACGCTGCTTGACAGAAGCTTCGGGTTGAGGACGTTTCCATCCAGAAACATTATGACCACAAGGCAGATACCGCCTATGATCAGTTTATTGATCTCACCTTCCAGAAGACAAACCGTGATCAGTCCCACATAGCCCATGAGAGGCCCCACATAGGGGATCAGATTACCTATGGCTATCAGGATACCCACGACTATGGCGCTTGGGACTCCTATTATCAGGAAAACTATAGCCGAGACCGTTCCGGTTATCAGACCGTCCAGGAACTGGCCCCTGATATAGCCGGAAAAGGCTTTGTCCGCATCGGCGGCAAAGGCCATGAGTTTTTCATCAGCCTTTTCACCTGCCGTGAGTATGAAGGCTCTCTTCCAATAGGAGAATATCCTGTTGCCGTCCAGGAGGAAATAGATAGAGAAGATCACTCCGAAGACGAGTCCCGTGAAGACGTCCACGACGCCGCCCACAAGGCCGCTGACAAAGGTTCCTATCTTGCTTACCGGAAGACCCATCTCTGAGATCTTTTGCTCTATGCTTTCGATGACGCTGCTGAATTCCACCCTGATGGAAGCTACGAAATCCTTGATATAATCGAAGTCTATGTTTGTGATGCTCTTGTTTACGGTGATGATGACTGCCAGCAGGATCAGTGTGATCACCACGATGACCGCCAGGAAACTCAGGGCTACGGAAGCAGGCCTCTCCCAGGACCTGCCCTGTGCTTTGAAAAGCTTTTGTTCAAAGAGATTCACCAAAGGCATCATCAGATAGCAGATGATGCCACCCAGGATTATGGGACTAAGCACCGCCTTAAACAGTTTCCACAGTTTGGTCCAGAAGCCTCCCGAAAAGTATAAAATGGCCAGGATCACGGCCACGACTATCACCGTGGCTGCTGCGTAAAGGCATATTTTAAAATATTTCGGATCTATATGATCCTTTAATCTTTTTATCATATTTTATACTCTCTCAAGCAGATCGAATTCGTCCCTGATAGCCTTCAGGAATTCAGGATCTGTCAGTACGTCCTCTGCGGTGGCCACGAAAGCCTTTGCCACCTTGAACATCTCATCATAACCATAGTCAGAGTCAGCTCCGGCACAAAGCTCTGCTGTGTGAAGCGGCACTTCCGGATCGCCCACCACGTCGAACCACTGGTGGATACAAGGGCAGCGATAGCTGACGTTTCCGATATCGGATGATCCGCTGGACTTGCTGGTCCTCAGATCCTGGGTCACGCCGTATTCATAGGTGTGCTGTATCGCGCGCTCCGATAAGGTCTCGTTGGTATGAAGGTCATCATAATATCCTTCGAAGTTGGTGATCTTCAGTTCGCATCCGGTCGCGAGAGCTCCGGCTCTTGCACAGTTCTTGACCCTTTCGGAGAAGGCAAGGCAATATTTGGAAGTCTCCGCTCTGATGTAAAATTCACAGCTGGCATACTCGGGTACGATGTTGGCCGCTACTCCGCCGTCGCGGATGATGCCGTGGACACGTGCGGTCTCGACGGTATGCTGTCTCAGCGCATCTATATTATGGAAGGTAAGGAGCACAGCATTCAGAGCGTTGATCCCCTGTTCGGGAGAAGCTGCAGCGTGGGCTGCCTTTCCAAAGAACTCGAACCTCTGAGAGTCGATGGCCATCATCTTGCCGGAAGCCGCATGCTTGCCGTTGGGATGACCCATTATGGCTACTGCAAGATCATCGTAATATCCTGCTTCTGCCATGGCGCACTTACCGCCCATGGTCTCCTCCGCAGGAGCTCCGATAACTCTTACCTCTCCGCCGTACTTGTCGATGGCTTCTCTGAGAGCGATGGCACAGCAGCAGGCCAGAGTGCCGATCATGTTATGTCCGCATGCGTGTCCCATGCCCCTTAAGGCATCGTATTCAGCAAGATAACCGATGACCGGACCGGGCTTCGAACCCTTGTAGCTTGCTATGAATGCCGTCGGCATATCGCAGATGCCCTGCTCTATTTTAAAGCCATATTTGGCCAGAAGCCCCGTAAGAAGCTCCACCGAATGGAACTCTTCATTTCCCAGTTCCGGGTTCTCATGTATCTCGTGGGAGACCTGACGGATCTCGTCTCTTATCTCGTCAACACGTTCTGTTATCTGTCTCATAAAAATGTCCCTCCGTGGTGTTTTTTGACTTCAGTCCTAATGGAATAATTATACCATAAACACTGAATAATATATACAAAAAAGTTTTTTGCAAAATGCTATTGACAAATATATCGTGTGACGATATAATAGAGTCACGATATATCGAGAGACGATATATCGCCAGACGAAGGAGAAATGAAATGGATAACACATATGCATTGACGGAATCTACATATTATATTATGTTGGCGCTTTACCGTCCGGCCCACGGTTACGGCATCATGCAGCAGGTGGAGGAGATGTCTTCAGGACGAGTGAGGCTGGCCCCGGGGACGCTCTACGGAGCCCTGAACGCCTTAAGCGAAAAGGGCTGGATCAAGCAGCTTCCGGTCGAGGCCGGCAGCCGCAAGAAAGAATATAAACTGACGGACAAGGGACGCGAGATCCTTCTTAAGGAGATCGAGCGTTTAAGGGAACTTCTAAGAAACGGAGACCAGGTAGTAGCGAAAGCTTTAGAAGGAGGAGAAGAGAGATGAGAGAGACAATGAAAGTTTGGAAAGTATTCCTCGTATGGAATTACGATAAGGAAGAGGCATGGCTCAATGAGATGGCTGCTCAGGGATGGACCCTTACAGCAGTTGGTTTTTGCAACTATACCTTCGTCAAGACAGAACCCGGCGCATACAACATCCGAATGGAGATGCGTCCGCACGACGATGGATATCTTGAACTCTTAAGAGAGGACGGCGTTGAATATGTGGGTCGCGTGATCCAGTGGCATTATTACAGAAAACCTGCAGAACTGGGCGCTTTCGACCTCTATTCAGACATAGATTCCAGAGTCGCTCATCTGGACAGGATCGGCAAGATGCTCTTCTGGATCGGTATGGCTAACCTTCTTATCGGTGTCGCCAACAGTCTGGGCGCCTCACGTTTAGGCTGGATAAACCTGCTCTGCGCTACCCTTCTTATGTATGCTCTGGGCCGTATCCAGGGAAGGAAGGACGAACTGAAGAAGACACGTCAACTTTATGAATAAAGATCAAAAGCACCCCGCAAGGGGTGCTTTTTTCGTGCCTTTTAAGACTCTATTTCCCGAAATACTCACTGATCTCCAGCATCCTCTCGCTTTGCATAACTCCGAAGGGACAGCGGGAATCACAATGGCCGCAGGATACGCAATCTGAAGCGGTAAGCTCCAGAGTGAGATAGTGCTCCCTTGCCAGCGTATCGCCCACGCGGGCCAGATCATAGTATTTATTTATGAGACCGATATCGAGGCCCGCGGGGCAAGGCATGCAGTGATTGCAATAAACGCAGCGGCCTTTGGCCTTCGCAGGCTCCAGTGTCCCAAGGATCGAATAATCCGTGACCTCTTCAGGCTGATCGTGGTAATTCAGAAGCACGTTGAGCTGTTCCATGGACTGTATCCCGGGAACGACTGTCAGCACCCCGGGTTTGTCCAGAGCATATTTTATGCACTGATACTCGCTGAGAGCGGCGCCAAAAGGAGAAAGATCCGCGCTGAGAAGCTGTCCCGCTCCGTAGACCTTCATGACGGTTATGCCTATACCATCCTTTTCACAACGCCTGTAGAGATCCATCCTCTCGCTCACTTCACCGAAGGCATAGTCACCGTGACCATAGTCATAAGCAGGACTTATGCTGAACATCATCATGTCCACGTCAGCATCGTTTAAGATCTCGTGAGCGACCTTCGGAGTATGAGATGACATTCCTATATGCCTGATAACGCCATCATTTTTCAATTTGACCATATATTCATAAACGCCATTATCCTGAAACGTCTTCCAGTCGTCGGACTCATCTATGCAGTGAATGAAGCCGTAGTCGATATAGTCCGTCTTAAGAGCCGTAAGCTGGTCATCGACCGACCTCTTTACAGTGTCGAGATCGAGGCTCCAGCCGTATTCGCCCTTGCTGTAATCGGCGCCGAAGTGTATCTGGTAAAAAACGTTTTTTCTCACGTCTCTCAGGGCTTCCCCGAAGATAGGAAAATTATCTCCATGTCCGCCTGCCAGATCAAAATAATTTATGCCGCCTTCATAGGCCTTCTCCAAGATATGAGCGCCTTCCTTCATGCCGGCTTCAAACAGCACCGAGGTCCCCATTCCGATCTCACTTATTCTATCGCCTGTTCGTCTGTTCGTTCTGTATTTCATGACAACGTCCCTTCCGCTTATTTCTTTAATATATTTTACTAGAAAAAACGGCCTTTGCCAAGACATACTGCTACGTTAGGATCACAGGACTTGACAATGAACAGACCGCGATGTATAATTTGGGAACAGTTCCCAAATTCAATCAAGGAAAAAGATATGGATCAGAGACCTAAGTACAAAACAAAACAGCGCGATATACTTCTCGACTATCTGAAAGCCTCGTCGGGTACACACGTGACGGCAGGCGACGTCTGCGAGTATTTCAGATCCCGCGGAGCTTCCATTGGCCAGTCCACGGTATACCGCCGACTTGAAAGCCTTGTGGACGAAGGTATCGTAAACAAATACACGATCGATTCCAACAGCCCCGCCTGCTTTGAATACACAGGTGCTGACTGCCACGCTCAGGGCAAGCCCTGTTATCATCTTAAATGCGAGGGCTGCGGCAGGCTCATTCATCTTGACTGCCATGAAATGTCTTTGATCGGAAACCATCTTCTAACCGACCATGGTTTCCAGCTGGACACCAAAAGAACTGTTTTTTACGGGCTATGCGACAAGTGCAGAAGCACGTCTCTCTGAGGCCTCCTGTACACGTTCAGACACCTGCCTTATTTTGATTTTACCGATTTTTACCGGAGGAAAAATAGTGAATAGAACCTTAACTAAAACCATATCATTGATAATTATTATCGCTTTTGTCATTTGCTGCTTTTCAGGCTGCGGCTCTGATGAGCCTGCTGATTCTTCTGAATCCGAACAGGGTGGCGGGCTTAAGATTGTGACCACGATCTTCCCTGAATACGACTGGGTAATGAACATATTGGGGGATAACCCCGCAGGAGCTGAAGTGACCATGCTTTTGGAAGATGGCGTCGATATTCATAGTTATCAGCCAACCGTGGACGACCTTCTTACTTTCTCATCTGCTGACGTCTTCATTTACGTCGGAGGCGAGTCTGATAGCTGGGTAAGCGACGCGCTTGCCACAACCGCAAGTGAAGACCTGATCCAGGTCACCCTTCTTGACGCACTTGGTGACTCCGCAAAAGAGGAAGAACTGGTAGAAGGCATGCAAGGAGAAGAGGAAGAAGAAGGAGAGGAACCGGAGTATGACGAACATGTCTGGCTCTCGTTGAAGAACGCCTCTGTTCTGGTCAAAGCGATCGAAGAAGCCATTGCCTCAGCCGACCCTGCAAACGCCGAAACCTACAGGACAAATGCAGAGGCATATCTGGATAAGCTCCAGGCGCTGGACGCTAAGTATGAAAAAGCAATATCTGAAGCGCCGATCAAAACCCTTCTTTTCGGGGATCGCTTTCCTTTCCGTTACATGACCGACGACTATGGCCTTGACTATTTTGCAGCCTTTGCCGGCTGCTCAGCTGAATCCGAAGCAAGCTTTGAGACTGTTACCTTCCTTTCTCAAAAGATGGACGAGCTTGAGCTTCATTCGATCATGACCATCGAAGGCACCGATCACAAGCTTGCGGATACCATAATACAAAGCACAGAGAAGAAGGATCAGCAGATCCTCACCCTTAACTCCATGCAGTCCATCAAGTCAAATGACGTAGCTGCCGGCGCGTCCTATCTTGGCATTATGGAGAGCAATCTTTCAGTCCTCCAATATGCTCTGAACGAACGTGAAGACGAACAGGCATCTGAAACATCTGAAAAGTCCGAAAACCCGACAGCTGCCGATGTGGAGATCGACTTGACACAGCTCTCCAGCACCATGGTTTATTCGGAAGTATATAACATGATGATGACTCCAGAAGATTTCATAGGAAAGACTGTCCGGATGGAAGGCTTTTTCGCAATGCAGCACGATGACGCGACCGGAAACGATTACTATGCCTGCATCATCCAGGATGCCACCGCCTGCTGCTCTCAGGGGATCGAATTCATTCCCCCCGCTGACATGAAGTATCCTGATGACTTCCCGGAGCTTGACAGCATCATCACAGTAAGCGGAGTCTTCGATACGTATGAAGAAGATGGATATAAATACTGCACCCTGAGGGATTCTGTCATAGAAAGCTGATATATCAAACCAACAACAAAGATGGATGCGCACTTGAAAGTATCCATCTTTTGTAATATTATTACAGTAAGACGTAAATAACGCGGGCCGGCTATGATCGGTCCCTGTTCAATATGTACAGACTTTTTTAGCCGCGAAAGGAGAACGAAATGATAAAGACTGAAATACTTAACGTAAACGGAAATCTTGTTCAGGGCGTATGCATCAACGCTCCCGGAGGAGAGGGACATCCCAACATGCTGGTCATGGTATGCAAAAAAGGATATATCATGTGCGGATATCTGAACCTGGGCACATCTGACGCCGTGGCAGACGCTGCCTGCGTTATCGGCGGCGCATCCTTCGACGACCTTCTGAAGAACCCCGTCAAGGCGGTTTCTGTGGAAGGCGAGAAGCTGGGTATCAAAGTTGGTATGACAGGCGCGGAAGTCTGCGATATCTTAAGCTGATCTCTTAAGTTCTACGGATGATTTAGGGAATAAATGCTCATTCTATGATGCATAGGGTGACTAAAAAACGGATTTGAGGTACTGTATTTACAGGAGGTATGACCTATGAATACAGAAAAAACAGGAAAATTGATTTCGGAGCTTCGCAGAGAAAAGAACCTGACGCAGGGAGAACTGGCGGAGCTTCTTCACGTATCAGATAAGGCGGTGTCGCGCTGGGAGACCGGCAGAGGCTTCCCTGACATAAATAATCTGGAAGCCATATCTGACTGCCTGGGGGTCACCGTAGCTGAGCTCCTTAAAGGCGAGCTGATGGAAGAGCCTGTCACAAAAGAAGATCTGGCCACATTGTCCAATGAGAGCATCAGCCTGACCAGGGCTCTGATCCAGAAAAAGCGCTTCGTGAACACACTTCTGGGCTTCATAATCGGGCTTGCGGTACTAACCTTAGCAGTAGTTCATCTTACCACACCTATATATATTAGTGGTGCGGAGAAGCCTCTTGCCATTGAGGAAATGCCTGACGGCAGGATCATCGGAGTCCTTGAGGAGGGCGTTACCGGCTATGAGCTGGGCGATCTGGACATCCCCGACGGCGCCGGCCGTGCGGTCTTCGTAAGCTGCTACAAAACCAGGTTGGATCAGATCAGAGGCAAGCAGGACGATAATCTGGTGCTCATCGGAAACAAAGACGATATCAACTGGATCTTCTACTATCCCGGTGTCGAAGGAGATCAGTGCCTTTATGAGAATCTGGGCGCGCCGGATCTTGGAGGAGGCATAGCCACCCTGCCGAGGCTGGTGTACAACTACTGGATCTTCATTGGACTGCTGGCTACCATACTTGGAGCAGTCATCTATTTGATCTTCCGCAAAAAATACTTTGCCCGGACGATCCTTAAGATCACAGCCATTCCGGCAGCGCTGACCATCAGCATTCCCCTCTGCCTCATGGGCCACTTCACTGAAGTGTACAATGCAGGTTTTTATCTTACGGGGATACTGCTTCTGGCAACAGCGTTATACCTGATCTTCTGGCTGATATTGGAATCACATGAAAAGAAGAAATAACTGAAAACGGCGGCCGTCAGGCCGCCGTTTTTTATTCGAATTTTATATCTTTGATCTCGCTGATCACTTTCCCGCAGTCGCCGTCTATGCAGATGGCTTTGTTTTTTATCTGGGCCGGCGCATAGGGAGCGCCATAGTTCACGCAGGCGAAAACCGCACGTGGCAGGATCGCAGTCAGCTTCCAAAAGTTGTACTTTATGATCCCGGGTGTGTTATAACCCACTCCAAGCTCCAGGAAGAGGATGTCTTCATTCTTGTGGGCTTCGACAAAGTCATCGAAACGCCTGGATGCATCGAACCAGCCCTCGTCCTCAACAAAGGTGCTGTCTGATCTCAGATTCATCTCCATGGGCCTCCCGCATACGGGACAAACAGGCACCAGCTCAGTAGGCACTTCCATCTTAAGCAAGCTGAAATCTGTTGTTCCATCTTCCTTCATGGGCAGGATCAGCTCTCCGTCATCCGCGATCCTGAAACCCTGGGAAAGCACCATCTCCCTCACGATCTCCTCATTGTCGTAGGTAGCCTTGTGGCACGGCTTGCTGCACTGCCAAAGGCCGTAGTCCCCCTGTGTGTAGAAGATCCTTTCCTTATCGAAACCGGCCCGCTGGAAGCAGTGGTCCACGTTTGTAGTAAGGACGAAGTATTCCTTGTCCTTCACCAGATTGAAGAGATCCTCATAGACCGGCTTCGGCATCTTCATGTATCGGTTTATCCATATATACCTCGACCAGAAGGCCCACTTGATCTCCGGCTTTTCGTAATGGCAAAATCCTCCGGCGTACATATTGTCATAACCGTATTTTGCACCGAAATCGCCGAAGTATTTATCAAACCTTTCACCGTTATATACGTAGCCTGCCGAAGTGGAGAGCCCGGCTCCCGCGCCGATCACTACAGCCTTGGTGTTCTCAATGGCGAATTTGAGCATGGCCTTGCCATTCGGTGTATTCATATATCTCTTGCTTTCAAACATGGTTTCCACTTCCTTCTCAGGTCGATCTGTGTTAAAATCCTATTGTTAGTTTAATGTATGGAGTAAAATATGTCAAAGAGATCCTTCGCTGTCGCCGGTGCATACGTTGCATGGATCATGGGATCCGGCTTCGCCACGGGACAGGAGATATTTCAGTTTTTTACAAGTTTCGGATATAAAAGTTACATAATTCTCGCCATAAATCTGGTGGGATTCTTATTGGTGGGCCCGGCTGTCTTAAAGGCCGGCCATGAACACCGCCTTGAACCGGAATTCAATCATTTCGAATACTTTTGCGGCAGGAAGCTCGGCATCTTTTACAGCTGGTTCCTCCCTTTCAACATGTTCGGAAGTCTCATAGTCATGATTTCCGGCGCAGGAACTGCCCTGAACCAGTATTTCGGCATCAATCACATAGTCGGAGCCCTGATCATGGCCGTTCTGGCCTTTCTTTCCTATGCCATCGGTTTTGAACGATTTGTTAAGATCGTTTCGTTTACGGGGCCCATCATCATCAGTTTTACCCTGGCGGTCGCCATAGTGACCGTTATCAGAAACGGTGGTGACATCAGCGGGGTTACTGCCTTTGAAACAGACCTTGGAGCACGCCGACCCGTGCCCTTCTGGTGGCTTTCAGCCCTGCTCTACATCTCATATAACCTTTGGGCAGGCTCCAAATATTATTCCGCGCTCGGGGCTTCCGCTCCAACAACAAAAGACGCCACATCCGGCGCCTTTCTTGGAAGCATCGCTCTGATGCTTGCGGTTCTTCTTATGAATACAGCCATGCTCACCGAGATCGGTGAAGTCCTTAAGTTCGGTGTGCCCACGCTTTACCTGGCTCGCCAGATCTCCTACGTCCTCGGCGCCCTCTTCAGCGTGCTGCTTATCATGGGCATCTTTTCCTCAGCCAGCGCCATGATGTGGATGGTCTGCGACAAATTCGTGGACCAGGGCACCAGAAAAGGAAATCTTTTCTCAGCCTTAGTGGCTGTCCTAACCTTTTTCCTTGGGCTCTTCCCCTTCGCGGATCTGATCGGCACCATCTACACCATATCGGGCTATGTAGGCCTCATACTCATCGGCTGCATCATCTACAAGGTCCTGAGCAAAAAACTCGCCAAAAGCCGTTAATACAAAAGCCTTTCGTAGATCTTTTTATCGCTATCTCCGAAAACATTGAATATCACCCTGGATATGGAACTTCCCTTGTCCAGGTATTTTTTTACGGTGTCTACGGCGATCTCCGCTGCCTTGTCCTGCGGAAATCTGAAAACTCCGGTGGAAATGCAGCAGAAGGCAACGCTCCTGAGCCCGTTCTTCTCAGCCAGATCCAGACAGGACACATAGCAGGAGGCCAGGGCTTCCCTGTCCTGCCGCATAAGCGCGCCGTAAATTATGGGTCCTACGGTGTGAAGGACGTGTTTTGCAGGAAGAGCGTAGCCTGGCGTGATCTTTGCGCTTCCGGTGGGTTCTTCGTAACCCTGGGCTTCCATTAATTCCTGGCACTTAAGCCTCAGGCGGATCCCTGCCGCTGAATGTATACAGTTATCTATGCAGCTGTGGAGGGGCTGGTAACAGCCCGTCATTCCGGAGTTGGCGGCGTTTACGATGGCATCGGCCTTTAAGGTCGTGATATCGCCTTGCCAAAGGACCAGCCTCGGATCCGTGGGACAGGCCTCAAGCGAGTCCGCATCCACTACATCTCTAAGCTCCGTCTCGCGGCTGAAGTATCCATCCTGAATGGAGAGGAACTCTTCACTGATGGGAAGCGGCCTTCTCACGTTAAGGAGCGCCCTTAAAAGATCCTTTTGCTTCTGCTCCCCTTCCGGGACGCCCATGCTCTTGTACCTGGGAGTCTCGCTCTCCAGATATCGGATGAGCCAGACTCGCTGTTCTTCATGTGTCATGATTTTTCCTTAAATATTCTTTACGAAAAGGCATCTGATGGCATTCAGCACCGCAATGATCATGACGCCTACGTCTGCAAAGATGGCGACCCACATGTTGGCGATGCCTACAGCTGCAAGGATGAGGCAGACGATCTTGATAGCCAGCGTGAAAGAGATGTTCTCTTTGACGATCCTCATGCATTTCCTTGCTATCTTTATGGCCTTGGATATCTTCATCGGGTCATCATCCATAAGCACTACGTCCGCGGCTTCTATAGCAGCATCCGATCCCAGCGCACCCATGGCGATACCCAGATCCGCGCGGCTCAGCACCGGCGCGTCGTTTATTCCGTCTCCTACAAAGGCAAGTTTGCGGCTTTCAGAGCTCTCCTTAAGAAGTTCTTCAACAGCTGATACTTTATCCGCCGGCAGAAGTTCTGCTCTGTATTCCTTAAGCCCGACCTCAGAGGCAACTTTAGAAGCTACGGACTCAGCATCTCCGGTAAGCATAACTAGCTTGTCCACTCCTGCCTGCCTGAGAGAGGCCATTGCCTCCCTCGAATTCTCCTTCAGTTCGTCTGATATGACTATATGTCCTTCATACTTACCGTCTATTGCCACGTGGATGATGGTTCCAACTGAATTGCAGTGCTCGAAATCAGCGCCGACAGCTTTCATGAGTTTCTCGTTTCCGACTGCTACCTGTTTCCCGTCGACGAGAGCGGTCACACCCTGCCCGCTGATCTCATGAACGTCAGTGACCCTGTCGGGGTCTGTTTTTTTGCCATAAGCTTGCTTCAGACTCAGACTTATGGGATGTGAGGAATTGTATTCAGCAAGGGCTGCGTATTCCAGAAGCTTTTCACGCTCCATAGTGTTGTGATGAACGTCTGTTACTGCAAAATTGCCCTTCGTTATGGTGCCCGTCTTGTCGAAAACGACGGTCTTTACCTTGGCCAGAGTCTCCAGATAGTTGGAGCCCTTTATGAGAATACCCCTGTTGCTTGCCCCGCCGAGTCCCGCAAAAAAGCTCAGCGGAATGCTTATAACGATGGCGCAGGGACAGCTGATGACAAGGAACGTGCAGGCCCTCAGCACCCAGTCTCCCCAGACAGCTCCCACCGACTCATAGCCAGCCATTCCTACCTTCGTTATCATAATGAAAAGAGGAGGAAGCAGCGCTACTGCCAGGGCTGCATAGCAGACTATCGGAGTATAGTATCTTGCGAATTTTGAGATAAAATTCTCTGATTTTGATTTAAGCGAGGCCGCGTTCTCCACGAGATCGAGTATCTTAGAAGCGGTGGATTCGTCGAACTCCTTGGTAGTGCGAACCTTAAGGACTCCTGTCATATTGATGCTTCCCGACAGGATCTCCTGTCCCGCGCTCACGTCCATAGGTCTGCTTTCTCCGGTAAGAGCAGCGGTGTTCAAAGTAGATGCACCTTCAACGATGATACCGTCGATAGGGACCTTCTCTCCCGGCTGGATCACGATCAGAGTACCGACTTCCACTTCGTCGGGATCGACCTTCTCTATGCCATCTTCAGTCTCGATATTGGCATAGTCCGGCCTGATGTCCATGAGCTCCGTGATGTTTTTTCTGCTCCTGCCAACAGCGTAACTCTGGAAGAGTTCGCCCACCTGATAAAGCAGCATTACCGCTACGCCTTCGCCATATTCGCCGATAACGATGGCCCCGATGGTGGCTATGGTCATCAGGAAGTGCTCGTCGAAGACCTGACGGTTCAGGATCCCCTTCCATGCCTTCCTGATTATGTCGTGGCCGACCACCAGATAAGGCACCAGGAAAAGAACTATCAATGCCCATTCATGTATATTAACTTTTATTATTTCTTCTGAGATCAGGTAGAGCGGTACAAAAAACACCGCCGCCACGATTATCCTGATCAGAAGATTTTTCTGTTTCTTGTTCATAGATCAAAAGTAGATCTCAAATTCATCTTCGACTTTCTTGCAGTTCGCAAGTACTCTGGGCATTACTTCATCAGGATCCGCACCCTCTTCAAACTCCACTTTCATCTTAAGAGTCATAAAGCTTACCACCGCGTCCTTGACACCCTCGGTCTTCTTGGTGGTCTCCTCCATGAGGTTAGCGCAGTTCGCACAGTCTACTTCTACTTTATATGTCTTTTTCATAATGGTTCTCCTATCTGCCGCCACGCGGCTGATCTATATACTGCCTTCCGGCTTTTTGACTATTATGTGCAGCTTATTCAAGCACGTGTTCCATGCCATTGCTGATGATCGTCTCCACATGCTCGTCAGCGATGGAATAGTAGACGACCTTGCCGTCTCTTCTGTTCTTCACAAGATTGGCCTGCTTCAGGACCCTTAGCTGATGTGACACCGCAGACTTGGTCATGCCGAGAAGAGCCGAAATGTCGCAGACGCACATCTCATGGTTCAGAAGAGCCAAAAGGATCTTGATTCTCGTGAAATCACTGAAGACCTTGAAGGTATCCGCGAGATCCATGACCACTTCATCGTCGGGCATATTGCCGCAGACCTCCTTGACCACCTCTTCATGGATAGTATTAACTTCGCAATTCTCTATATCAACGTATTGTTTGATCATTTTTATTTCTCCTGTATATTCAAACGATTGAACAATTGAATCATCGTTCAACTGTATTATATTCCTGCACTATATGGTTGTCAATAGCTAACTTTATTCTTTTGCAAAAAATTCCACGCAAAGTTATGGTTTTGCATCATTCTCTAATAATTCTTTGTGCGGGAAGGTTTTTGGTGTATAATAATATATATTATAGTAGAGAAAAGGGGGTTTCCCATGAAATCAAATAAAGAAACCATCTCCGCTCTGATAAGCGCCGCATCGGTCAGAGCCGTTGAGTACAGAAACCATTTTCATATGTACCCTGAGCTTTCAGGTGAAGAAAAAGAAACCGCCGCCTATGTAGCAGAGAAGCTCAGAGGCATGGGCATAGAAGTCAGAGAAAACATCGCAGGCTACGGCCTCATAGGTACGATTTACGGAAAAGACAGGACCCGCGGTGTCGGGATCAGGGCTGATATGGATGCCCTTCCAATTGAGGAACATGTGGACAGTCCCGTAAGATCCTGCAATCCCGGCGTGATGCACGCCTGCGGGCATGACATGCATACCGCCATCCTTCTTGGCGCGGCAGAAGTCCTTAACAGCATCAAGGATGAACTGCCCTACTCCGTCAGACTCATCTTCCAGCCCGCAGAGGAGACCACCGGCGGAGCGGAACTCATGATAGCTGAAGGTATTCTGGCTGATATGGAGATCGGCGACATCATTGGCCTCCACGTTGAGCCAAAGTACGATACAGGGATCGTAGAGTTCGTGCCGGGAGTAATGAACGCGGCTATCAATGATTTTGACGTTAACGTACTCGGCAAAGGCTGCCATGGCGCTCACCCAGACAAGGGGATCGACGCCATACCTTGCGCCTGCAGCATGGTCCTGGCCTATCAGACGCTGATCACCAGAAGGATCGATCCTGTGTCCAGCGCACTGATAACCGTAGGCTCTATGCACGGTGGCTCGAAGGATAACGTAATCTCAGGAGAGGTCCGTCTCAAAGGAACTATCAGGGCCTTCGAAAGCAGCGTCATGGAACTTCTTCTCAAAGAATTCAAGGAAATGTCGGAGAACGTCGCCACTTCCTTTGGTTGCACCGCAGACGTTAAATACATTCCCGGATATCCCAACCTCATAAATGATGACGACTTACAGGCTACAGTCAAATCTGCCTGCGAGGACCTCGTGGGTAAGGAAAACATAGTGGTGAACCCCAAGGCCAGCCTTGGAGGGGACGACTTCGCCTTCTTCTGCCATGCCGCCAGAGGCTGCTACTACAACCTGGGATGCCACAAACCCTGGGAACCCGAGAGATACGGTCTCCACAGTGACCTTTTCGATCCCGACGAGAATTGTATCGAGATCGGTATCGGCACCGAAGTATTCTCGGCATTGAGGATAATGAACGCATTATAAAGAAAGGAAAGTCGGGCGCATATACTGCCCGGCAAGGCTAATGTCATGAAAAGGATCCTTTGCATAATACTGACTATAATGATGACCCTGACGCTGGTATCCTGCGGAAGCTCCGGAAATGATCCTGAACCTCAGCCGCTCCCGGAGGAAGGGCAGATGACTCCTGTCCAGACTGCCGACGCCTTCCTTAAGGCCTTCAAATCAAAGGACACCGAGAAGATGAAGGAATATTACGAGGGCGAGATCAGCGATCTCTCAATGATAGAAGAGGAAGACGACTCTGCCATGGCCGATCTTATCAACGCCATGGTTGAAAAGATCCTCGATTTCGACTATTCTCTCGGAAACGAAACGATCAAGGGTGACGAAGCCTCCGTCGAAGTGAACTTCACCACCTACGACTTCAGCGGCATATTACAGGATATCATGAATAATCTTATGTCCGACGCCGTAGCTCTCGGGCTTTCAGGCCTCAGTCAGGAGGAGATGGAAGCAGAGATAAACGAGCTCATAGGAAGCAAATTCTCAGCTGCCCTGGATTCCGCCGATAAGGACTGGGAGGGAAAGGTCACCATGGATCTTGTAAAGAAAGACGGCAAGTGGCTGGTCAAAGACGTATCAGGAGCGACGTCCTTCATGAATGCTCTCTCCGGCGGACTCATGGATTTTGCGGAGTCTCTGAACGATAACTGACAATGATTGTGAAAAAGGTCTTTACAGCGTGTTCGCATCGAGCACGCTGTTTTTTTATCATTTTAATAATTTTTTCTCACAGTTTCTACAAGAAGATATGCTATTTTTATGGCATAAAAATAAAACGGTCATCTACAGACCGAGAAAACACATTATGAAATGAGGAAATAACGATGAAAAACATAAATAAACCAATTCAAAGCAAATCTATAACCAAGCGAACGGTTATGAAAGTGCTTGTCATAGCGCTGATCCTTTCAACGGTCATGGCTTCGACACTGAGCTTCGCTTTTGCTGACAGCTCGGAAAGCAGCAGCACAAGTGACCAAACATCTTCCAGTCAGGATGCTCCTTCAGGATCTGAACCACCGGAACCGCCTGACGGAAACGGCCCTCCCCAAGGAACTCCTCCAGGAGATCCTCCATCGGGCGACTCAAACGGTAATCCCCCTGAACCTCCTTCAGGTGACTCCAATGGAAATCCTCCGGAACCACCTTCAGGTAACTCCGGAGAAAACTCTTCAGGAGAAGCACCTTCAGGCGGTCCCGGCGGAACGCCTCCGGGAGGCGCGCCGGGCGAACAGTCAGCTGACATCAGTTACTCAGGGGCGACTGAATTCACCGAAGACACGACCGAAAGCGGTCAGACCTATAGTTCCACCGAATCCAACCAGCAGGCTCTGCTTGTGACCGGAGGTACCTCGACGATCGAGAAGGCTACCATTACCAAGACCGGAGATTCAGATGGCGACGACTCCGACTTCTATGGAACCAACGCCGCTATCCTTGCAAAGGATGCGACCCTGACCGTGAAGGATTCTAAGATCTCCACGGACGGCGCCCATGCCAACGCGGTCTTCGCCTATGGCAACGGCGTGATCAATATTTCAGATTCCACCATCACCACTACTTCCAACAATTCCGGGGGCATTATGGTGACCGGCGGCGGAACCATCACAGCTGATGATCTTACCGTGACCACTTCAGGCAATTCATCCGCGCCGATCAGATCAGACAGGGGCGGCGGAGCCATTACAGTCAACGGGGGTGTTTACGAATCAAACGGTACCGGTTCCCCTGTCATCTACTCGACGGCTGACATCACTGTGAACAATGCTAAAATGACATCCAACGCTTCAGAGGGAGTTGTCGTAGAAGGTAAAAACAGCATAACCCTGAATGGAGTGGATCTGACTGCCGACAACAATACTTTGAACGGGCAGTCCGAGACCTACAAGGCCATCTTCCTTTACCAGTCGATGTCCGGAGACGCAGATGAAGGAACCGCTTCCTTCACTGCAAAGGATTCCGTGATCAGAGTTCTTAACGGCGATACCATCTACGTTACCAATACTACTGCAAATATCACTCTCGAAAACAATGAGATCGTCAACGAAAGCGGAGACCTCATGAGGATCGAAGCTGCCGCATGGGGAAATCAGGGTTCGAACGGCGGTAACGTCACTGCGGTCCTGAACGATCAGAAAGCGGAAGGAAACATCATAGTAGACAGTGTTTCCACCCTTGATCTGACACTCAATGGCGGAAGCGAACTTATCGGAGCCATCGACTCCGAAAACCAGGCAAAGCAGGTAGATCTCACAATGTCAGCTGATTCAGTGCTGGTACTCACTAAAGACACTTATGTGGACAGTCTGACCAACGAGGCAAGCGATAACTCTAACATTTATCTCAACGGACATAAACTGTTCGTAAACGGAGTGGAAACAGCTGCTAACGAGGGCGAATATGCCGGAACTGGCGAAAGTTCTTCCGATGAAAGTGCAACAGAAAGCGCCGAAGATACAGCCAATACTCAGACAGGCACAAATCAGGCTCTGGTCTACACCCTCGGCGGCCTGGCCATTGTCGCTCTGGTGATCGTCGCAGTAGCAGTTTCGAAAAAGAAACCATCAGCGCAGGAAGATATAAAAGCAGATGAGACTGCTGAAATGGCAGAAGAACCAAAAGGCGATGATGATGAACAGCTTTAGCTGCATCAACAAATAATCAACGAGCATAAAAAAGGACCGGAAGCCTGAACTTCCGGTCCTTTTTTTCTTTTTTATGATTCGTGTCTGAATAATGTTTAAGTCTAAAAGTTTTCAGGTAGCCGATATTCCGACCGACTGCCCTTTCATCAGCCTCCGAAGTTGATCATAACTGCAACTGCCATGAGCACTGCCTGTGCACAAACGAGAATTCCGAAGAGCTTGAATGCAAGCTTCCAGTATTTCTCAAGAGGAACTTTAGCAAGTCCGGCAACTACAGCTGCGAATGCGGTAGGCCAAATGATGTTGGATAAACCATCACCGAACTGGTATGCAAGTACAGCAACGTCTCTGTTCATTCCAAGGATGTCGGCAAGAGGTGCCATGATAGGCATTGATACTGCCGCCTGGCCGGAGCCGGAAGGAATGAAGAAGTTGAGGATGGTCTGTACGATGAGCATGCAGATAGCTGACAGCCACAGAGGCATGTGGGACA
>JAEEGL011657257.1_pt1 | contig 19283 bp, 11 predicted proteins | sample 9134231 | NCBI WGS metagenome assembly JAEEGL01 (sample SAMN16246548, study PRJNA631951) | gut metagenome | biome: gut microbiome; feature: rumen; material: fiber-attached | host: Bos | place: Iran: Karaj | collected 2018-10
CAGCCCAACTCCCCCGAGCGTCGTAAGGCCTATCAGGCAGATATCACCTTCGGTACCAACAATGAGTTCGGTTTCGACTATCTGCGTGACAATATGGCCATCTCGCCCAGTGATCTTGTGCAAAGGGCTCACAACTACGCCATCGTCGATGAGGTGGACTCTGTGTTGATTGATGATGCCCGTACCCCGCTGATTATCAGTGGTCCTGTGCCTAAGGGTGACGACCAGATGTTTGAGGAATACCAGCCACTGGTCGAGAAACTGGTCGGTGCGCAAAAGCAATTGGCCACACAATTCCTAGCCGAAGCCAAACAGAAAATCAGTGAAGGCCAGCAGAAGAATGACAAGAAGCTGACGGATGAAGGTTTCCTGGCATTGTACCGTTCACATAAATCGATGCCCAAGAACAAACCCCTCATCAAGTACCTTTCTGAGGAAGGTATCAAGAGTGGTATGCTCAAGACCGAGGAGACCTATATGGAGAACAACAACCGCCGTATGCCCGAGGTCACAGAACCCCTGTACTTCGTGGTTGACGAGAAGCTGAACTCCTGTGACCTCACGGACAAGGGTACAGCCTGGCTGGCCAATCAGGTGAATGACAAGGACCTGTTTGTGTTGCCCGACATCACCAGTCAGTTGTCTGCCCTCGAAGCAGACACCACGCTGTCGGACGAAGAACGTGTGAACAAGAAGGACGAGATGTTGCAGCACTATGCCGTTCAGAGTGAGCGTGTACACACGCTGCAGCAGCTGTTGAAGGCCTACTGTATGTTCAATAAAGACGATGAATATGTGGTCATTGACGGTGAGGTCAAGATTGTCGACGAACAGACTGGCCGTATCATGGAAGGCCGTAGATGGAGTGATGGTCTGCACCAGGCTGTCGAGGCCAAGGAGCATGTGAAAGTGGAGGCTGCCACCCAGACCTTCGCCACCATCACCCTGCAGAACTATTTCCGCATGTACCACAAGCTGGCCGGTATGACCGGTACTGCTTCTACGGAGGCAGGTGAGTTCTGGGATATCTATAAGCTTGACGTGGTGGAGATTCCCACCAACCGTCCTGTTATCCGTGACGATATGGATGACCGCATCTACAAGACTGCCCGCGAGAAGTACCGTGCAGTCATTGAAGAGGTGGTACGTCTGCGTAATCAGGGCCGTCCTACACTGATTGGTACGACCTCCGTGGAAATTTCTGAGCTCTTGAGTCGTATGCTCGATATGTATGTCAATCCCGAGACTGGCAAGCGCGAAGGAATTCCCCATCAGGTACTGAATGCCAAGCTGCACCAGAAGGAGGCAGACATTGTGGCCCTGGCCGGTCAGTCAACGAATGGCAAGGGTGCTGTGACCATCGCCACCAACATGGCTGGTCGTGGTACTGATATCAAGCTGTCACCTGAAGTGAAAGCCGCAGGAGGTCTGGCCATCATCGGTACTGAGCGTCATGAAAGCCGTCGTGTAGACCGTCAGTTGCGTGGTCGTGCAGGACGTCAGGGAGACCCCGGTTCCTCGCTGTTCTTCATCTCGTTGGAAGACAAGCTGATGCGTCTGTTCGGTTCAGAGCGTATTGCCACTGTGATGGACAAGTTAGGCTTCAAGGAGGGCGAAGTGCTGGAAAGTTCGATGATTACCAAACAGGTAGAACGAGCCCAGAAGAAGGTCGAAGAGAACAACTTCGGTATCCGTAAACGTCTGCTGGAATATGATGACGTGATGAACAAGCAGCGTACTGTTGTTTACTCGAAGCGTCGCCATGCCCTGATGGGTGAACGAATTGGTATGGATATCTCGAACACCATCTGGGACCGCGTGGTGAATATCATCGAGACCAACGACTACGAAGGCTGCAAAGAGGCGTTTATCAAGATTTTCGCCATGGAGTGTCCTTTCACCAGTGAGGAGTTTATCAACAAAAACCACGAGGAGCTCTGCGAGGAAGTCTTCCAGGTGGCTATGGGCACCTTCAAGCGTAAGATGGAACACGTGCAAGAGGTGGCCATGCCTGTTATCAAGCAGGTGTATGAGAACCAAGGTCAGATGTATGAGCGCATCCTTGTACCCCTAACCGATGGCCGTAAGATGTACAATATTGCCTGTAACCTGAAGGAGGCCTACGATACCGAGTGTAAGTCGGTGGTCAAGGAGTTTGAGAAGCAGATTCTGCTCCACATCATCGACGAGGCCTGGAAGGAGAACCTCCGTGAACTGGACGAATTGAAGCACTCGGTACAGAATGCCTCGTACGAGCAGAAAGATCCGTTGCTCATCTTCAAGCTTGAGAGTGTGAAGCTGTTCGACAATATGGTGAACGTCATGAACAACCGTTCCGTATCCATCCTCATGCGTGCTCAGATTCCTGAGATGCAGGGTCAGGTGCAGGAGGCTGCTCCCGAGGAGCACACCCAGCGCGGACAGTATACCGAGTCGAAGCAGAGTCTCTCACAGGAACAGATGACCGATCCCAATCAGGCTGCTGCCGCTGCTCAGGACACCCGTGCCCAACAGCCCCGTACCCCGATTATCAAGGACAAGCTGCCCGGACGTAACGATCCCTGTCCCTGCGGAAGCGGTAAGAAGTTCAAGAATTGTCACGGAAGGGGATTGGTGTAAACTAGTTTCACTAGAAAATACTAGAAACTCTAGAAATACTAGAATTATGATTAAGATTGAGAATCTGAAAAAGCAGTTTGGCGAGACATGTGCCTGTGATATCCCTTCGTTTACCATTAACGACGGGGAAATCCTCGGGCTGGTAGGAAACAACGGAGCCGGTAAGACAACACTCTTCCGCCTGCTCCTCGACCTGCTGAAGGCAGACGAAGGCAGCGTGAGCTATGTATTTTCTTTACCCGACGGAAAACCGTCGGGAATAGTGGAAACTGAGGGAACAGAGGGTACGGTGGCTATCAATCCTACTGAGAGTGAGGCTTGGAAGCAGCACGTAGGAGCCTATATTGACGAGGGTTTCCTGATTGATTTCCTGACCCCTGAAGAGTATTTCGCCTTCTTGGGTAAGGTGTCTGGCATTAGCCAGCAGGAAGTTGATGAGCGTCTGCAGCTGTTTGAGCGCTTTGCCAATGGCGAGGTGTTTGGACAGAAGAAGCTCATCCGCAACCTCTCAGCAGGTAATAAGATGAAGGTGGGTATCATCTCTGCCCTCTTCCGTCGTCCCCAAACCGTCGTTCTTGACGAGCCTTTCAATTTCCTGGACCCCACCAGTCAGATGGTGCTGAAACATCTGTTGCAGGACTATGCCCAGCAGACAGGTGCCACCATCCTTATTTCGAGTCATAATCTGCAGCATACGGTGGACATCTCCACGCGTATAGCCTTGCTCGAACATGGTCAGATTATCCGCGATTTGCCCAATGCCGCAGGCAGCGCAGCAGCTGAACTGCAGGAATACTTCGGAGCAGAATAAACTGTAGAAATTGCATTCAATTCATCAGGTGAGCCGACTGATTGTCAGCTCACCTTATTCTATAAAATAACCTCACGCTGAAAGATATTTCCGAAAATATTTGGTGGTTTTAGATTTTATTCGTATATTTGCAGATGAAATGCTAACCTACTAAAAATTAAGCTTATGAATATAAGAAGACTTACATGGATTGCTGCGCTGCTGATAGGTAGCGTATGTACCATCAGTGCCGAGGAATTAGAGAACACTGAGACTACTGAGACCAAACAGAAGGCTACCATCGAGTTGCCTGCCTGGGTGAAGAACATCAAGTTCAGCGGTTACGGTATGCTACAGTATCAGGGCCAGGATCCTGAGGGCAACCACAGCAACACGTTCAATCTCCGTCTGGCACGTTTCATCCTCGACGGTAAGATCGGTGATTTCGACTGGCGTGCCCAGATACAGGGAACCAATGCCACTGGTCCCGGACAGCCTACCGTACAGCTGGTAGACCTCTATGCCGAGTGGCGTAGATTCCCTGAGTTCAAGATTCGTGCAGGACAGTTCAAGCGTGCCTTCACCTTCGAGAACCCCACCCACCCCATCACGCAAGGTTGGCGTGCCTATGCAGATGTCATCAACACCCTTTCAGGTTTTGGTGACAGGACTGGTGAGAGATCCTCTGGCGGACGCGATATTGGTATTCAGTTTGCCGGTGACCTCTTCCCCAATGCCAATGGCCGTCGTCTGGTCCACTACCAGGTAGGTGTCTACAATGGTGAAGGTGTCAACCAGAAGGACATGGACAACCGCAAGGATATCATCGGTGGTATCTGGGTGATGCCCATCAAGGGTGTGCGCATCGGTGCTTTTGGATGGACTGGTAGCCGTGGTGCCATGCTCGACCCGCTGACTGGCGAGACCCGCAGCGTGGAGAAGAACCGCTATTGTCTCTCTGCCGAATACGACAAGGACGAATACACTTTCCGTGCAGAGTATATTCACAGCGAGGGCTGGGGAGCAGCAAAACCTGCCAATAATGTGCGTGAGATAGACTATGCCAATGGTGACAAGGCTGACGGTTGGTATGCCTTCGGTATTGTACCCGTCATCAAGTCGAAGCTCCACGCCAAGGCCCGTTATCAGTGTTATCGCAACAAAAAGGAATGGGGCAGTGCCAAGACATCGTATGAAGTTGGTGTGAACTATTTCTTTACAAAGAATCTGGAGATGCATCTTGAGTATGCCCGCATCAACGACCGCGCATTAGCCAAGCACGACTACAATCTGGTAGACGTCGAGCTGGACTTCCGTTTCTAACACCACAGATGACGGAGATTGCGCATTACGCAGATTTCATGAATTTGCGCTTGAGTGATTCCCACAGGTGCGTCTTCTGATGCAACAGATGAACCGAATAAGCCGTGCTGACCAATGTCAGTGCGGCTTCTGCTATCCAGTAAGGCCAACCCTCAGCCACCAGCGTCACGCCATAGGCCGCAAAACCGATGGTTGCCTGTATTCCAGCATAGCGAAGTACCGTCTTCGTAGTCCGATAGCCATAATACATATAGGAATATCCTCCTACCATCATATATTCGAACAAGTGGGCTATCACGATAGCCAGTCCTGTTCCCCAAAGACCCCAATGGCGGAAACCAACCACCACTGCCACCACAAGCACCACGAAGTAGCACGTCTCCAACAATAGGTACGACAGTGACAGGCTCCGCGCCAAGGTGATGTATGCTATCGGCATGGTCTGCACCTTGAAATACATGGCCAGCACCGTCACCTGGGCCATGCCTACCACGGGCATAAACTCACGGCTGAACAGTATCGGTATCAGTATGGGCAGCAACATGATGAGTGCCACCAGCATAGGTGACAGCAATAGCAGTGACACCTCTATCTGCTTGTTTACCGTCTCGTTCGTCTTGGCCATATCCTTGCATACGCCTGATAGACGCGGAAAATAATCGCTCTCCATGGCTGAGAATACCATGCCCGCATACGTGATGGTCAGCATGAAACCGACGTTGTAGAGACCGACAAAGTCCAGTCCACCCTCTACGTTGAGGTACGCCCTAATCAGCATCTCTGACGCACTGCCTATCGCCGCAGCCAACACGAAGGCCAGTCCCAGACGGATCATGCTTGCACCATGCTTCAGCTGTTTCTTGCTGAACTGCAGTTTCAGCGGATACAGACGGTACGAATAGCCGATAGTTACCAGCATACCTGCCCCGGCTATCAGTACGATGGCTGGAACGACACCCGAATGACGGAAGAAATAGTACAACGGAATGGACAAGATGACCGAAGCCACCACTATATATATTTGTACGCGCGCGAGGGCTCCCAATCGTCGTGTTGCCTTTAGAATTGCTGTCTCACCACCTGTAATGGCTATCATCGCCACCGACAGACCCAGCATGGCATAGTGTAGCGTGTGGTTACCCCAGGTAAACGACAGGTCATTGATGAGCGGACTCACCATGACACAGAACAAACATCCCAATACGGCAGCTATCATACTCCATAGGCGAATGACCTGTATGTAGTATTCCACCAGTTCCGTGCGCTGCTGCTCGTAATAGCCAGACAGTCGGGGAACAGCACCGAACGAAATCCCCAGGTTCGTACACTGCGAGGCAAAGCTCTGCACCGAAACCAGCAGCGAATTCAGACCCATTCCGCCAGCTCCCAGCAACAGGGCCATAAACTTATTGCGTACAAGGCCTATCAATATGACCAGACCTTGTACACCACCGAAGACACTTGTGTATTTCAACACATGGTCGTAGTTGTCGTTCTCTGACCTTTGCTCAGAGTGTGGCGTTGCAATGCGCTCTTGCTCCATCTTATTTACGATATTATAACGTAAAATCAGCCTTTTTATTACATAATACCCTAATTTCTTTGGTGCTTTCCATAAAAAATGCTACTTTTGCACTGTGAAACTATCCGTCATCATACCCGTCTATCGTGTAGAGGCTACGCTCGACCGCTGTGTGGAGAGCGTGCTCCGACAGGCTGTCACCGATATGGAGGTAATCCTTGTCAACGACGGTTCACCCGATTTGTGTCCACAGAAGTGTGACCAGTGGGCTGCCCGCGACAACCGCATACAGGTCATCCACAAGGAGAATGGCGGACTCAGCGATGCGCGCAATGCAGGTATTGACATCGCCCAAGGTGACCATCTGACCTTCGTAGACTCTGACGACTGGCTGGCTGACAATACCCTCGCACCACTGCTCGACATGATGGTGGATGCAGACCTGCTCGAATACTCCATCCACCAGCGTCTCACACTGCCCGACAGCACCTATACCGACATGAACGACTACTGGCTCCACGGTCAGGCCTACCTGCATACTTATGCCTGCAACAAAATCTACCGTCGTAGCCTGTTCGACAATGTCCGGTTCCCCCGTGGCAAGGTGTTCGAGGATGCCTGGACCCTGCCCCTGCTGTTGCGCCAGTGCCACAAGGTCATGACCACGTCCCGCGGTTTTTACCACTACCAGTGGAATCCAGAAGGCATTACTGCCAAGGCTGACGGGCATCAGTTGGCTATGCTCCTCGAAGCTCACCTGACCAATGGCATGCCTGTCAATGACACCTACTACCTCCACCTGCTCAACATCCAAATCGACGTGTGTGAGCGGCTTAACGTTCCTGTCACTCTTCCTTTCCGTCGGGTTCATTACGGCCATCTTTATGGCATACAGAAACTCAAGGCTGCTGCTAACAACATATTAAGAATCAATGCATTATGCAAAATAGTCCACTTCATACACCTCTTCAAGAAGCCCAGCCGCTGGTAACATTTGTCGTCTGCTACTACAACCTGCCCGTGCAGATGTTGTGTCAGTGTGTAGACAGCATCCTGGCTCTTTCGTTGCAACATGATGAACGCGAAATCATTGTCGTAGACGATGGTTCCGATATCAATCCCACCAATGCCCTCATGCAGTATGGCGATGACATCATCTACGTCCGCCAGAAGAATTCCGGTCTGAGTGCTGCCCGCAATCTGGGCATCAGCATGGCCACAGGCCGATACCTGCAATTCGTGGACGGTGATGACAGGCTGATGACCGAACCCTACAACCACTGCCTTGACGTGCTTCGTTCACATGAGGATGCTGACATGGTGATGTTTGATTTTACCACCACGACGGACGTGTCAACGACATATACCGACGGACGTGTCCTCAGTGGCACCGATTACATGCGCCACAACAACATCCACGGTTCTGCCTGCCTTTATATCTTCCGACAGAAGACCCTCAGCGAACTCCGCTTCACTCCAGGCATCTTCCACGAGGACGAGGAGTTTACCCCCCAGTTGCTGCTACGTGCCGAACATGTCTATCCCACCGATGCACGCGCGTACTATTATCATCAACGTCCGAACTCCATTACTTCCACGACAGATGAAGAGAAAGTGCAGAAGCGCCTCGATGACCTGCACGCCATCACGCACCGGCTCTATATGATGACAGACCGTTTACCACAAAACGACCGTCTGGCCCTGCGACGCCGTGTAGCCCAGCTCACTATGGACTATCTTTACCAGATCATCATGCAGACGCGTTCTGCCCAGCAACTCGACACCCGCATTGCCCAGTTGCGCAGCGAGGGACTCTTCCCACTGCCCGATGAAGACTACTCGCAGAAATACGTCTGGTTCCGTCGCATGACGAGCACCACCCTGGGACGTACCCTGTTGTTACACTCATTGCCACTCCTACGCAAAGAACGATGAAGATACTGCTCATAGGCGAATACAGCAATGTCCACGCGACACTAGCCAAGGGACTACGCACCCTGGGTCATGAGGTGTGCGTCATCTCCAATGGTGACTTCTGGAAGAACTATCCGCGCGACATTGACGTTACCCGCCAGCCAGGACGTTTCGGAGGTCTCCGCCTGACAGCCAAGGTCTATTCGCTGCTACCCAAGATGCGAGACTACGACGTGGTACAGCTCATCAATCCTATGTTCTTTGAACTTCGCGCCGAACGCCTGTTCTGGATTTACCGCTACCTGCGCCGCCACAATCGCCGCGTGTTTCTCGGTGCTTTCGGTATGGACTGGTATTGGGTTCACGAGTGTATCACTCGGAAGCCTCTGCGCTATAGCGATTTCAACATCGGTGATGAACTGCGCACTGACCCTAATGCCATCATCCCGCAAAGTGACTGGCTTGGCACTGCGAAGGAACGCCTGAACCGGATGATAGCAACAGACTGTGACGGAATCATCACTGGACTGTACGAATATGATGTTTGCTACCGTCCACATTTCCCTGAGAAAACGAAGTTCATCCCCTATCCTATCATGCCTACCGACCCTACTATTCCTACTTCATCGGTCAGCCCTGTCAACATTTTCATCGGCATCAGCCGTAGTCGCAGTGCCTACAAAGGTACTGACGTTATGCTCCGCGCTGCTCAGGACCTGACCTCACGTTATCCCGACCGTGTCACCCTAAACGTGGCCGAAGGTATACCCTTTGACGAATATCATTCCATGCTTGATTCCAGCGACGTGCTCCTCGACCAGCTTTACAGCTACACACCAGCCATGAATGCCCTGCTGGCCATGTCGAAAGGCATCGTCGTTGTCGGTGGTGGCGAACCCGAAAACTACGACATCCTTGGCGAGACCGAGCTTCGTCCCATCGTCAATGTCCAGCCAACATACGACAGTGTCTATCACGAACTCGAACAACTCGTCCTCCATCCCGACCGTCTGTTGCAACTAAAGCAGCAGAGCATCGACTACATCCAGCGCCATCATGACTACATCAAGGTAGCCCGTGCCTACGAAACATTCTATAGTGCATAAAGATATAATTAAAAAAGTAAAAAGAAAGTGTTGCGTACAAAGGATAGGTATGTTGCGTAACTTGTTGCGTAGAAAACTGTGCAATAATTTGGAAATATCGCAAGAACGCCTTACCTTTGCACTAACCAACACAAAAATCTATATATTTTTAGTTGTACATATGGCCACCTGCTTGCGAAAGTCGGTGGTTTTTTAAAAATAAAAAATTAAAAAAGTATAGGTATAAATATAACGACTGACAGCATGAAGAAAATATCACAACGCGACATAGCCAAGACACTGGGAGTGAACGTCTCCACCGTGTCGCGGGCACTGAAAGGGCAAAAGGGTGTCAGCGAAGAGCTGAGACAGCAGATAGAGCGTATGGCGGCCGAACAAGGCTACCAGCCTGTGTCATACGGACCTGCGGAACATCACAAAACAACGCGGCTCATCGGAGTCGTGGTGCCTGATGTGGCGTTTAACCACAATTCCCAGATTATCAAGCGCATCGAGTCCGAGGCCCAGAAGGCGGGGTATCTGTGCATCATTACGGACACTGATGACCATTATGACAATGAAGTGGAAATCGTTGACAAGTTGTTGAACCTACAAGTGGCAGGTATCATCGTCAGTCTGTCACAGGAAACGACGGACTACAGCCACCTGCTGCGGGTAAAGGAACACAACATACCACTGGTGCTGTTCGACCGTGCCGCGGATGTGGATGTGACGTCGGTAGTGATCAACGATGCCGACTCAGCACGCCAGGCCACGCATTACTTGATTGACGGTGGGGCGCGGCGCATATCTTTCCTTGGCGGTTCGAACAAACTGAAACAGACCGCAGACCGTAAGCATGGCTATCTGGAGGCGTTGCGCGAACGCAACATTCCCATCAGGAAGGAGCTGGTGCGTTGTCACGATGCCAGCATCAATTCGGGACTGACCGACACGTTGGAGCTGCTGGACCTGCCAGAACCACCTGACGCGTTCATCGCCTCACACGGTCTGCTGGCCCTCTCCGCCTATCAGGCCATCACCAGCCGCAAACTACGCATCCCCGACGACGTGGCCATCATAGGCTATATGAGTGACTGGGTTTCAGACATGCCTACACCGCGGATATCGTACGTGAAACAGAATCCCAAGGAGATTGGCACAAAGGCGTTCCGCCTGCTGTTAGACCAGATCAATGGCGACCGCCGCGTAAGGCGTATGGTTGTCAAGACCCGCCTGGAGATACGTGAAAGTACAAGGAATACATCATTAATATAAAAGATATGAAAGACTTTAATTACTATGCACCAACAGAAGTGGTGTTCGGAAAACAGAGTGAAGAGCAGGTGGCTGCTCTGGTGAAGAAGTATGGTGGCACGAAGGTGCTGGTGCATTACGGTGGAAAGAGCGCAGAACGTTCGGGACTGCTCGACAAGATTTGTGGGTTGCTGAACGATGGCGGTATTCCTGTGGTCAAGCTGGGCGGAGTGGTGCCCAACCCCCGTCTGTCACTGGCCCAGAAAGGCATTGAACTCTGCCGCAAAGAGGGCGTAGACTTCATTCTTGCCATTGGAGGAGGTAGTGTCATCGATTCAGCGAAGTGCATCGCATACGGTGTTTGCATGGAGGGCAACGTATGGGATTTGTATCTCGGGAAAGTCGAGGCGCCAAAGACCATGTTGCCTGTGGCTTCGGTGTTGACCATCCCTGCAGCTGGTAGTGAAATGAGCGAGGCGAGTGTAATCACTAATGAGGATGGTGACGTGAAAATCGGTTACTCGAACAATATGTCACGTCCGAAGTTTGCTATTATGAATCCCGAGCGGACAATGACATTACCGCCCTATCAGACTGCCGCAGGTGTGACCGATATGATGATGCACACCATGGAACGCTACTTCACCAAGGACGATGACATGGACTTCACGACAGACCTGGCCGAGGCTGCCCTGCGCAGCATCAAGAATGCCGTGTTTGCCGTGCTGAAGAATCCCGAGGACTATCGCTACCGCGCGCAAATCATGTGGGGGGGTTCGGTGATGCACAACGGACTGACGGGCTGTGGTGTGGCTGACGACTGGGCTACACACCAGTTGGAACACGAGCTGAGCGGTATGTTCGACGTGACACATGGTGCAGGACTGGCTGCCATGTGGCCAAGCTGGGCGCGCTATGTGATGCACGAGAACCTGAGCCGTTTCGTACGCTTCGCCGTGAACGTGATGGACGTACCCAACGATTTCACCGATCCCGAAGGCACTGCCGAGAAAGACATCCAAGCCATGGAGCGTTTCTACCACACCATCGGTATGCCCATCAATATCAAGGAACTCATCGGCCGTGACATTACCGACGAGGAAATCAAGGAGATGACGCGCAAGTGCAGTCGCGACAACACGATGACTTGCGGTGCCCTGAAGGTGCTCGCCGCTGAGGACATGGAGGCCATTTACCGCATGGCGCGAGGATAATCACTTATTTTCCAAACAAAAACTAACCACATTATGAACAGACTATCATTATTCATTGTGCTAACCATAGCGATGGTATGCCAAGCCCAGGATGACCTGCGGCTGAACGACCTGGAATACTTCGAGCGCCAAGGCGTGAATGTACTAGTATATAGCAATAGTTTTAACGGCGGGTTCAACGACGAGAAGAACTCTGGCATCGAGATTATCCATCATGGCGTGCGTACGGTTCAGGGCGGAGCAGTGCGCCTGAACAACACCCCCGAGCAGTGGGATCTGGTACCTACGATGACGAGCCGTAAGGTAAATCGCGAAAACGGAAGTATCGAGGTCGGTCTGCGTTACAACGACTACGATTTCGACAGCCGTATCATTGTCACAGCCAAGGGCAAGGCCGTTGAGATTGCCGTATGGCTGGACAAGCCCGTACCCGAGAAACTGGCTGGTGAGGCAGGGTTGAACATCGAGTTCCTGCCTTCACAATACTGGCTGAAGACCTATCAGATAGACGGTCGGTTGGGACGTTTTCCCCGTTATGCGACAAGTCTGACGACGACACGTCCCAATAGCGAAAAGCCCCGTCAGTTCAAGGGCTTCAAGACCTACGACGACCGAGGAACCAACCGTTTCGTTGACCCGCTGCCATTGGAAACGGGACATAGCCTCACAGTAGCGACGGATGCACCCGACAGGATGATTCGCATCACGAGTGACGATGCCGAACTGAAACTCTTCGACGGACGTATGCTGGCACAGAACGGCTGGTATGTCGTGCGTAGCGTTCTGCCCGCAGGGAAGACTGGTAAGGTTGTGACGTGGACTATTGAGCCGAATGCCATCCCTGGCTGGATTCGTGATCCGAACATCGGTTTCTGTCAAGTCGGTTACACGCCAGAACAGCCGAAGGTAGCCGTCATCGAACTCGACAAGCATGACCCCGTGCAGACGGGTTCGGCCAGTCTGCTACGCCTCAATCCCGATGGAACGACTACCGAAGTCTACAAAGCCGAAGTCAAACCCTGGGGCCCATACTTTAAATATAACTATGTAAAGTTCGATTTTACCCACGTTCGCGAGTCTGGCGTCTACTGCATCCAGTATGGCGCCACTCGCACGAACGACTTCCTCATCGACGAACATGTCTACGACAAGATTACCGATGCCACGACTGACGTCTGGGTACCCATCCACATGAACCACATGTACGTCACCGAGGGCTATCGTACTTGGCATGGTGAGCCGTTCAAGGAAGGTTACCTACAGGCTCCAGAGAGTGATCACTTCGACCTGCACCGGCAAGGAGCTACGACCGATACGAAGTACAAGCCGTTAGAGTTGATTCCCGGTCTGAACATTGGTGGTTTCTTCGATGCCGGTGATTTCGACATCGAGACCGGTTCGAACATCAACGTCGTGCAGAACTTCATCCGCACGTGGGAGTTGTTCCACCCGCAGCGCGACGAGACCTTCGTCTCGCAGGAACAGCGTTACGTTGAACTGCACCGCCCCGATGGCAAACCTGATATCATGCAGTTCATAGAGCACGGCGTGCTGAACCTCGTGGCACAGGCTGAACAGATCGGTCACATGGCTTCGACACTCTCGAACTCAGTGCTTGACAACTATCACCACCTTGGCGATGCAGCTTCTATCACCGACGGACTGCACTATGACCCGTCGCTCAAGCCCTACGAGGTGAGTGCTGATGGTAAGTCGAGTGGTACGCCTGACGATATGTGGGCATTCACGACGCGCAATCCAAACCTCGACCTCCAGGCTGCAGGCGTTTTCTATTCCGCTGCCCGCGTACTCCGTGGCTATAACGACACCCTCGCTGAACGTGCCCAGAAGCAGGCCGATCGTCTGACGACGGAGGCCCGCGAGCTTCAGCGTGGGTCGCGATTCCGTCGCGACCGTCAAGCCGAAACTGACAACGACTGGCTCACTGGCACTGGAGACGGAAATTACCGTAACGTGGCACGCAATCTGCAGACCATGCTCGACAGCATCCCCCTGAAGGATGCTGCCTACAGAGAAAAACTCCGCCCGATGGTTCAGCAATACGCAGAATACATCAAGAGCTTTGACACCCAGAATCCCTACGGCGTACCCATCGGTCTTGGCAACTGGGCTGGTGTCAATGCCGTGCTCAACTTCGGCATCACGGTCAACTACGCCCACATCTACTATCCCGACATCGTCAGCAAAGACGAGGTCTATCGTGTGGCTAACTGGCTCTTCGGCTGCCATCCATACCATAACTATTCGTTCGTTGCTGCGGTGGGAGCTGCCCGCCCAAAGCAGGTATTCTATGGCAACAACCGTGCAGACTTCTCGTTCATTCCCGGAAACGTAGCTCCCGGTCTGTTGTTCCGCAAACCAGACCACTTCGAGAACTACGACGACTGGCCTTTCCTATGGGGTCAGAACGAGGGCACCATCGCTGGCAACACGCAGTATATCATCTTCGGCTCATCCTTTAAAAACATTGTAGGAACAAACCAATAAGCAATAAGCAACAAACAATGGACAACACAAGACGATGACTAAACGACAACTATTCTTACAGATAACGCTCTTCCTCGCAGTCCTTACCGCCACGGCACAACAGGACCCTGAGCCTGAAGACCGACCGCTTACCATCCGCGGACAGCTGCTCGACGCAGACCTTAAAGAGCCGATGGTGCAGGCTACCATTCAGCTGTTCACAGTGTCCGACAGTACGTTCGTAGGCGGTACCGTCACCAACGAACGCGGCAACTTCTACGTCATCGCGCCGCGCCCCGATACGTACCGACTGCGCATCTCGTCACTGGGCTACCAAACCATCGAGCGCGAAATTACGCTACGCCGCAACGAGTATCAGGATCTCGGTAATCTGCTGATGGAATCGGAGAGCATCCTATTGGAGGAGGCGGTCATCACAGGCCGAGCCGCACAAGTCATCGTCAGAAAAGATACCATTGTCTACAATCCCGAAGCGTTCCGTACGCCAGAGGGCTCGGCCATCGAGGAACTCATCAAGCGTATTCCCGGTGCCGAAGTCGACGAGGATGGTAAAATCACCGTCAACGGCAAGGAGGTAAAGAAGATTCTGCTAGACGGCAAGGAGTTCATGCTCGGTGATGTAGAGACGGCTCTCAAAAACATCCCTGTCAGCATCATCCAGAACCTAAAGTTCTACGACCAGCAGTCGGACCAGTCGCGCATTACAGGCATCGATGATGGCGAGAAGGAAACCGTGCTCGACTTCTCCATCAAGAAAGGCATGAACCACGGATATATGACAAACCTCGACATCGCTGGTGGTACGAAACACCGCTACGCCTCGCGCGGCATGGCTTCGAGTTTCACTGACAAAATGCGGTTCGTGCTATTAGGCAACTTCAATAACAAGGAGGAGAACGCCGGTTGGTGGAACCGTCGCGGACTGAACGCGCGCAAAATGCTCGGCACCAACCTGAACTACGACGACGGGGACAAGCTGAAGATTGACGCAAGCATCCGCTGGAACCATCGTGACGGAGACAACCAGACCGAGAATGCCAGCGAGAGCTTCTACAGCGAGACGACGCGCACGTTCTCGAACAACCGCACGTCGAACGACACCCGCAGCAATAACTGGCGGGGCAACATCCGCGTGGAATGGAAGCCCGATTCACTGACGAATATCCTGTTGCGCGCCAACGGCAGTTACGGCACCAACGACGCCACGAATACCTCGCTCGCAGCAACATTCAACGACGACCCGTACAACTACGTCTCCGACCCTTTGACAGACCTCACTCCCGAACTTCAGGCCCACACCGTCAACCACAATCTGAGTGCCAGCCTGACCTACAGTGACAACAAGAACGCCTGGGGAATGCTCCAGCTCTATCGTCGTCTGAATCCCAAGGGTCGTAATATCGTTGTCCGCTTCGAAGCCAGCGGAGGCAACAGCAGTGACCGCAATGCCAGCAACAATGAGGTGCAACTGTTCCTCATAAAGAACCAGTTCGGGCAGGACTCCACCTATCATACCGCGCGCTACAACACGACACCGTCGGACAACAGCGGCTACGTCATCAGTACCACTTATAGCGAACCGCTGTGGAAGGGTGCCCATCTACAGGCGAACTACGAGTTGCGTTACAACCAGAACAAGAGTGACCGTCACACCTACGATTTCAGTCACCTACCCGTTGACCCCTTCTCCGGCATCGTACCCGAATACCGCGAATGGGGTCCCTGGCTCGACCACATCCCCGGTGCCGGTCCTGGACCTGATCCCCTCGCTCCCTTCCTCGACAAGAATCTCAGCCGTTTCTCCGAGTACAAAAACCACACCCACAACATCCGCCTGACCCTGCGCCACCGCGTCGAGAAATACGACTACAACATCGGTTTCCTCGTCCAACCCCAACACTCGAACTTCATCCAGGACTATCGTGGCATTTTCGTCGACACCATCCGCACCGTCGTCAACTTCACGCCAACGCTCGACTTCCACTACAAGTTCAGCGATCAGAGCAATCTCTGGGTTCACTACCGAGGTGATACCCGCCAGCCCGAAATGACGCAGCTGCTCGACATCACCGACGACTCCAATCCACTGTACGTCACACAAGGTAACCCGGGACTGAAGCCCTCGTTCACCAACTCGCTGAATGCCTACTACAACAACTACATCGTACGCTACAAGCGCTCAATCGTAGCCTACTTCAATTTCCGTCACACGCGCAATGCTATCTCCAATTTCGTACGTTACGATCCTGCGACGGGCGGAAGTATCTCGCGACCAGAGAACATCAACGGCAACTGGAACATCAACGGTGGATTTACGTTCAACACAGCCATAGACACCACCGCCCACTGGAACGTAGGCACCGATACCCGCATCCGATACAACAATTACGTCAACTACGTCGCGCAAAACAAGGCCGATGCTGAAAAGAACGTCACGCGTACCACCAACATCAACGAACGACTGACCGCCAGCTACCGCAACGACTGGCTGGAGATAGCACTCGACGGACGGTTGAACTACCAGCACTCGCGCAACAAGCTACAACCCACAGCCGACCTCGACACGTGGCAGTTCGACTACGGCGGACAGTTCCTCGTCAGACTGCCCTACGACTTCGAGGTCTCGATGAACCTCCACGAGCGTAGCCGAAGAGGTTATAACGACACGTCAATGAATACCAACGAACTGCTGTGGAATGGTCAGATATCGAAGCTGTTCCTCAAGAACAAATCGCTCATCGTTGCACTTAATTTCTACGACTTGCTGGGTCAGCAAAGCAACTACGAACGCTGGGTGAACGCCACCGGCCGAAGTGATACACAGTACAACAGCGTCAACTCGTATGCCATGTTACACGTCCGCTACCGCCTGAACATATTCGGTGGCAAGATTGACACCGAAGGACGCTACGACAAGAAATGGGGCAGTCGCGACAATCAGAACCGCCAAGGCCGCAGGTAAAATCGCCCCTAGATATTACACGTTTTCCCTATGGCTGAAAAATACTAATCATTGACGCAGTTTTATCATCCACCGACGCAGTTTTATCAAACATTGACGCAGTTTTAACAAACATTGGCGCAATTTAAAGTTTACCCCGTACTTAAATGGTTGTTAAGTACGGGGTAAAGACCTTTTTAGTAGGCATTCTCTGACCTTGGTCAGAGTGTGGCGTTGCAATGTCTGGCTTACATTGCCGAGGCAGCGAAGAGGTAGTCGTAGATGCACGAGCAGATGCCGAAGAGTGCAATGCCTGCGGTGCAAAGGGCGAGGGCAATACGGGTGTTGACATCGGTCTTGAACGTAGGCAGAGGCGAATCGCTCGGCTTGATGTACATGGCCTTGACAATGAGCAGGTAGTAGTACAAGCTCACTACGGTGTTGACCAAAGCCACGAAGACTACGAAGTAGGCCCAGAAGGAACCTTGCTCGGCAGCAGCCATGAACACGAAGAACTTCGAGAACATACCTGCGAACGGAGGAATACCAGCCAGCGAGAACAGCGCCAGCGTCATGAGGACCGCCCGCTTGGGGTTGGTCTGATACAAACCATCATAAGCAGACATCTTCGTAGCACCGCCATTATTCTGCTCAACGGCAGAGATGACGGTGAAGACGGCCATGTTGGCAACAACATATACCAGCACGTAGTACATCAGCGAGGCCATACCTGTCTGCGAACCACCAATGACTGCCAACATGATGTAGCCAGCCTGCGAGATAGAGCTGAAGGCCATGAAGCGCTTGAGCTCAGACTGGCGGATGGCAAAGAGGTTGGCGATGGTGATAGAGAGCACGATGACCACGTAGAGCATGTACTCCCAATAGTCAACCATCGGACCGAAGGCCTTCACTAGGATTACCAGTGCAGCAAAGGCTGCGGCACCCTTCGAGCAGACAGAGAGGTAACCGGTAATAGGTGTGGGAGCGCCCTCGTAAGTATCAGCTGTCCAGAAGTGGAAAGGTACCAACGAGAGTTTGAAGGCCAGTCCGCTGAAGAAGAACACGAGCCCCATGATGGAGAGGGGTGATGCAAAGTAGCTGCCATTGAGCACCTGGGCAACGTCATCGAAGTAGAGCGTGCCAGTAGCTGCGTAGACGAACGAGATGCCGTAAAGCATGACACCACTGGAGAACGTAGCCACAAGGATGTACTTGGCAGCAGCCTCGGCACTCTTCTTCTTATACTTGTCGAAAGCCACCAAGCAGGCCATAGGCACTGAGGCGGTCTCAAGTCCGAGGAAGAAGATGAGGAACGAGCCGCTGGACATCATGATGTACATACCAAGCAGCGTAGAGAGTATCAGCAGATAGAACTCGCCTGCATACTTCGATGCCTCATTCTTCAGCCAAGGCTGAGCCATGATGACCACAATGAGGGCACCAATGGTGAGGATAATCTTCATCACGTTGGCAGCCTGCGAAGCCACATACATGCCACCGAAAGCCTCAGCAGGCTCGGCCAGCAAGGCAATGCGGAAAGGCAGAACTATCAGCAAAGCGGCAGTGACACCAAACAGCACATCGAGTTTCTTCTCGCTGCGGTGCATGATGAAGTCAACCACAAAAACTGCTAACAATATGAGCACGAGATAAAACTCGGGAACCATATTTAGAAATTGTCCGTAATTCATATCTTTCTATTATTTATTGACTAGATATTCTAGATGTTCTAGATGGACTAAATGATATTCGCGAGAATTGGTCCTACGGCATCGGAGATGACGTTGCTTGCCCAGAGTGGGAACAGGCCGAGACCGGCGACACATGCGATGAGGCAGATGACAGCAACGCGCTCGTCCCAGGTAGCATCGGTGAGCTCGAGGTAGTGAGGATTCTTCACCTCGCCATACAGGATCTTACCAACCACGCGCAGGATGTAGACTGCCGTGACGACAATCGACGTACAAGCGATGATGGTGGCAATGCGATGGAACGAATCGGCATTCTCGAACGAACCCACGAAGATGGTCATCTCAGCAATGAAGCCCGAGAAGCCCGGCAGACCGAGGTTGGCCAAACCAGCCACGACGTAACCCACAGCGAGGAA
>JAEEGL010414192.1_pt1 | contig 19282 bp, 19 predicted proteins | sample 9134231 | NCBI WGS metagenome assembly JAEEGL01 (sample SAMN16246548, study PRJNA631951) | gut metagenome | biome: gut microbiome; feature: rumen; material: fiber-attached | host: Bos | place: Iran: Karaj | collected 2018-10
ATCTCCCCGGTGTGGGTGACGTGCTGAAGCCATTCACACAGAAACGAGAAGACGAGCCCCGCGAGCAGGATGTACGGCAGCCGGAAGCGGTCGGCCGTCGCGGGACAGAACAGAAAACCGAAAGGGATGAACAGCAGGATATTCCCGAACACGTTGAAAAACCAGTACCAGAAAGAAAACTCGTGATAAACGAAGAAATATTCAAAGAACATACGGATGCTCCTGAACGGAACGACGTTGATCTCTCCGAAGGTTTGCAGACGTACATTCATCCAGAACAGTACGTACACGAGCGCCGCAAGATAGATAACGAACAGGATACGGGCGACGCGGACGGTGCGGGGACCGGGAAACGCACCGGGTGAGGGAAGGGGTCGCAACACAGTACCTCCTGAGGAAACATGGATAATAACGGACGGACCGTATGTGAGTACGGTAGTAGTTGTATTTTATCATAAAAGAAGAGGTCTGTCACCTGTTCCCAGGCAAAAAATAGATGACTATACGCGGGAAATGTGGTATACTGATGTACAGCGATACTGCGAAGCAAAAACGGCCGAGAGGAGGCAATGCGGCATGAGTACTTACGTCCCGGAGATCTGGACGGCAGAGCGGGTCAGGTCCGTTTTGCCCCCGCGCCGGCCGGACAGCCATAAAGGCACTTACGGAAGCGTTCTGGCGGCCGCCGGCAGCCCCGGTATGATGGGCGCGGCCGTCTTTGCCTGCCGGGGTGCGTACGCATCCGGAGCGGGGCTGGTGAGGGCGGTCATTCCGCGGGAAGGAAGCACTGCTCTGACCGTGGCGGTGCCCGAAGCCGTGCAGCTTCTTTACGGCAGCGAGGAGGAGCTGGAGACTCTGGCGCTCCCTGCGTCGACCGCGGCTCTCGTCGGGCCCGGGCTCGGCAAAAACAGAGCGCTGTTTCACAGGATTCTGGACGGGCTGGAGACAGCCGTTCCCCTCGTGATCGATGCCGACGGGCTGAATCTCCTCGCGGAAGAAGGAAGCCTCGACCGTCCCGGCGTGATTCTGACCCCGCATGTCGGGGAGGCCGCGCGCCTTGTCGGGTGCACCACCGCGGAGATCATGAAAGACGTTCCCGGGGCAGCTCTCGCGCTTGCCCGGAAGTACCGGGCCGTGGTCGCACTGAAATGCTGGCGGACGATGATCGCCTCTCCGTCCGGGAGGCTCGCGGAAAACCATACCGGAAACCCCGGTATGTCCACCGGAGGCAGCGGCGACGTGCTGGCAGGCCTGATCGCGGGGCTCGCGGGAGGGTATCCGCATCCGGCGCCGGAGGAGCGGGAGGAGACCCTGTACAGGATCGCCTCGGCCGGCGTCTGGCTGCATGGGGCAGCCGGCGATGCGGCAGCCGCGAAAAAGGGCATCTATGCGCTTGTCGCGTCGGATATCGCAGACGCGCTCCGGCCCGATCTGCTGACGGAGCTTCCCGCCTTGCAGAAAGCCGGCAGTCTCCCTGTACAGCTGCTGTAGGGGAACAGTTTTCCGCCGTATCGGGCGGCCCTTGCCGCGGCAGTTTCGCCGGGCGCGGCCGCAAGGCGCGGATATAATGAATAACAGGAATAAAGGAGGGCATCTTCCATGGTTTGGGAAGAATCCCGTATGCATATAGGAAGAACGGCGGCCATCGTGGACCTGGGCGCCCTGAAGAAGAATATGGCCACCATCCGCAGCCGCCTGCCGGAGGGCACGGAAGTCTGCGCGGTGGTGAAAGCGAACGGATACGGACACGGCGCAGTGGGCATCTATCCCGCCCTGAAAGAGAGCGGCGTCGACCGCTATGCCGTGGCGGTCTGGCAGGAAGGGCGGACGCTTCGGGAGGCCGGAGTGACGGAACCCATCCACATTCTCGGCAGCACGCCCGACGAGGAGATGGACGAGGTCGTGCGTTACGGTCTCACTCCCACGCTCTTCACGGAATCGATGGCCGAAAGTCTGAACGAAGCCTGCCGTAAGGCGGTGGAAGAGGGATCGGTTCCCGCCGATTACCGCTGCGGAGCCGACGTCAAGCTGGACACGGGAATGGGCCGCATCGGCTTCCCCTGCGAGGACAGCACGGTCGAAGTGCTCTGCCGCATGCACTCGCTTCCCTACATCCGTCTGGAGGGCCTGTTCACGCACTTTGCCCGGGCCGATGAAGCCGATAAGTCCGATGCTCTTTCCCAGATGGACCGCTTCCGCGCGATGGAGAAAAAACTGGCCGATAACGGCGTCGTTTTCCCGCGAAAGCACCTGCAGAACAGCGCGGCCATCATGGAGATGTCCGAGGCGGGAGGCACCATGGTAAGGCCCGGCATCATTCTGTACGGCATCTATCCGTCTGATGAAGTGAACCGGGAGGCGTTCCCGCTGGTCCCCGTGCTCTCCTGGGTGTCGCACGTTTCCTTTGTCAAGGAAGTGCCTGCCGGAACGCCGATCAGCTACGGCGGAACGTTCGTCACGAAGAGGCCTTCCCGCATCGCTACCGTGCCTGTGGGATACGCCGACGGATACCGCCGCGATCTGTCCAACCGGGGCGTTGTGCAGATCGGCGATCAGCTGGCTCCCGTGGTGGGACGCATCTGCATGGACCAGTTCATGGTGGACGTCACGGACCTGCCGCCGGTGCGAAGAGGCGACACGGTCTGGCTCATCGGGGAAAAGGTGACGGCCGAGGATATGGCCTCGGCGATCGGCACCATCCCGTATGAGATCGTGTGCGGCATTTCCGAGCGCGTGCCCCGGCTGTATGTAGACGGGCAGCAGGCAGTATCGACGCCGTAAAACCGCGTCTTCCGCCGCACGGCCGGATTTTTCCGGTGACAACCGGAAGCGGGTATGCTATACTGAGAGAAAGAAGCTAAGACGCGGAAACACCGAAAACGCAGTTCGGGCGTTTCCTGAAGATCCATACGTATCATTGCCGCAGACCGGCGGGTTTTTCCGTTCCGGATGCGGAGGAAAGGAGGGCGCGGATGAACAGCAATCTGAAGAAGACCGTTACGCTGTACAACTGTATGTACTACCTGATGCTTGTTCTGGCGCTTGGGCTGGCCACGATGTATTTCCAGACCCAGCAGGATATACTGGGGTTCATCCTGGTGGCGATCGTCGTGGTGATCGGCCTGATATCGCTGATTGGGGTCATCCGGTTCCGCCGGACCCTTTCCGACAAGATCCTGAACGATTCGCTGGCTGTCACCAACCGGGAGAAACAGTATATGGAGCAGTGGGAGTTCCCCTATGCGCTGGTCAAGCCCGGCGGAGAGGTGTGCTGGTACAACAGGTCGTTCGGCGAACTGTTCCGGGAGACTTTGTCCGAAAGCCGTTCTTCGCAGATCGAAAATCTGCTGGGCGCGGTGAGCTACCCGGAGGAAGGCGGCAGCTACACCGATGAACGCCTGATCGGCGGCGAAACTTACCGGATCGAACTTACGCAGGAGTCCATTCTGGACGCCGAAACCGGCGAGCTGTCCGAGCTCCTGTATTCCGTGAGCCTCGTGGACGTCACGCGGGAGCGTGCCCTCGAGCAGGAGAACGCCAATATCCGGCCGGTGGTGGCTCTCATCTATATCGATAACTACGATCAGGCGCTGGGCAGTGTGGAAGAAACCCGGCGTCCGCTCCTCGAGGCGATGGTCTATACCCGGCTGAACGACCTTGCCGCGCAGCTGAAGGGCGTGCTCACCCGTATGGAGAAAGACCGCCTGCAGCTCGTCTTTCCGCAGGAAACGCTCGACAATCTCAAGGCCACCAAGTTCCAGATCCTGGAAGAAGTGCGCAAACTGGCTCTCGGCAACCGCCTGCCGGTCACGCTCTCCGTGGGCGTCGGCCTGGGCAGTTCTCTGGAACAGTCCTATGAATACGCCCGTGCCTCGGTCGATCTGGCGATGAGCCGGGGCGGCGACCAGGCAGTACTGAAAAACAAAGAAAACACAGTATTTTACGGCGGACGTACGAGCGGTGTGGAGAAGAACACCCGCGTCCGGGCGCGCCTGATGGCTCATGCCATCCGCGACGTCGTGGCCGAGGCCAAACGGGTGCTCATTATGGGGCACACCAATCCTGATCTCGACAGCCTTGGCTCCGCGCTGGGCTTTTATCGGGCGGTGCGGGCGCTGGACAAAGAGGCATACATCGTGCTGCCGGAGCCGCATCCCGCGGTGGATACGCTCTATGAGCGCGTGCGGCAGGACCGTGAATACAACGGCCGGGTCATCCTGGAAGAAGAGGCGAGCGGGCTTTCCGGCGACGGAACGCTTCTCGTGGTGGTGGACGTCAACCGTCCGAGCATCGTGGCAGCGCCCGCTCTGCTCGAACAGAATTCCCGGATCATCGTCATCGATCATCACCGTACGGCGGTGGATTTCATCAGCAATACGGTGATCTCCTACGTGGAGCCCTATTCCTCCTCCGCCAGCGAGATGGTGGCCGAACTGCTGCAGTATATGACCGACCGGGTGGAGCTGACGGCGGTGGAGGCCGACGGCCTGCTGTCCGGCATCGAACTCGACACCAAGAATTTCATCACCAAGACCGGTATCCGCACGTTCGACGCCGCAGCGTTCCTGCGCCGGAGCGGAGCCGATTCCGGACGCGTGCGCCAGCTCTTTAAGAACGACATCGAGGAATACCGCGTGCGCACCGGCATCGTGAGCGGAGCCGAGGTGCTGGAGGATCATATCGCGATCTCGCACTGGGACGGCCGGAAGGAAGCCAACGCGGTGGCTCTGGCCGCCGGAGCGGCCGACGAGCTGCTCGACATCAAGGGAGTCAACGCGTCGTTCGTGCTGACACAGCTCGCGGATATGATCAATGTGAGCGCCCGCTCCAACGGAGAGATCAACGTGCAGATGATCATGGAAAAGATCGGCGGCGGCGGCCATCTGACCGGCGCCGGAGCGCAGCTGACCGATCAGACAATGGAAGAAGCGCTGGTGCTGGTAGCCCGCACTATCGAGGCTTATTTAGTGAGTGAGCGGTCATAAGGCCGGGGAAAGGAGAACTCCATGAAGGTATTTTTGCTGGAGGACGTTAAAAAACTGGGGAAAGCCGGAGATATCGTGGATATCAGCGACGGCTACGCCAAGAATTTCATACTGCCCAAGAAGCTGGGGCGCGAAGCCACGAATGACGTGATCAACGAATGGAAGCTGAAGAAGGGCGCCGAGGCGAACCGCAAGCAGCAGGAGCGCGAGGAAGCGCTGGCACAGGCGAAAGAGATCACCGGCAAGGTGGTCACGCTGAAGGTGAAGGGCGGCGAGAACGGCCGCCTGTTCGGGTCGGTGACGGCAAAAGACGTTGCCGAAGGCCTGAAGGAGCAGTACGGCATCCAGGTGGACAAGAAAAAGATCCAGATGAAGGACGCCATCAAGAATGAAGGAAGCTACGAGGCCGAAATCAAGCTGCATCCCGTGGCATCGGCCAAGATCACGGTCAAGGTAGAGGCACAGTAACAGATACAGGAGCATAGCATGGCAGAGGAAAGAGTCAAGCCACGGGTCAAGCCGTACAGCGAAGAGGCAGAGCAGGCAGTCCTGGGTTCTATCCTGATGGATCGGGATACCGGGATCAAAATGCTGGAATTCCTGAACGACCAGGATTTTTACGTGGAGCGTAATCAGGTGGTCTTCCGGGCGATGCAGACGCTCTACCGGGAGAATTCCGTGATCGATATGATCACGCTGAAGAACTGCCTGGAAAAGCAGGGCAGGCTGGAGATCGCCGGCGGAGTGCCGTACATCGGCACGCTCATCTCTTCGGTGACCAGTTCGGTGCGCGCCAGGGACTATGCCGACATCCTGCGCAGCCGCCGGCTGTACCGGCGGTTCATCGAAATCGGCGAAGATATGCAGACCCATGGGTATTCCATGGATCTTTCCGTGGATGCCCTTACGGAGAGCGTGGAGCAGCAGGTGTTCCGGCTGGCCGCGAATCAGGATAATCAGGGCTTTTCGCACATCCACGATATTCTGCTCGACAGCTACGAGGATATCGAAACGCTTTCCCGCAATAAAGGAGGCGTGCTGGGCATTCCCACCGGGTTCGTCGAACTCGATAAGATCACTACCGGGCTGCAGCCGGCCGATCTCGTGCTGGTGGGCGCCCGTCCGTCGATGGGTAAGACCGCGTTCGGTCTGAACATCGTGCAGAACGCCGCGGTACGCCACAAGAAGGTGTGCGCGGTGTTCAGCCTTGAAATGAGTAAAAAACAGTGCGCGAACCGTCTTCTGTGCGCGGAGTCGATGGTGGATTCGCAGAAGATACGGACCGGCCGCCTGGACGACAGCGACTGGCAGAAGCTCCTGGAGGCGCTGGGCCTCTGTCCGAGGCGCCCATCTATATCGACGATACGTCGGGCCTGACTCTGACCGAGGTGCGCTCCCGCTGCCGCAAGCTGAAGCTGGAGAAGGGCCTCGATCTTGTTATGATCGACTACCTGCAGCTGATGAGCGGATCGGAGGGCGGACGCAACGAGAACCGTCAGCAGGAGATCTCCGAGATCTCGCGCGGACTCAAAGGCCTTGCCCGCGAGCTGAACGTGCCGGTGCTCGCGCTTTCACAGCTTTCCCGCGCCCTGGAATCCCGCAACGACAAGCGGCCGATGCTCTCGGATCTGCGTGAATCGGGCGCGATCGAGCAGGACGCCGACGTCGTCCTGTTCCTGCACCGCGAGGAACGGTACAAGAAGGATACCGAAAATCAGAACCTGGCGGAGGTCATCGTGTCGAAGCAGAGAAACGGCGCTACCGGCACCATCAATCTCACCTGGCTGGGGCAGTTCACGAAGTTCGTCAACTACACCAATATGGACGTTCCGCCGCAGGCCGGTTAGTTTTTAAACACACATGCCGCAGGCAAAGCGGATCGGATTCAAAAAATTAGCGGCGGCTAACTTATGTTTTTATCCTAAAACGCTTGCATTTTGAGGGTAAATAGCATAAGATGATTTCACATTCCGACCGTAAGTGTCCGGTAATATTTCATTTAGGAGGAAATTTTCATGGCATACGTTATTAGTGATGATTGCATCAGCTGCGGCGCCTGCGCTGCCGAGTGCCCCGTCGAAGCCATCAGCGAAGGCGATGAGCATTACGAGATCAATCCCGATATCTGCATCGAGTGCGGCGCTTGCGCCGGTGTCTGCCCGGTAGGCGCTCCTCATCCGGCTGACGAATAAGGGATTTTGAAAGAAACCGGCCTTCGGTTTTGAACCTGCGTTAAGCAAAACGGCACCTTCCTCAGTCTTTGACTCGGGAAGGTGTTTTTTTGCGCGGAATACAATGTGTCCGGCCTGCGAAAACACAGGGTCGCGCCGGATCCATATGCCTGCGCATACTTCAAAAGAGGGCCGTCACTTTGCCCGGAATGCAAAAAAAAGCTTTTCATCTGATGCATTATCGTGTATAATACAGATGTACAGAGAGAGAAAAAGAAGGAGGAGAGGACTATGCGTATCACGTCCGATATGATCATCGAGGACATCATCGACGTCGATCCCAATCTGGTGCTTATTTTGATGCAGAGCGGTATGCACTGCGTCGGCTGCCCGGCCAGCCGGGGAGAGAGCCTGGCGGAAGCCTGCTTCGTTCACGGGTTGGATGAGGAGAAGGTCACGGCCAGACTGAACGAGTATCTGGACGCCGTGGAGGGCGCCGCAAAAGAATAGAAGAAAGAAGAGAGCGGAAACGCGAACCCACCTGTGAGCGTAGGGAAGCGCGGGCGCCGGGAGTTTGGTCCTGCGGCGCTGAAGCCCTCTGTTTTTGGTGGCACGGGAGACCATGTCCGCCTTTTGTTGTATCTGTTCTCTTTGGTTAAGGCAGAATCTTCCGCGTTTGAGGAGAATGCCTTGGTGAACGACGGAAAGAAGTGGAGGAAGAAACATGCCCAGTATTGCGGTCATAGGAACACAGTGGGGGGACGAAGGCAAAGCAAAGATCGTCGATTTCCTGGCGGAGAATGCGGAAGCCGTTGTACGCACCTCAGGCGGCAACAATGCCGGACATTCGGTAGAAATGAACGGGATCCGCTACCGGTTCTCATCGGTGCCCTGCGGGCTCCTGTATTCCAACGTGCTGGGGATCCTGGGAAACGGCACGGCTATCAATCCGCCGGAGCTGATCGCCGAGCTGGCGATGCTGCGGTCGCAGGGGCTGTCGGTGGATAATATCCGCATCAGTTCACGGGCTCACGTCGTGATGCCCTACCATCTGATCCTCGACAGCCTGATGGATGAATCCCGGGGCGAGAACGGCGACGGTACTCCGTCGGGCTCCAAGCGGGGTATCCGTCCCTGTTATATGGACAAGATCGAGCGCATCGGCATCCGCATGTGCGACCTTCTGAATCCGGAGGAGTTCACGCACAAGGTGCGCAATAACGTCAAGGTCAAGAACCGCATTATCTCCCGCGTATACGGCGGCGTGGAGCAGGTAAACGCCGACGAGATCATCGAAGAATATCTGCGCTGCGGGCGTGAACTGGCCCCGTTCATCACCGATACCGGGAAACTGCTCGAGCAGCTGCTGGACGACGGCAAGCGTGTGATCTTCGAAGGAGCGCAGGCCGTGATGCTCGATCCCGATTACGGCACGTATCCGTATGTGACCAGCTCGCATCCGTCGATCGGTGGCGTGGCCACGGGCGGCGGCGTCGGATTCAACCGGATCAACCACGTGATCGGCGTCACGAAAGCCTACACGACCCGTGCCGGCAAGGGCCCGTTCCTTACCGAGATATTCAATAAGGCCGGCGACGACCTCCGCGATCGCGGAAATGAGTATGAAGTGACCGGCCAGGCCCGCCGTGTGGGCTGGCTGGATGCCTTTGCTCTCCATTACGCGGTACGCGTGAACGGTATGGAAGGCCTGGCGCTGACCAAGCTGTACGCACTTCAGAATATGAGCGAAATCAAAATCTGCGTCGGGTATAAGCTGAACGGAGCGCAGCTCGACGTCTTCCCCTCCAGCACCGATATCATGGCCGGCTGCGAGCCCGTCTACGAGACGATGCCCGGCTGGGGCCGGATCGACGGTTTCAACAGCTATGAAGAGCTGCCGCAGGCAGCGAAGGATTTTATCCGCCGCATCGAAGAGGTCGCCGGCGCGCCGGTGATGATGGTGGAGCTTGGGCGCGGACGCAACAAGTTGATCAAGCGGGATTCTCTGCCCGAGTGGCTGATGGGAAAGGAAGCCTGATCATGCTCAAGTTTCAGAAAGGAGAGGCGTTTCCGCTGCCTCCCGTCACGGAAGAAGGCGTGACCTTCTCGGTGGAGCCGTACACGATGCTCCTGATCTACCGGTTCCGGCACCCGTCCGAAGAGGAGCGCCGGGCGTTCCGGGAAGGAAAAGTGTCGTTCGGCATCGCTTCTCTGCGAAATACCCTGTTCGTGCTCTCCAAGTTTGGTTCTCTGGCCTGGATGGATACGCCTTACAGCACCCATCTTTCGCAGACAGTCAAGAGCTTTCCGGCGCTTCAGCCGGGGCAGGGCTACGCGATCGACGCCTTCCTGGTGGACTGCGCCGACAACACCCTTGTAGAACACCGACTGCTGCATCTGGAAACGGCGGCCGCGGAAAAAGTGCGCGATCTCATCCTGGAAGAGCAGGAGCGCACCGGGTTTACCCTCGAAAATTTCCGGCGTTCGGTGGAAGAGGTGTACCGCGGATATCCTCCGCGGGAGCTCGTGAAAATAGCCGAACTGGTCACAAAACTGCGGTAAGGTTCCGAAACGGTTTTTCTTGACAGATCTCCCGGAATACAGTATATTGTGTATCTGTTTTATACTTTTTTGAAAGGAAGTATTCGCTTTGAAATCAGGCATGTCACGAGGCAGAAAAACAGCGGTCATCCTCCTGTCTGTTCTGCTCGTCATCATTATTCTGGCGGCCGTCGCCATCCTTTACGTGCTGGGGCGCTTAAACAGCATCTCAAAGATCGATACCAAGCCCATCGCGGAAGTCTCCGGAACCGAGCAGAGCTCCGTTCAGGAGACCTTCGAACGGGACAGCATTCCTGTTGACACCTCCATAGCCGTGGTGCAGCCGGAGGATATCTCCCATGAGGAGAGCCGTTCCGATGAATGGGTATATTCCGACCCCAACGTCATCAATCTGATGCTGATCGGCGTCGACGGATCCGGCTATTCGGGCCGTTCCGATACGATGATCCTGCTCACCTGCAACAAGAAGGAGCACACCGTGAAAATGACCTCCTTCCTGCGCGATCTTTACGTGCAGATCCCCGGCTACAGCGACAACCGCCTGAACGCTGCCTACGCATTCGGCGGCGCGAGCCTGATGGATCAGGTGTTCGAGGTGAATTTCGGCATCCATATCGACGGCCACATTCTTGTCGATTTCGAATCGTTCCCCAAAGTGGTGGATGCCCTGGGCGGCGTCGATATCAAGCTGACCGATGCCGAAGCCGCGATCGTAGGGTATTCCGGCGCCGGAACGTATCATCTGAACGGTACGGAAGCCATGAACTACGCGCGCATCCGCAAGCTCGACAGCGATTTCGGCCGCACGAACCGACAGAGAACGGTCTTGACGGCAATCTACGAGCAGTACGGCAAGATGGGCTGGAGCAATCTGCTGTCGCTGGCGAACCAGCTGCTCGACATCATTGCGACCGATATGGACGGCATCACGCTGCTTTCCTACGGAAGCGAATTTATGGGCAATCTCAGCTCGCTGACGCAGTATCACGTGCCCGAGTCGAACGAGTATTATGACGCCGTTGTCCGCGAGATGATGGTCCTGGTCCCCGATCTCGAGGCGATCCACGAGCGCCTGGGCAAGGAACTGTACGGCAGATGATCCTGCACGGGAGCCTGCTTCCCGAACCAGAATAAACAAATGACCCCGGTATTCCGTGAGGAGTACCGGGGTTCGTTGTTTTTCGGATATTTCCGGCGTCAGCCGTGATCGATCCGGCTGACGGCCGGGCTATGCAAGGCTGCCCAGATCGGTGAGGTTGCCGTTTTCGTCGAACGGGAAGGGCTCGGGGCCGCCCAGCACCGTAACGTCCGGTTTGTTTTGCGCCTCCGGAAGGAGAGCTTCGGAGATCCAGATGTTCCGCAGCTTCATCGTGTTGACGATGCGGACCACGCGCGGGTTTGCGCGGTCGATGAAATTGCAGCTCTTGAGCGCCATCTGGATGGCCTGACGGTCGTTGTACAGTACCATCGGGATCTTGGCCACTTCGGTGATGGTGTTGGTGATGGAGTTCGGGTACGTCTGCTCGAAATCGATCTTATCGTACAGGCGCCGGCAGGTAACGTCAGCGAGGCCCATTCCGGCGGCGTTGCCATGGGTCTCTTCTGTCAGGTCCAGCACCGCCACGCGCTGGGCGGTGACGCCTCCCGTGGCGAATTCGGTCGGAAAACGGCCGGTGATGTTGGGATCCATTCCGTCGCCGGAGATGTTCTTGCCCATCTCGTCCACGATCAGCACGTCCAGCGGATCGAACAGGATGCGCGGCAGGTAGGATTTGGCCCGCAGCAGAAGTTCCGGCTCCTTTTCCATGATCTCGTCCCGGTCGAGGGCAACGATCTCGCGGGTTTCGTCGTACGCGTTCTCCAGAAGGGCAAGGCCGCCCAGGATCGGAGCTTTTTCCAGGAATACCCGCGCAAACATCGGAACTTCGACGTTCATCTGGCCGAAGCCGTCCGCGTGCAGTACCCCAGCGCCTTTTTGCTTGCCCAGACCGATGCACATCATCTTGCAGAGACCGCTCTCGTACGGGCCGCGGAAAGCGGTGTGAGCTTTGACGCGCCCGATCACGAGAATGCCGTCGGATTCATAGGCATATCTGTCGCAGTAGACCGGCTTGCCGTTCTCGGCGGGGCCGAGCAGCACGGTCTCCATCGAGGAGAGAATCTCGCAGCCCATGGCATCCTCAGTGATGCCGAACGCCTCGATGACCCGTTTCTGGCCTTCCGCGGTTGCGCCTCCGTGACTGCCCATCGCAGGGACAATGAACGGAACGGCGCCCTTCGAACGGATGTACTCTGCCGCCGCCTTCAGGATGAGGGCAATGTGGGAGATGCCCCGGCTGCCGGCCGTCAGCGCGATCCGCATACCGGGCCGGATGCGCCCATCGATGCCGCTTGACGCAAGCTCATTTCGGATGAGCGCCGGAATCGTCTCCACCGGGATGCACGTATCGTCAAACCGCTGTTCGATCCTGACCATCTTCGGAAGGGCGACGCCTTCCAGTAATTCGGTGATCGCTCCCATAGCTTTTCCGGTCACAGGCTCTCCGCCATCTTGTCGACGATCTGCATCAATTCGTCGATCTTCGCCTGCTGCTCGGGTGTGGGCGGCAGAACGGGATGCTGGCAATACGGGCTGACGGCTACGCCGCGCTTCCGCATCGCATATTTCAGGAGCGGGATGAAGGGCGAACCGAACGAGTACATCTCGGACAGGCGGTTGATGATCTGCTGGTATTTTTCGATCTTGCCGAGATCGCCCGCATTGACGGCCTGCGCAAAACCGGAGCAGAGTTCGGGATAGATGTTTCCGAGGCCGCCGATGCTTCCGACGCCGCCGGAGAGCACGATATGCGCGAGATTTTCGTCGAAGCCCGCATACACTTCAAAGTACGGGAACTCATCCTTTGTGGCGTTGATGAGGCTGCGCGTATGCGTCAGCTGGCTGTGGGAGTCTTTGAATCCCTTGATGTTCGGGTGCTTGCGGAGCAGATTGACGGCCACCTGCACGGGGAAATCGTACCCGGTGCGCTCCGGATAGTTGTACAGATAGACGTCGCCGCGGATGGCGCTCGCCAGATCATCGTAATAGGCCTCCAGCATCCGCTCTTCAACGGTGAAGTAGTAGGGCCCGATGATCATCACGCCGTCGGCGCCGGCCTCGATCGCGTAATTGCTGAGCGCGATGGTGTCTTCCTTCCGCATGCAGTTCGTGCCGAAGAAAACTTTCACGCGGTGATCGACGACACGGACCGCCTCGTTGATCAGCCGGATCTTGTCATTGTAGGGCATCGAGTAGAACTCGCCCGTGCTGCCCATGATCAGAAGGCCGTCGATCCCGCCGGCGATCAGGTGCTCGATAACGGCGCGGTTGCCCTCCATATCCAGGCTTCCGTCCTGATGGAACGATACGACTGTCGGAACAAGGAACTTCGCTTTCTTCATAATGATGTACCTCCGTTAGGCATAATTGCTGACCCGGGCCACGGATGTTTCCACGAATCCCAGGGCTTCCGCTTTTGTTTGTGCGCCGTTCACGGTGTCTAAGAGCAGTGTGAACAGGCGGTCCGTCATTTCTTCGAGCGTTTCCGGCCCGTAGATCACCGGGCTGGCATCCAGATCGGTATTGGGAGACATCTTTTTCCAGGTCTCCCGGTTGCCCGTGATCTTGATCACGGGGACGAGCGGATGCCCGGTAGGCGTTCCGCGCCCGCTGGAGAAGATGATCACCTGCGCGCCGCCGGCCACCATGCCGGCCATGGAAGCGGGGTCGTTGCCGGGAGTGTCCATGATGACCAGCCCCTTGTGCGACATGGGCTTTCCGTAATCGTACACCGCCTGGATGGTACGGTGGCCGCCCTTGTGGATGCAGCCCAGCGATTTTTCTTCAAGTGTGGTGATGCCGCCCTCTTTGTTGCCGGGCGAGGGGTTTCCGTTGCGTACCAGTTCGCCGACTCTCGCGAGCGCCTCTTCGTACCGTTTGATGATGAAGAGCAGGCGTTCTTTCACCTCTTCATTTGCCGTACGGCGCGCTAAAATGTGTTCCGCCCCGATGAACTCCGTGGTCTCGCTGAGGACGGCCGTGCCGCCTTCATCCACCAGGCGGTCGCAGACTTCGCCGATCAGCGGGTTCGCGGCCAGGCCGCTCGTGGGGTCGGAGCCGCCGCACTCCGTGCCGAGAATGAGCGCCGACAGGGGAATCGGCTCGCGCTGCACTTTGGAGGCTTCGCGGACCAGTTCTTCGGCGTACTGCACGCCGAGCTCCACGGCGTTCGGTGTTCCGCCGACCTCCTGGATGATGATCTGCTTCAGGGGCTTGTTCGTCCTTTTCCTGATCTCGCGACCGACCTAATCCATCTGACAGTTTTCGCAGCCGAGGGAGACGACCAGAGTACCATAGACATTGGGGTTGGCGGCGTAGCCCGAGAGCACTTCCATCGTCCAGGCTTCGTCGGCCGGCACCTGGGAGCATCCGTTCTGATTGTGAAAGCTGACCGCGCCCTCGACGCGGCGGGCGATCTTTTCGGTCGTATCGCTCGCACAGACGCTCGCGGGGAGGATCAGCACGTGATTGCGCACGCCGACGCGGCCGTCCGGCCTTCTGTAACCGTAGAAATCCATAACGCTTCCTCCTGTTACACCAGTTTTTCGCGGACGCTGACGACGTTGTGCACGTGCACATGCGCGCCTGCCGGGATGTCCATGCCTGCTTCGCCGATGTGTTCGCCGTATTTGACGATCTTTTCGCCTTTCCGGATGTCTCTGACCGCAAATTTATGATAGATCCTGATGTCTTCGGCAGCGGCGAGTTCGCGCTCTTCGCCGTCGGGATCGAGCCAGCGGAGCGTCTCCCCCTGCCGGACGGGTTCCACGGCGACCGCCACGTTATCTTCTTTGCTGATGATGACCGCGTTCCTCATAAGCTTTACCTCTTATGTCATTGATGATTGAATTATAATCGAACGGCGTTGGCGCGTCAAGGGAGGCGCGGAAAGCGGGAATACCCTGTAATACGCGCTTCAAACAGGCTTTGCGGCTTACGCCAGCAGCTGAGCGAGCCCGATGATGACCGGCATCGTCAGCACCGAAAGAATGGTCGTCACGGAGACCAGCCCCACGCCCGTTTCGACGTCGCCGTCGAATTTCTTGGCGAACATGGCGGACATCGCGGCGACCGGAGCGCAGGCGCCGATCATGCAGGCGATGAACACGTCTCCCCGGATCCCGAGCAGCAGATACGTGCCGAGAGCCAGCAGCGGTGACAGGATCAGGCGGATGAACACCACGAGGTAGTTCTTTTTGTTGCGGAAAACTCTGCCCAGATCTGCCTGCGACAGGAAAAAGCCGACCAGAAACATCGGGATAGGAGTATTGAGCGCCGCGATGTAGCTGACGGGCTGCGCGATGATGTGCGGCAGCCGGAACGAGAAGAAGAACAGGATAAGACCGCCGATGCTCGCCAGAATGGCCGGCTGCAGCAGGATCTTCTTTACGGAGAGGGAACCTTTGTCGGCCATCAGAACCACTCCGTAGCTCCAGGAAAGGATGTTGAAGACGATGACGTAGGTGACGCCGTAGAAGACGCCGATATCGCCCAGAAGCGCCTGCTGGAGCGGAAAAGCCATAAAGCCCGCGTTGGAGAAGGCGACGGCGAAGCGGCTCACCTTTTCGCGGCGCTTGTCGGGGTCGTGGACCAGAAGATGGGCCAGCATGATGCTGATCGCGTGAGCGATGATGCCTGCGGCGAGCGCGATCAGAAGCCCGGTGAGCAGCGAGGGATCGTAGTCGCGCTGATAGCTGTTCAGCACCACGCAGGGGAGCACGAAGTAGAGGACGACGTTGTTCAGCCCGGTGGAGTGCTGATCCGTAAACAGCCTGGTCTTACCGGCGAGGAAACCCATACCGATGAGGATGAACAGGATGAGCACCTGCTCTCCCACGGTGAGCATATTCTGAAGCATGCAGACTACCTCCAAAGAAGGTTGAAATCAAGTGATCGGGACCGACGGGAGCCCAAGGGAGGCTCACTCGCCGAAATGCGGCCAGGGAGTCTCCGGGACGCCGCCGTTTTCGCGGTAGGCGGCCCATACCGGCTCGAAGAAGTCGGCGGAACGGTCGGGCATCGGATGCACCGGGCGCCAGACGGGAGCCTTGCCGGGAAGGATCTCCTGGATCAGGCCATCCTGCGCGTGGTTGTCGGGCAGGAAGCGGAAATGCTCCGGAAGGGCAGGAGCGGAAGCGTCCGACGAAGGAAGGGAACCGCCCGGAGCGTAGTACAGGGCACTGCCGCGGCTGACGGAGGTGTGCTCCGCGTAGTCGACCATCGCCGTCAGATAGATCTTCATCGCGTACAGCTGATCCTGCAGGCGGAACACCATGGAAAGGCCGGCCGGGGTATCCTCCGCCGTGACCCTGTTTCTGAAGGAGGCAAGGAAGTCTTCGGTCTCCCGGAGGGCTTCCCGCAGCGCGCCTGCCTCACGGAACGAGGCGCCGGAACGGCTCATCAGAGAGCGGAAGTGCGCGGCGGCCTGCGCCGTGGTCATTTTCGGCAGATCTTCCGCGGGGGCATTGTTTCCGGGAGCGGCCGATTTGAGACTGCCGAAGAAAGGCGCGCCGGCAGGAGCGGAGGATTTCTTCTGCGTCGTCTGCTGCGCGATCATCACGGCCTCTTTAAGGCTGCCCTTGCACGAGCCGGGGAACACGTCGGGAATGGGCAGACGGCTGCGGTGCCGAGCGATATATTCGGCAGCGCGGCAGGCGCCCACCTGTCCGGAGTTAAGCGCGGAGCCGCCCGGACGGTATACGCCGTGTGTCGCGGCGCACTCACCGATCGCAAATACGCCTTCCACGCCGGTCCGCCACCAGTTGTCGACCGCCAGACCGCCGTTGTTGTGCTGGGCGGAGAGAGCGATCTCCAGCGGTTCCGCGGCCAAATCCACGCCTTTGGAACGGTAGAATTCCACCGCCGGCCGGTTCATACGGCAGAGGCGCTCGAAGGGCGTGCCCATCGTATCCGCAGCCGGACCGAGAGAGAGGCCTTTGCGGAGATAGGTGGAGGCGTCCTCGGGGAGATCCGTCAGCCGAAGAGCCTTTCCCAGCGGATTGGTCCGGTAATCCAGAAAGACGCGGCGGCCTTTTTCGACCGTCTCGCGGTAGACCAGGATATCGATCAATGACGAACCGCCGAGTGCTTTGCGGCTGTCGAATGGCCACTCGTAGCCCTTGCGGAACAGGCGTCCGAGCATCTCGGAGCGGTCGGGGAACGCCTCGGACAGGAACTCCCGAGGGTCGGAGCCGTCTTTTTCGGTGGAGATCACCCGGGGCAGCACCTGCATATACGTGCCGGAGACATTCCAGCGGGGACGCACGGAAGCCAGACCGTATTGCCATTCGGTGAGGTTGCGGCCGGCGATCCCGGCCATAAACGCAATGCCGCTCGCACCGTGCTGGCTCTCCGGATATACGCTGTCGGCGTAAAGGGCGGCGGGTCCGCCCGTTGCCAGCACCAGGCTGACGGTGTGAATGAGAACGAATTCACCGCTCTTTCGGTCGAGGCAGAGGACGCCGTACAGCTTGCCGGCATGCGTCAGGATGCGCACGAGCTGCATATCGTCGAGCAGCGTCGTGTTCTCTGCCAGCACGGTCTTCTCCAACGCTTCCGTCATAAAGTGCGAGGTCAGAGGCCCGACCGAGGTAGCTCTGGCTGCCGGATCGTGATCGGTCTTATAACCGACGTATTCGCCGTATGCATTGGTCGGGAACGGGACGCCCATCTCGACCAGGCGGAGGAACGCGGGCACCGAGCCCGCCGCTTCCGCGAGAGCGATATCTCCGTCAACGGCCTTGCCTTCAAACAGGGTGGCAGCCATTTGAGTGACGGAGTCGGGCGTATCGCCGGTGAGGGTGAGTTTATAATACGTTTGTTTGTCGGAACCCGTGTTGCGCGAAGTGCCCCAGGTGCGCGACTCGGTGATGATAGCGGTGTTTTCGCAGCCGAGACGGTGCAGCTGATGGGCACAGGCATAACCGGCAGCGCCGGTCCCGCAGACGATCGTCTGAAAACGCAGTTCTTTCAAGAGAGGACCTCCTTATTCTTTCGAAGCCGGTACAAGGCGCCGGCACTCCAGATAAAAGCGTTTGTCCTCGGCATGACCCATCGAAAAGGTCTTGCGGGGGAGCACGCCGCCGTGTACGATGGCAGAGAAAAGATCGGTCTTTTCCATGCCCCGGAAGGTGATCGTGATGTTGCCGGGCACTTTGGCCAGCTCGCGTACGGTATCGAGCCCGTGGATGTAATCGATCTTCACGCCGGGACGGACGGCCAGATAGGCATCGAGCAGCGGCTGCAGCACCTGGACCGGAAGGACGCCGTGCTCCGCGGGAATGCAGAGGGTGCGGCGCTCCAGTTCGCTCTGGAAATACAGGCTGAGTTCGCCGGGCCTGGAAGCTCCGCCGTGGAACTTCGGCTCTGCCTGACGGAGATACTGCAGCAGATCGTCCAGTTCCGCACCGGAAAGCAGCCGGTAGATGGGCTCGAAATCGAGCGCCGGATCGTGGATGTTCACGAGCTCCGCCAGAGCGTACCGCGCCGGATGAACGGCGGCTTTCTCCGGGCCGAGCTCCTTTTTGACCGTTTCGTAGCATTCCTTCGCCGCCGCCAGGGAATGGTTGCCGTCGCCGACGGCGAACACCAGCGGATGCGCGGTGGAACGATAGCGGGCGCGGAAGAAGGCGGGATCGGAGAATTCGGCAAATATCTCCGTCACATGGTCGATCTCAGCTTTGGAAAGAAGATATCCGCGGAGATGGCCGCTTTCCTGCATCAGATCGAAATCGTACAGGCAGGGCAGATAATCTTTCTTTTCCGTAAGCGGAGCGAACAGACGGTTCTCGCGGTCGTCCGCCAGAAGCATCAGGTGAGGCATATCGAGCACCGCGCCTTGGCGGATCCTGACGCGGGGCGGGATGCGCGACAGGACGGTCTCCTCGGTGGCCCGGATGTACGAACCGGCGTCGGCGTGATAATCATATTGTTCCAGATCGATCGCGCCTAAAAGACCGTAGCGGGCGCGGCCGTCGGCAAGAGTGCGCTCCACGAGGATCATCGCGTTCTCCACAACGGTGAAAACATCGCCCTCCAGGTACTCGCGCATCGTGCGGCCGATGGCCTCTATGCGGCGGGCGGTGGCTTCTTCGCCCTCATTAAGATACACTTCGGGCAGGATGATATGATAAGCGGATGGAACGCCCTCGGTGAGGCGTTTCACCTCATCCCAGTAGGCAGGCTGCGAGGTGTACTGATCGCATGCGACGACGCTCCAGCATTCGGGACGATCCTTGGGCAAAAGAACTTCGGTCGGTTTAAAACAGGCTTTTTCAGTCATAGCGGACATACGGCACCTCCTGTAAGGTCGGTCTCCGTTCATTATAACAGATGCGGGAAACACGTGCAAGAATTGTTGAGATACAATAGATAGGTAACAAATAAAAAAACACAAAGGTCCTGAAGATTTGGTATAATGTTATCGCCAAACAACCTTAACCAAACGGAAAGGACCTTTGCGATGG
>JAEEGL015444904.1_pt1 | contig 19282 bp, 19 predicted proteins | sample 9134231 | NCBI WGS metagenome assembly JAEEGL01 (sample SAMN16246548, study PRJNA631951) | gut metagenome | biome: gut microbiome; feature: rumen; material: fiber-attached | host: Bos | place: Iran: Karaj | collected 2018-10
GATCGGCAATATTAATCTCAACCTGCTTACTGAGATTGATAACTTCCAGGTCAGCAACCTGGTATCCATGTTTCTCAGCAATCCACTGGATGATTTCCGGTAACTTTTTCCAGTCACCGTCATTGCCAACATCTTCATATCTACCTATTTTTCCATTGAGAACGTAGGTAACACTCTCAACGTAGAAATACCCAGATTCTGGATCATTAGCGAGAATATCACTGATAATAAATAATTTGGTCATATTTTTACTCATTAATTTAATATATGCGTTTGATACCATATCAAACTCTCGATTTGAAACCAGTTTATAGTTTTCAAGTCTTCTTTCTATTTCTCGAGCATAACACTGATGCTGATCATAGTCTTTCGGACTCACTTCTATAATTTCGAGCATTCTACAATCTGGTTCAATTGCAGCGAGCCTTTTGCTAACTAGTTTGGCAATCTCAAGTCTTGGATGATCATGCGATACATTTTCAGTAAAAAACAGTACAACTGCTTCTTCCTCACTATTGATAAAAGCAATAGCGTTAAGAGGTTGAGCTAATTTTACTATTCTGATATCGGTATCGTATATCTCAGCATACAAATTAGCTAAAAATTTTTCTATCATATTTTTCTCCTCTAATAAATCTGACTAGCTTCATCCTAATGATGTATATACAAGAAAAAAATGATAAACAGATCCCCACCAGTCTATACTAGACTGGGGAGATCCTTTCCTAATAGATTAAACTATTAAGTTATTGCTTATCATTTTCGGTTGGCTGTGGTACACAGTAGCCATAAAGCATACTGTTTAAACAGCCGACTATACGTGGGTGTATTTTTACACGAAATTGATCCCAACACAGAAAATCTGTGATTGATCTGTCGACATCACAAAGGTCTGTAAGTTCTAATCGTATCATATCACCTGCAACCATCGCAAACTTGCTACATACTGCAAGCTGCAGTTCGTAGGGATCACATGATGGATCAGCATCATTTAGACTAAACATTGGTATAGGCTTATTACGTGCCTTAGCGATAGCGTCTAGAACTCGTTTACTCGTATCACTATCTTGAAACTGTATTATTCGTTCTGCGCACCATTCATACAACGTCAGTGCTAAACACACTCCATTTTCACTGTCCTTACGGAGTGTCGGTTCCTCAATATAAATATTCATTTTTCTTCTACTCCTCTAATAGATTATTGAAAATAAGATTACCCGTCACTCTAATTATGTATATATAAGAAAAAAATGATAAACAGATCCCCACCAGTCTATACTAGACTGGGGAGATCTTTTTAATATAAAAAGAATTTCACATGTACCAAGTACATAGATCATTTGTATAATATCGCCCTTACCACCTGATGTACAATTGTAGTGCGGTATTTAGTTCTAAACACATGCACATTATCGATACTCTCTAATTTAATGGAGTCACGATATCTCATCATAGTAACCTCCTACTAAATTCTCCTTTAACAATATATTTAACTACTTAGCAGCTTTTTGCTGAGCATCAGACAACCTAGCAAGATATGCTTCATCCCTAGCTCTGATTTCATCATAGGTAGTGTTGGAGAATTCGTCATATGTTACACTATCTGGAAGATCAGATGGTTGAAACTCTGAATTAAATACTATATCTTTGGTGAATGTACCCCAAATACCACCTTCATATATTGCATCTTTAAGAACCTGTGGTAGTTTTGCTATATCTTCATTAGGTATATCTGATCCATGTATATAAATATAGTCATCAAATTTATTATCAGGATCAACTTTCTCAAATACCCCACATCCCGGTTCTTCACATCTAAATGCTACTGATAATTTAGGGAAGTTGGCTTTTACCCAATTATCCCAGTATACTGGATTACCATACCACTTACTAGTGGTATCCATCCTGAACGCATCATCATCTTCATTAAGTTCTTCAATGTATTCAATCCATTCACCATGAACAATAATGCCTTCAGTTTCATGAACACAAGCTGCATTACCGTTATCCTTTTCATACAACTTGTTAAGTTCTTCATGACATTTAACTAGTTCTGCTTTATCACCATAAAACATATATGAGTTGTTTGCTATATTAGCCATAATTAATTTCCTTATAATCAAAGCGCAATTTTATCTTCAAAGTTTATTGTTTATCTACTGACTGGTTGTTCCAGCTATCGAGATCATATTCATTCATAATAGTTTTAAGATTTTGTTCATTAAACACATAATTAGCTGGTCCTTGCATACCCCTATACTCAAATAATTTGATTTTATCATAATGCAGTAATACCATAATTAAACGATACAGCTCCTCACATATATCACTAATCGTTGTCTCATGTGTGATAGGGTGAGTGAATTGATATGTTATACCGATATGTACTTCTTTACCATATACAACTGTGGATGAAAATTTGCTGCCAATACCATAATCACCTAGCATAATTGATACATCACCAGCACACTTGATCTTGAATATTGATAAGACCAGATTTTCATCATTCTCTGGTTTCTCTGGTACAACAGTATATTCAGATCCAAATGATTTAATATTGTTGTGATTACCTAATATATACTCCATAGCAGTAACACATGCTAGCTGAAAAATAGAGGTGCAATATGAGTCCCAGCGCTTTACTGCAGCTGGACTATGTGAATTAATATCCTCAATGGTCATATAAACTCCTTAATATAACGTAAAAGAGAGTGTCATATGACACTCTCTATCCTTATTAACTACACACTCAAGGCTTACACCATCTCGAATTTAGCACTTTTACACTGAGCTAGATCTAGGTCAGCTGCCGACTCACTACTATACATACATAGTGCTGTAAATGTACCAGTTTCATACATAGCGTATACGTCTGTGATAACATACATCAGATTAGCAAGATATGCAGCTATCTGAGATGGTTCAAACTCATCTGACCATTTACGAATCGTGTAAATCAACTTGCCCTTAATAAGCTTATCAGGATTAGTTTCCTTTTGCTTCAGCGTAAGAGTAGCATACACTGACTCATCTGCATCATTAACGCTAAGTTCAATGGTATCACCATTAGTACAATCAATGCATACTTTTTCATAGTCAAGATTGGAATCAGCTACAGGATGAGCACCTTTTATTAGGTTCGACTTAACCTTATCCAAGTGTACCTGCACTACTATCCATAGTAATGCATTACCTTTTGCATCTGCTTTATTAGCCATAATTAATTTCCTTATAATCAAAGCGCAACTTATCTTCAAAGTTTATTGCTTATCAGTTGTAGTTGTTTGCAGTGGACTTGGGTACGTCCAGAGTGGTGTACCCTGAGCAAATTGAGCATATGGGGAATATATTTGTTGAGGATTATATTGACCTTCAGCCATGCGTATAAGCATATCTGCACCTTTTGGATTAGGACACAATGCACGTACAAGCTCAGTGAGTACTGAATAATTAGCTGCACATCTAGCATAGTTATATCCAAAAATCATACTATTTAAACATGCAGCTATCGGTGAGTTGTTAGCGTTATAATACTGAAGCCACCACGATATAATACTAGATAGCGCAGGATCAACACTATTGATTGATTCTTCAGCAAGTACATCCTTCACCATATCAGAGGCAATGTACGAGAGACCACTACATATAGCGATAGATGAGTACGGCTGAAAGTTAAATCGTTGACTATTTAAAAGTGCTGCTATTTTGTTGGTAGGTACTGGATTATTACGTACCTTAGCGATAGCATCTAATATCCGTTTATAAATATCAGCCTCTGTGGAAGGTTTCAGTGATGCATGAGCTATATCAAATTCAGCTAACGTCAATGCTAAATACACTCCTTTCTCATATTGTTGAAAGGTTGGGTCTCGTCTAATATCGTTATCCGTTTCTTTATTAACAGACTCAGTATTTTCTTTTTCATTTATCGACATTTCTTCTACTCCATTCATTTGTTATCGTCCTTAAATACTTTTATTGAATCCTCTAATATTGTATCAAGGGATTCATGTACATAGTTTAATAATCCTCCTAATATTCCATTTACCTTATCGGAAAATATTGGCAGATACTTCTTTTCTAGTTCAGGAATGATATCGTTATCATACTTACGAGATAGAAATATTGCAAATTCTAATGGTATCGCTCCGGATGCATTTATTTCAGAAAGTACACTATGTATCAACTCGGTTTTCTTGATATAATATTCTTCAAAGATATCTAAACATATCTGCTTAACCTTCTTTTCAGTTTCAGCATCAAGTTTATTACCATCTTTATCTTCTATCTTAGTTGACTCAATGAGAGCCCATATACCAGATATATACAATCTTTGAAGATGTTCTTTTATTTCTTGTTGGGATAATATTCTATCCATATAAACTCCTTAATTACTATAGTAAATTACCCAAATATGTAATATATAAACAAACATAAACTGAAATAAGGTACTACCTGTTATAGGTAGTACCTTAGAGTCTAGTTTTGTTAGGAACAAAAATATGAAAATGTCGAATCAGAAATAGTTAAGTCTCCCTGAAAGAACAGATAGAAACATCAGGAAGAACTTAACCATGGTTTATATATGAACTGTTTCTGTTTCACTATATAGTACTTAGTATTAATAAAATACACAATACTAACCTACATAGATACGATATCCATTTAGTGTAATTTCATAACAAAAAAATAAACCACACACCAACTTAGGTGTGCAGCTTATTCAGTTATTATGCGAATTCGATTTCGGCCTCAGGCCATTTTTCTTTGGCCCAGCTAAGAACTTTTGGCTTAGCATCATTGATGGCTGGGTCATTTCTGCAACCATCGATTTCATCCTGACTGCCCGTTACTACATAATACGGCCATTCATCAACCAGTTTACCTTCGCTATAACAATCAGCAGTTATAGCCCAGAATGGTTCATCTTTTGTAGCCATCTGGGTTTCAAATTTGATAGTAATCTTTTTCATATTTGCTCCTATTTTTCAGACTATACCAAGTTAATGATGTATATATACATACGACTGATCATCACAACTTGGTATCTCTTACTTATTGCAGTATACTACTATGATTCCAAATAAATGGCATATGTGCACTAAGCATACATAACAGAGCATATGACATTTCTCTTATCTCATCCTGAGCATGACTATCTAATCTGAGTTCTAATAAGTGCTTAACTTCTCTAAAGTTCATAGTAACTTGTATACTGGTAGACATAGCGTTAGGGAAGATACAACGTATATCTTCATTACGGATACCTAGTTCTTTTAATCTATTCATTACTGGGATCATTTGGCTGAAGTAATTATGTACTTCCTGTAGAGCCTCTTTATTATCTAGGATCTTACTAGGTACAGTAAACTGTAAGTTATCAGTATCTTCTCCAATGTAACGTTGGCTTGCCTGGGAGAATGAAGCGATACGATGTCTAACTAACTGATGAGTTAATGATCTACTAACGTTATTTAAACGGAAAGTTAATATACCATGCTCGAATGGTGATTCATGATTAAGGTGTTTAGAAATAAACCTACATGCACTTAAATAACGATAAGCCTCAATTCTCTGGGATTCAGAGTTTACTGCTATATTGTTATCGATCTGTTCAAATAGTTCATTAGGATTTACTCTTTCTATAACGTTAGGATAGTTAAACCTGTTACGATAGGCTTCTATCTTAGCAGTAAATTCCGCATCATCTTTAATAAGATCTTCTTTTAATTTAGCTATAGATTGTTCATCTACTGGTATATCTTCCCAGGATGGAGATTTACTATAACAAGTACGATAACCTAGATAAATTAATCTGATCTCATTAGCAAATGGTTGACAATAGTAGTTTAATGTGCTATTAGTTCTAAGTGCGATAGAAATATCACCATACTTAGTATAATTTATGCTTGATTCAACATTGTTGTCCATATAAACTCCTTAACGATTAATATAGGAATGACTAAAGTATATATGCAATGCATAAAAAATAAAAATACAGAGAGTGGATATTACTCCACCCTCTGTATAGTAGGTTTTTAGATGTTAATTATTAGCAAATTACTTAGTAACTCTAGATACATAAGCAGCTAATGCATTAACTGCAGCAGCCTGAATACTTTCAGATGTACGAATTGCTCCTAAGAGGATATTAGCCTGTTTAGCATATTTGAGACAGGTTACTTTAGCATTCTCAAACTTCTTATTTACCCCCGGACCAAATAGAGTGATTTCTTTATCAAGTAATCCTTTAGCATCATTGGTTGCTTTGTGCTGTGCAGTTCTATTCTTTAATGCTTCAGCATTTTTACCGAACTGTTCAATAGTAGCACGCTGTCCAGCAAGTGCTTTGTAAGAGGCTTCAATTACAGCAATCTCTTTTAATACAGCTTGTGGGCTGCTCAGTTTCTTGTAAATTGTTTTTACAGGAACAGCACCAGAAGCAGCACTAAGGTCTTTCTTCACCTGGTCTGCCAGAGACTGTAATTCAGCAGCTTTACCTTCAATTCCAGCTACAGCTTTGCTGTCCCCAACGTCCTGAGATAAACCACTAGTGTCTTTGAGTTCATTAACATTCTTGTCAGCCATCTCTGCCTCGAGCTTTTTAGCTGTAGCAGCAGCTTCCATAGTAGCATCCTGGATTGCTTTAGCGATACTCTTAGCAGCAGATGTTTTCAATACATCAAGAATCTTACCAGCATCAGCTGCTGTAAGGTTATCATCGATTTCATCTGCTGATTTGAAAGTACAGTTATTCAGAACCTTTTTAAGTTTTTCGATACGTGCACCAGTATTGATGAACTTATTTTTGAACCACTCAATGATCTTCAGAACGAAGTTGTATATCTTAGCACACTGTGCTTTGATCCAGTTCCAGATCTTAGTAAATACACCACCCTGCTCATCTTCCATAGCAGCAATAAATGCAGCTGACATCTGACTACGTGGAGATCCTACACTGTCGATAGATTCGCAGCTAGGGAATCTATAGCCGATCATGCTGTTAAGCTGACCTTTGTTGTTATACAGAGATAAGAAAGTTCTGTCGATACCGAAACGTTTAACGTGATGATACATCATCAGTAACTGATCAAACATCATGTTGGTAGCTTCAGCAGCAGTTTCATTCTCAGCAGCTTCACCTTCGATTTCAGCACCTTCGGTTGCGATTTCTTCTGATTCAACTTCATCAGCAACAGATTCTGCTGTAGTATCGCCTGACTCAGGTACAGTTACTTCATTATTGATTTCGATGTCGCCGTCCATAAAGGATTCGAAACCTGGGAATAATTTATTTAAATCTGCCATTTAATTTGACCTCAATAAATTTATTGTTTTACCTACGGAGTAAAACGTGTTATCGCGATAAAGTTATTAATAAAACCCCTTTTATTAACGACTCATATTATCTACCACATTCAACTGAATTTAGAGTAGCTGGCTTATGTAGTGCATAGAATGTGTTTACATATCTACTTACTAAATCATGACCTGGTTTACCTGCACATTTATCACAACCCATCATTTTGAATAATCTCTCATCTGGAGTGATATATACAGTTTCATTAGGTTCTACCAGAACATCTTCTAGTGCCATATAGCAATACGGTAATAGTCCATTAGGTATCTGTGTTGGAGCACGGCTCCATGGGTAACTATAACCATTTGAATACAACCAGTCATTACCTATATGTAGCTTATAAATAGCACTTAATACTGTACCCCATGCATGGAATACTGGTATACAGTTAGCACTAGCTTTAATGTTACGTAATACTTTAACACAGATATTAGATAATTTTTCGCAGAAGATATATGCACCGTTACGGTTACTTCCAGTATACATCTGTATATCTCTATCTATTTCAACATTAGCACAAGCGATCTGATTAAGTAATTCGAACTTACTAAAGATAGGTCTACGAATATAAGTTGCAGTATTAGACATGACATCATCTAAATTAGCAGTCAGAACTTGTTGTATCTCAACATTGTCTGCATCATTCTCTAAGTCTTTAAGTATGTTGTTAATACTGTTTATACTAGCAGCATCTAACTGAATAGTAGGTACGAAGTTAACGAGCTTAAGTTTATCTACTAAATCTTCTATGATTCTAGTAAGTAAATAAGCATTATAAGCACATAGTTCTCTTCTATGAGTACGATAGTACTTCTTAATCAGATCGTGATTATCTTTCCATGCTGTGTTAAACTTTTCACCATATTTGTAAGCTATGTATGGAGAAGTATGCAGTACATCTGCAGCACGAAGTACATCGCATAATAGTAAGCATGTCCATACGCTAGCCTCGATTTCTTCATCCTGATATACGTTGTTATTAATGTTTATCATGGTGTCTACTTCCCATTCTCAAATGCTTCTATCTCTTCGTCATACTCAGATATCTTAACATCATAAGCTTTAATGATGTTAACTAACTTAGTATACTCTGGGCTGGTAGCATCCATCTGAGACAGTTCCATATTTAACAATGCAACATGACCCTCTAACCACTCTTTAGTTTCACGATTACGTCTATTTCTAGCAACCTTGTAATCATCAATGAAATTCATGAGGTGGTCAAAGATATTAAGAGTAGATAATGCTGACATGATAGTATCAAGTACATTAGGAGTATAGAAGTGTCTAACTGTATTAGCATACTGACTTATACTGTTAAGTTTACCATTAGCACCTAATACTAAATCAGCATTGTGACGTTTGATACCTTCAATATCACGTCTATAGTTAAAGTAACCATCACCATCAATAATCTTATTAACTGTCTTAGCAACATCATTAACAGTTTCTAACATAAATGCTTCACGGTATCTAGGTATACCAGCAGCCATGTTGTTAGTAACTTTAACTAAGTATGAATATAAGAATTCAGTAAACAGTGCTACTCTAGTACTTTCTTTAATCAAACCTAATACAGTAAGGTGACTGATATGGGTATCATAAATAGTAACCGTATCCTGAGTAAAGATTTCATCTATCTTAGACATAATCTCATTCAGTACAGAAATGAATTCAGTATTAGCTATACATAAGCTACTTAAGAAACGTTTACGTTCAGCAGCACTAGCCTTACTGCTAAGATTCTTAGCATACTTATCATACACATCTCTAGCTTTATCAGTAGCATCTTTAAGTGCAATAGAAACCTTATCTACATACCACTTGTTCATAAGCTGATCATCAAAAGCTGACAATACATTCACACAGGTAGTATGAGTTTCAATATTCTGAGTAATTAAAGTAATAACATCTTCTTTAGACAACTTTTCAAACTTTTTAGTTCCTTTAGTTGCCTTATCAGTTATAGTTTTAACAATACTGCTAAAAACTGCGCTAATATCCATTTTTACCAACTCCTGTGTTAGAATTTAATCATGCCATTGTTAGCATACTGTTTCATCATTGCCAGTATGTCAGTAGCTTCTGTCTTAGCATTTTTCTTTAACTGATCGAAAGTGAAAGTAGATGAATGTTGCATACCGTTGAAGTACATATCAACACGGTTGTACATCGGATTAACTACTACTACGATCATTGACATAGTGCTATTAAAGAACTTCTGACGGTTAGCATAGTTCTTAAAGTTAATGCCATTGTTAGAACAAGCTTTAGCAAAGTTCTTATCATCATAGATCAGGATAGTATTAGCAATATTCTGTCGATTAGGTGTAACTTGTGCTATTTTCATCCACATATTCGATATTGCATTTTCCTTACGATCTATCATTTCAGATAAGATACCAGTTCTATCTTTACGTAAGGCATCTAATCTTTTACGACGTAAGTCATTACCTAATAAGAAGTCAGTAAAGAAACTGATTTCACCAGCAGTCATCTGTAACCAACGCTGAGAGATAGATGGCTTAAAGTGAATAGCAATAAACTGCTGTGAAACATCAGTAGGTACATAGATAGGACTAAGCTGTATCAGCAGATTAACATTAAATTTACCATAGTCTTTATGGTCAAACGTTACCTGTACAATTCTTCCTGATGGGATCGGTACATCATTCATGAATTCTTTAGTTCTATACTCAGTTTCAGTATTGAGTTTATCAGAGCTAGAGCTGCTGCTATTACCATTATTCTTGTTATTACCAGATCCATTATTGTTGCTATTATCAGATCCGTTACCATCAGCATCACCTGCTGGTGCATTTGGATCTGCAGGAGCAGTAGTCGGAGCTGTCATCGTGCTACGTATACTACATCCCTCAAAGTACTTAGACATCAGATCATTAGCAAATTCTACCTTATAATCTTCGGTAGCTACTACAGATAAGCTATCACGTACTGTCTTAGTACTAGTTACCTGGCGATCAATATTAACTGCGGTTAAAATAAGACCTGCATACAGGTTCATTAAGTTCATCATTAATGGGTTGAGTATATCCTCACCGCGAAGAGTGTCATCTATAAATACTCTACTATTTATTATAGTCCTTCTGGTATACTGAAATAATGATGAGCCACTTTGATTCTCTATAGCTACTGCTTCAGAGAGAAAGTTAACAAGTGAGCCAAAACTCAAGTCACCATTATTATTTGTCATCTGTGCCATACGAATAGCCCCTTATATAAAGTTGAATTTGGTCATAGAATAATAAGGATTGTGGGTACTGCTACTATAATAAGTAAACTTTTAACTAAGTTAAAAATCCTATCTTCAATTCTATGATTATTTACAGTGATAGCGAGGTGTAATTTACTATGCCTACTGATAACAATGATACAAGTTTGGATGCCTTAGCGTCTAAATATAATTTGTCAGATCTGGATGATCTTATCCATAGAACTACTCCGACGATAGAAGCTGAAAAGGTACAAGCTAGAAGTGAAACTGGTGGTATACCAACTAGTACATATAACAGACCAGGTACATTTTTTGATAATACTGCTGATTGGGTTAATTTTGGTAACTCCATCCTGAATGAATCATTTCAATCGATGGGTACTGGAAGTAATACTAACATCTTACAGAACTTCCTATCTCGTCTAGATCGTCACGGTAATACTTACGTACCATTTAACAACATGAATTATGGTTATACCTTTATAACCAGACCTAGACTGAATATGACTAATGGTAATCTAATTTCACACCCAGTACTTTCTCTATTAACTAGTGGTGATGAAAATAGTGTATCTTTTATGATGCGTATGCTGTTAGATACTAGATTAAGTAAAGGTGAAGCTATCTTTACGTCTACAGATAATGATGCTGCTATCTTTCATGATCGTGCACAGAAGAGTCCACTATTCGATTGCCGTAATCCATTCTTTACACCACTGTGTAATGGACTAACTGGTATATCTGGCTGGCCAGATGTTAACCTTGAAGCAGCTACTATGGGTGAAGATTTCCATAGTGGTGACTTTACTTTCATTAAAGGATTTGACTTTAATATTCGTAGTACTGAACTTACCTTAGAGTTTAATGATGTGCAAGGTTCCATCATACTTTCCTGTATTTTCTATTGGTGTTTGATGATGGCATTACAGGCTAAAGGTGTAACGATGGCTTATCCTGATGATATCTATTTACAGCGACTAAATTACACTGTATCTATATATAGATTCATTACCGATAGTACTCGTAAAAATATCCTCTGGTGGAGTAAAGCTACTGGATGTTTTCCTAAGATGGCACCTATAGGTAAGTTATTCGATGTTAGTAATGGTGAAGTATCTATATCTTCAGCTAAAGCATTCAGCGTACAGTTTGCTGCTAATGTTATCGAATATAACAACCCAGGTATCCTGTATGATTTTAGAAGATTAATGCGTAACTATGTTCCATCTACGGAATTTGATGATCCTAGTCAATGGCCTATAGTACCTGATAACCCATCTACTGGTACTCCATTACCGAACTGGAACTATATGGGTTTACCGGATATTATTTCAGATCCAAGCAGATCTGATGGTATCCAGTTAGTATGGAAGACTCATAAATCCTACAGTGATAACTGGCCTGTTAACAACTTTGAGAACGGCATACACAAGGTTGATGTTGCTATCAAAAACCTCCAGGAAGATCGTGATAGAGTGCTTTATGGTAGTAATGCTGCTACACAGGCAACTAATGAAGCTAATAATACTCCGGCAGCAAATCCGCCTAGTCATATACCAACTTCACCAGCTAATGGAAATAAGGATTAAAATATGTTTGAAGACAGATCTACTTTAATAGATGCATTAAAGAATCCGATGAATATAGCATCTATGGCTCTTGACGAAATAGAACAGCGATTAGGTGGTGATAGAATCGTAGCCGATCCGAATACACCTTTTTGTCATCTATTAGAATTCGGTTCTTCAGTATCAGCAGAAGTAATTAACGCTATAGATGATAAATTCCCATCGTTATATGCTAAACGTGCTCGTACTATGGATGAGTTATATACTCACATGAGTGATTTTGACTACTTACGTATCTATAGTACACCAGCTATGACTCAGTTACGTATGTACTTAGCTAAGAAGTATCTTAAAGATGCAGCTATCAAGTACAATGATAACTATCGTAAGATCACTATACCTAGAGATACTGTATTTATCATTGGTAAGTATAATTTCGGTATGTATTACCCGATAGATATACTTATTAACAGTTATACCGATACTTTCACCGTAGTGTATGATGCTAATGAGGCTAATCCGTTACATACTCTATCTAAGAACGTTATTGATAAGTTTGATATTACTTATGATGACTTAGAGTACTTAGTGATAGATTTCCCTATCTATCAGTTTGCTAAATCTACTATAGTTGAGTCCTTAGTAGCTGAAACTGGTTATACTAAGAAAATTCAGTACAATGATGACTTTTATGCACTACGTATCTTCTCTTATCGAGATGGTAAGTATACTGAGATATCTCAGGTACAGACTCATGTAGTATATGACAGTGATAAACCTACTGCTCTAATTAGAGTATTACCAGATGAACATAAGGTTAAGATCATTATTCCACAAATCTATTTCAATAAGAACATGATGGGTAGTAAGATCTTAATCGAAATCTATACTACCGTAGGTAAACTGAATATAGATACTACGGATATGGATACAACTTCAGTTGGTGTAATCTATAACACTGATCCACGTAGTGATGCTACTTATTCACAACCACTTAAGAATATGCCATATGACAATGTTCTTCAGGTAAGTGGTACACATATTGCTGGTGGTACTAACGCTATCGGTGTAGATAGTTTAAGGAAACGTATTGTAGATGATACTCTGCATGAGAAAGTACTTATAACTGAACAGGAGTTATCAGTATACTTAAACGATAACGATTTCTATGTTAAGAAGTATATCGATAATGTAACTGATCGTATCTATCATGCTTACAGAGTTATTCGAGATGATGATGGTTCAGTTATCCCATCCTTACAGGTAGATATGTTGTTTAATGGTAAGTATGCTACCGATAACCAACATGCATCATTCTTATATCACAGCAGTGATAACAGTATAACCGTATTACCGTCTGCTATATTTGAATATGATGCAGATAATAATTGTGCTATTCCGTTAGATAATACTCAGATTACTGAACTAGGTGGATTAACTAAAGCTCAATTAGCTGAAAAATTAAATACTAAGCACTACTTAAGAAGTCCATACTACTTACGTATTTCAGCAGGTACACTATACCCAAGAGCTGATAGTTTTGATCTTAGACTACCTAAAGTTAATCGTACTATCTTCGTAGAAGATAACTATGAACTTGCTTCTAAGTTACTATCATTCGGTGCAGTTATTACTCACGACACGATAGGTAATTATACTGTAACTTTTACCGTAACTAAGTCAGATGATCTTCAGGCAGTAGCTAGAGAAGATATAGCTATTTACGCTATGGTTAAAAGTAATGATAACCGTTGGGTAGGTACTGAATGTACTTATGTAGAGACTAATGATAACTTAGGTAATGATGTATATAGTTTCGATATCCCAACTAACTATCATCTTACTTTGAAAAATGAAATCGGTGTTACTTATTTATCCTACGATACTGAGTATAATGAACCAGAACACTTAATCGATCTTACTTCTAATTTCTATTTAGTATTCATGGTAGCACGTACTGCATTACCTAGCGTAGTAGAACCTACTGATACTTTAATCGAAGGTGTACCTGACTATTTAAAGAACATGTATGTAGGTGTATCCCGTCAGTATTTTAATATTACTCTAGGCGAATGTCTTAATGATGTTATCAAGAACAATATAGAAATAGCTGTAAGTAAGGAAGGTTATGCTACTTATGATGAAGATGTTCCTGCCAGATATGCTCAGGATGTCTATGCTACTGATGCAGATGGTTACTTACAAACCACTACTACTGAAGATGGTAAATTACAGTTAACTAAACTGCATGAAGTAGGTGAAATCATTACTAAGGATAATGGTAGAGTAGTATATGAACACCGTAAAGGTGACTATATCCGTGATGAAAATGGTGAACCTATCGTAGTAGTATCCAGTGATGTTATCTACTATGTAGATATGATGTTCATAGATGCTAAGATGTTCTTCTCTGATCGTAGTAGTGAACAGAACTTCCAGGATAAGTTATATACTACACTTAACGGTTACTTAGCTATCATACGTAACTTACAGTCAGAGTTATTAGAACGTACTGAGATCTATTTCAAGTGTGTTAAATCTGTAGGACAGGCTAAGATTAACCTCGGTGATGGTATAACCAGTACTGAGGATATCGAGATGAGCTTCCGTATAGTGTGCTATGTACCTTCCTATGTTAAGAAGGATGAAACTATCCAGAAGAATATCACTGATATGACTTGTAACGCTATCGAAACTGCTATCAACAGTAAGACTATATCCATGCTGGATATATTTGAATCAGTTAAGTCTAAGATGAGTGATTATATCGATCACTTTGACTTATTAGGTATCAACGATAGTGTTAACTTACAGACCTTTGTTATACTTGATGAAGACAGTCAGCCATCTATACGTAGAGTATTAGTACTGACTGAGGATAAGGTATTGTCTCTTAAGAAACAGATAGATATTTCATTTGTGGCACTAGAGTCTAATACCAGCACCAGTACTTATACAGCATAAAAAAAATAAGGAAGGTCAGTGAGCGCCATGCCCACTGACTTCCCTTAACTTCCTAGTTATAATGCAACCTTATTAATATGCGATATCGTAGGACTTAGCCGGAACGATATCCCAACTATGAAGATATGATAACAGGTTAGGCACGGTGTCAGCATTGATCATAGCACCACAACCTCTTGCTAAGCAATCCGGTACTTCTCCTTCATATTCTTTAGGTACAAACACGTAGGTATCGTACTCGTTGAATATATTGTCCGGGTCATATCGGTAAAATGTACCAAGCATAGGTTCAAATGTTTCATATGCAATCTTAGCATTTTTAACATGCATATTAAACAGCCACTCTATCCAACTCTCAAGATTGCCTACCCAGTCACTGTCAGTATATATGTAAATTTTATCATCGACATACTCTAGTCCAGTAAACCATTCTCCGGTATTGCAATTACCTACTCTAGGTTGGAATATGGCAATATTATTGCCTTTCTCATGATACATCTTTAATAAGCTGTCATATAGTATCTTTCCTCCTCTCTTGTCAAAGTTATATAACACGATTTTATTAGCTGCTGTATTAGACATATATTAATTCTCCCTTAGCATCGTCTGTCCACATAAATGGCATTTTTGCAGCAATATCTTGCCACATATGAAATGCCAGTTTTCTTATCTCATCTTTAGCAGATATAGTTAAATTACTTCTAAAGAATCGATGTAACTGATTTAACGTCATAGATACTACCAGTCTGCAATCACTTGCCATTGGTAGTAATTGTGAAGCACCCATAGCACCAATATCAACATCTCTTAGCTTATCGAAAGTCTTAGATAAGTTATTAGTATACTCATCAATGATATCGCATTTACCAGTACCTTTGAATTTTTCCCGTAAATCACCATTAAAATGCATAGTAGTTATTAGTGTATTAGTACCTGCTCGATAAAACCAAGCTGGCATTACCTTAATGATGTTACACCATTCTGATAGTTCACCTATCGCAGTCATAGGTATCTGGTAGAAATTGAAAATTATATTACAATGATCTTGTGGTATAACTTTACCTTCTTTCTGCATTTTAGCAACATATCTAAGTGCATTAAGTTTAGCAAAGTAACTTTCAGCATTAGTTTTATCTTGATAATGCATTTTTACTTCATCAGTAAACTCCTCTTTATCCCTAGTTACATAACTAAGAATAATACGTACTGCAGCAGTTATGTTACTGAGTGCTCTGGAACGAATAGTATCTTCAGCTACATCTTTCCTTAGTTCAGAATACATATCCATAAATTCACAGAAGTATTCGTATGGGTACTTGTCGCAGATAATATTACTGATATTAGATCTGGTAACAACATCATCCGCATAAGCATCACACAGCTCATGCCAAATCTGTTCATTCTTAGGATCTTTCAGCCAATATTGATCTTGATTAACTATCATACTTTCTCTATATAGCACATCCCTATCTATCGGAAATGCACTATACTCGACACCTTCAATTTCATATCCAGTATAACACAACCATAGTTCTTTGATTAACTGATCAAAGTCTGCTGCTGTTTTATACGGTATATAGTTATCATAGAAGTTATTCAGAAACACTCCACTCATATACCTTACTCCTGCATACCAAACATTTTCAACTGCATATCGTCACTTACCAGCCCCATATCGTTGGCTATGTTTAGAGCTAAGTTATATAACGAACTGCACATAGCTACAATCGCTATATAGAGATCATCAGTCTCACTAGGTACATAGGTTAGAGTATTAGTAATACCCTCAGTAGTGATAGTATATTCATACACTTTCTCACTACCACGCTGTAGTGATATAGTAAGTACATCACCACCACGATGAGTACATACTAATTCAGTACTACCACAAGTAACTCTGCAAGTATTGTCATTATTAGACAATTCATAGGTTACTTCTCTACTCAATTTGTCATTTATAAAGTTTTCAAATAACATAAAACAAAACAGTTTAAGTCTATTCATTTCTATCATGATAAAATTCCTCTTACTTAATATTATCCATCTGGATAACCCATTTATGTAATATATAAATTCAATATACTTGAACATAATAAATAGTTATCAGAACATGAAGTTCATATTCAAATAAATATATATTACAACTAAGAGAAAGCTGATACTAGATAAGCTTCTCACCGATCTATTGCAGTGCGCAGTGGACGGGTTTCTTTTCTGTATTCTAGTTGTCCCATGCACGACCCTGTATGGGAAGGAGACACTGATGACTGAAATCATCAACTTAACTCCCCACCCACTGAACCTGGAGCTGGGGGGCAAAATGGTTGAGATTCCATCATCGGGTGTTGCACGTTGTGCCACCACAGTAGTGGATGTAATCGAAAACCTCAACGGCCTGTCCGAAGAGGATAAAGATTACTTCCGCGAGATCTGTGCTGACCTTGGTGTACGGTTAGTGACTACTCACTTCGGTGACGTAGTTGGCTTACCAGAACCACAGGAAGGTAAGATCTATGTGGTAAGCGCAATGGTACTGGCAGCTCTCAAAGGTTCTCGTCGTGATGTATTCGGTCCTGCCGATTACATTCGTGACGAAGCTGGTAAGATTGTCGGTGCGCGTGCGTTAACCCGCTGATGGATCTTGTCCATTAACCACGTATAAGCCAGGGGAGGGATAGCCTGGTGAAGCGTTACCCGATGGTGCTAATGATACTAAGCGCTAGGGGAGGTTACAGTATCGAGTTGTTGTGCAAACAACTAATTAAAATTGCACTTTGGCGAAAGGGGATGCAAGCCGAGGAACGTGTCCCCGTTTATTTTTTTTTTCATAAAACATAAATAGCAGAGTAGAGGAGTATAACACTCCCCTACTCTGTTTAAATTAAAGTTTAAGATCTTTGTAGAATTTGATTATTTCTTTATTTTTGGTAAAGACATCTTCCACATCTTCCTTACTAAGTATACCTAAACGGATACCCTGTTCAAATGCTTCACGGAAATAGCTTTCATACTGAGGACATTGCTTAATGAACTCAGGTTTAGCATAACAGATAGCACCATATCTAAGTACATTTCTTTCACTACAGTAAGACCAGATCATAGTTTCAGGTAATGAACATAATCCCATTGCCATACCGATAGTCTTAGCTTTACAGGTCTGAATAGCACTAACGATAGGACCAACTAATGCAGCTTGTTCTACGTTAATATCCATACCCAGAATGAAAGATACAGTACAACTTTCATTACACTTATCTAAGAACCTGCACAGCATATTAATATCACGAGAGGTAAAGCAGATATCTGATCTCATGTATACTCGGAAGTTACGACCATCAGTAGATAAGATATGTATCTGTGGTGGTCTTTGCTGAAGAGCTACTACAGTAGCCATCTCAGCAGAGTGTTTTACACTATCAGGTATATTGTCATCCATGCTTTCTAATGAACCGAATTCAGTATCAACACCGTTAGATAAAGTTTCAGTGAATTCATTAGTAGGATCGATGTTCTCTATACTTATACCCATCGCATCGTACGGATCTGAAAAATCTGACATTATTGTTCTCCTTTATCTGGTGCAGTTCTGGTCATCCATTCTTTAGCAGGAATGATAATGTTTTCACCAGCCTGTATTTTAGCAAATTCTTCCTGAGTGATATGACCTTCTTCTAAGGCTTTACTAAGTAAAGTTGAATTTACATATTCAACCTGCTTAGCAGCAGTCTGTGCGATACGAGTAGATACACCCATATCGCTGTGACTACTCATGTGGTACAACATAACTGCGAATGGAGTAACAGTAGCATTACCTCTCTTAGCAGCACTATGTATCAGAGCAGCAGCAGATGCACATAATCCTCTAGCAACAGTTCTTACTTCACCCATGCAGTTATCAATAGCACTAGCAATTAATCCACCACTAGCTACATAACCACCAGGACTGTCGATATAGATAATCATACTGTCTTTAACTCTCATAGTTAACAAAGTATCTATGATAGCTATGTAGTTATCAGTCTCAGTTATCTGTCCAGAGATATATGCAGTATATTCGATACCACCCTCAGGGTTACGATTAGTTACATATAGTGGACTATATGCCTTACTCTGACGAGAACGCTCTACATATTCACAGATATGTAAATCTGCATC
>JAEEGL010290688.1_pt1 | contig 19280 bp, 18 predicted proteins | sample 9134231 | NCBI WGS metagenome assembly JAEEGL01 (sample SAMN16246548, study PRJNA631951) | gut metagenome | biome: gut microbiome; feature: rumen; material: fiber-attached | host: Bos | place: Iran: Karaj | collected 2018-10
AATCTTACTTATCTTGATTATGCACTTGAGGTTCTGCCGGCAGAAGTTTACGAAAACCGCAATTTCAAAAAAGTTCGAATCAGCTACAAGATGGCGGTAAAAGCCGGTGAAGAAATTATCTGCAAGTACGCAAATATTGAAGGCCGCCACATCTGCTGTATTTTCGGCAAAGGCGGCGACCTTAGAACTCAGATTGAATTCGATTAAGCCTATAATCGAAGAACCGTTAAAAAACGAGCCGACAGGGTCGTTTTAGGTTCATCGAAAGAATGGCTCAGAGGCAAGCTGTGCTTGCCGACTTTGCTTGCTATTTTCTTAATCTAGCTTTGATACGTCTCTTCAAATGCTCCAATTCATCCTTATACTGAATAGACTTCATTGTCGGGAAGTGAGCCATAAAGCTTTCTGCTGCTGCATTACGGGCATTCTGGAAGCGTTCAATTTTTTCAAGTATGTTATGATTGATTTTATCCTTGTGACTTTCAGCATATTCTTTTACAGATGCGAGCATTTCACTAAAGTTTTCGCCTCTGAACCAACTTTCACTACCATAATGATCACGCAAACTCTCGCTGAATACCTTGATTTTTTCCATTGTTGCACTGAAATCAACAAGTTTACGAACAGTAAGGAATATATCGATAGTGAGAATAACTCCAATTACATCGGCAGACACCATCACTACAAAGTCCCCCAGCCAGTTCAAAAGACGAAGCATCTGAGGATAGACAAAACGGATTACACCAAGTCCCATAAAACCGAACAGTACAGAGTTCAAAAGACAAATTCTTCCATTAATATTGAATTTGTAATGAGAATAATCCCACCAGCGGGCATGAAACATCTTTTCCATAAACCAGCTGACAAAATATTCAACGATAGTACATAAAATCATTGAAGCAAAAAACAATGGAATCCAGGTTGAATAAAGGAATGGAGGCAGAAGAAGGATTACAATTCCACCAAAACCATAGACAGGACACAATGGACCATACAAAAATCCGCGGTTTACAAACTTGTGTTCATGAAAGATTCCTACATAAAGCACTTCGGAAATCCAGCCAACCACACTAAACATGATAAAAATTAAAAAAGCAGCCTTATAAGGCAGCTCATAAACAGGTACCATATTCATATCTTTAAATATAATAATATTTCCGTTATAATTCAAATTTATGGAAGTATTTCTCGGAATCCCTGCGGCCGACGGAACCGGAATTGGAACAGCATTTGTAATTCCAGATCCGGTAAAACGTGCAATTCCGCAGCATCACATTAATATTGATCAGATAAACAGGGGCTGGTCCCGTTTTGAAGCTGCCGTTCAGACAGTAACACTGGAGCTTTCTGAGCATCTGGATTCTCTTTCCAAAACCAGCGAACGTGACCGTGCTCAGCGCGAGGTTTTTGAGACCTACATCCTTATGCTGGAAGATCCTGTATTTAAGCAGGAAGTCCGCGACTTTTATGAAAATCAGTTATTTAATATAGAATATACCGTTCAATTTAAGGCCGAAGAATATGCAGCAAAACTTCGTCAGGCAGGTAACTACTATCTTTCTGAACGTGCCCAGGATATTACAGATGTTTTTGGACGCGTTCTTGATGAAATGCTTGATATTCATCCTTTTGATATAAACAGCGTTCCAGACGGTTCAGTAATTTTAGCCACATCTTTAAGCTCTGCTGATACAATCATCCTTAGCAAAAGAAAGATTGCAGGTCTTGCTCTTAGCGAAGGCGGTGTTTCTTCCCATGTAGTTATTCTTGCACGAAACTACGGAATTCCTACTGTTGTTGGCCTTGAAGAAATCAGCAAGAAAGTTCGCAATGGTGAAACAGTTATCATTGATGGAAAGGACGCAGAAATACTTGTTAGTCCAGACCGTAATACAATAGAAGAATATAAGCAGAAGATTCGTGAAGAATATCAGAGAAAGCTTAGTCTTCGTTCCTTCCTGAATAAACCTGCTGTTACAAAAGACGGTACTCGTTTTAAACTGCTTGCAAATATTGGTACTCCAGAGGAAGCAGAAATTGCTCTTGCAGAAGGTGCTGATGGTATCGGCCTCTTTAGAACTGAGTTCCTTTATATGGCACAGAGCGGCGCCTCACTTAATGCTGCGGCCCGATCGTTTAGCGAGCAGACTCAGTTTGAAGCCTACAAGAGCGTTCTCCAGATTATGGGTGACAAACCTGTTACTATCCGAACTCTCGACGCCGGTGGTGATAAGCTCATTAACTCTGTAGATCTTCCAAACATCGAAGAAAAGAACCCTCTGATGGGTCTTCGCGCTGTGCGCCTGAGTCTTGAATATCCAAATATCTTAAAAACTCAGCTTCGTGCGCTTTATCGTGCCAGCGTTTATGGAAATCTTGAAATTATGTTCCCGCTAATCACAAGTGTGGATCAGGTAAAACAGTGTCTGGAACTGGTTAATACCGTTAAAGCTGAGCTCGACAGTGAAAAGATTCCTTACCAGGCTGATATTCCTGTCGGAATTATGATTGAGACGGCAGCTGCGGCGCTGGTTTCTGATTGTCTCTCGAAGGTGAGCGATTTCTTTAGTCTTGGTACAAACGACCTTACTCAATATACTCTTGGAATTGACCGCGAAAACCCTCATGTTTCGGGTCTCTACAACGAATTCAGTCTTGCTGTTCTTCGTCTTATTGAGATGACTGTTCGTTCTGCCAGTGAAAATAATATTCCTCTGGCTGTCTGTGGTGAAATGGCAGGCCGTCAGGATAGTGTTATGGTTCTCGGTGGTATGGGTATCAGAAATCTGAGTATGAGTCCAAAGCTGATTTCAAGCACAAAGGAACTGCTTTCACGCTTTACAATTCAAGAGCTCGAAGCAATTTCTGCAAAACATCTAAATAACTTATAATGCCTACAATCGAAAATCCGTTAAAAAACGAGCCGTCAGGGTCGTTTTAGGATTATCGAAAGAATGGCTCAGAGGCAAGCTATGCTTGCCGACTTTATGGTATAGGAAATTATGGCAAAGAAGAAACAAAAACCAGACTTTTCACGTCCTAAAGAAGAAGTTCTGGAAGAAAAAAGACAAAAAGCCGCTGAAAAAGCCCGCGCCGAAGAATCTGATTTTATTACACCAGGCGCTGTTAATGGCATTACTGTAGCTCCAGACGGCACTGTAACTGCAAACGGCGACATAGACCCGGAAGACGCTGAATATGATGGTCTTCCTCTCGTTGTAATTGCCGGCCGCCCTAATGTTGGAAAATCTACCCTCTTCAACCGCTTTTTGCATCACCGCGTTGCTATTGTAAACGACCAGCCTGGTGTTACACGCGACCCTGTAGAAGCAACTGCTATTATCAACGGTAAACCGGTTCACCTTGTAGATACAGGTGGATACAAACTCACACGCGATATTGGTACAAAAGAAGCTGAGCTCGACGACTATGTTGTTGAACGCTCCCTCGATATGATTGATAAAGCTGATGTAGTTATTCTTCTTCTCGATGCCGGCGAAATTACCGGTGAAGACGAAGAGTTCATCATCAAAATGCGCCCATATTGGAAAAAACTGATTGCTGCAGTCAACAAAACTGAAGGTGGCAAGAACGAAGCTGAAGCATGGAACTATGCAAAATACGGCTTTAACGAGCTTATGCTGATTTCAGCTGAGCACGGTGACCATATCAGTGAACTTGCAGACGCAATTACTTCACGCTGCGACTTCAGTAAAGTTCAGGTTTTGAGTTCTGATCGTCCGATTAAAATCGCAATTCTCGGAAAACCAAATACAGGTAAATCTACCCTTTCGAACCGCCTTACTCACAGCGAAAACTCAATTGTATGTGACTATGCAGGAACTACCCGTGACGTTGTAGAAGGTGAATTTGAATATGCCGGTCGACGCTTTAAGGTTCTTGATACTGCAGGTATTCGCCGCAAAGCCCGTGTTCATGATGATGTTGAATACTATTCTGTAAACCGCGCCATTAAAACACTCGACGAATGCGATGTTGTTTTTTTGATGATTGATGCAGTTGAAGGCCTTGCTGAACAGGACAAGAAAATCTGTTCTCTTGCCTTTGAAAAGGGCCGTGGAATCATCTTTGTTTTGAATAAATGGGATTTGCGTGAAGAAAAAGACAATAAAGCTGTAAAATCTGTCCGTGAATGGATGAACATCATGTTCGCTCATATGGATTTTGCACCTATTCTTCCTCTGAGCGCTCTTGAAGGCAAAGGTATTAAAGATTTGCTGAATACTGCAATTGATCTTTATGGTCAGCTCACCAAGAAGATTGGAACTTCTTCTTTGAATAATGCGCTTCAGGACTGGCTGGAGAGATATCCGCCTCCTGCAAGTAAGACTGCTCACTTCAAAATCCGCTATATGACTCAGCAGAGTGTAAACCCTGTTTCGTTCATAATTTTTGCAACAAGACCAGAAGTTGTTCCAGAACCTTATGTAACTTACCTTAAAAACCGCATCCGCGAGGATTTAGGTTATGACCAGATTCCGGTTCAGGTTGAATTTAAGGGAAGCCGCCAGAAGTGGGAAGATAGAGAGCGATAATGTACACTATCGGACAAATCGAAGACTTAACAGGCGTTAAAGCCCATGTTCTCCGCTATTGGGAGGAAGTCGTTCCAGGCTTCACTCCAAGAAAAGATATGTCCGGTCGTCGTCTCTACTCTCAACGCGAGGTAGACCTCATTCTCCGCCTCAAATATCTGATTACCGAAAAAAAATTCACCGCCGAAGGTGCCGGCCGCCAAATCATCGAAGAAGCCCAAGCCGTCCAAAACAACGCCGAACTTATCAGCCAAATCCGCGAATGCCGCCAGATATTAACTGAAGTATACATGAAAGTTCAAGAGAATCGTCATCCCGAACTTGTTTCGGGATCTATTAACAGATGCTGAAACAAGTTCAGCATGACAGTTTTATAATTATCGAGAAATTACAATGAATAAAGAAAAAACAAACTCTACACATAACTCTTCTCTCTTCGACACCAGCGCGCTTACCCGCGAAACTGTTGCAATTCTTAATAGTTTTGACGAAATTATTCAGGGAGTAAGACCTTTGAACAGCCGACAGTTGCAGCAGCTGCCGGAAAATATCAGGAAACTTTCACATCAACTTACAGATGACCGCGCCAGCCGCCGCCTTGGTTATATGAACGATAATATTCAGCTGAGTTCTTATGTGCGCTACTACACCTGGTGGAATCTTGTGCGCCTTACACGCCTTTTTGCAAATATTCCGGCTTCGGTTTTTCCAACAACTGACTGTACCTGCCTCGATCTCGGCAGCGGACCTCTTACCGTAGTTACCGCACTCTGGCTTGCGCGCCCGGAACTCAGAAAACTTAAACTCACCTGGTACTGCCTCGACGTCTCAGCAAATTCAATGGCCCTCGGTGAAGATATTTTCCTCTCCATTGCAGCCCGTACCGGCGAAGAGCCCTGGCATATTGTCCGCGTAAAAGGAGCTTTTGGAACTACAATCAAGCAGAAAGTAAGTTTCCTAACCTGTGCAAATATGTTTAATGAACTCGATCAGGCCAGCGATATGCCGCCAGAGTTCCAGACAAAGAAATATTACGAACAGATGGACCGCTACTGTGAAAAAGGAGCCGGGGTTCTCCTTGTAGAACCAGGTGTTCCAAAAGCAGCCCGCACTCTCAGCCTCTTAAGAACCCGCTTTATAAAAGACGGCCGCACTATAGCAGCTCCTTGTCCTCATGCAGAAGAATGTCCTATGAGCGGATTTAAGGCTTATACAGGAAGTAAAAATAAATGGTGTAATTTTGCTTTTAGTACAGAAGATGCGCCGGCAAGGCTTCAGAAGCTTTCAGTTGCGGCAAAACTCCCGAAGGAAAGAGCAACTCTGAGTTTTATAGCAGTTGACCAGTGGTTGAGTGCCTGCGAAGCAGGTGCATCGAAACAACCTTTAAGCGAGACTTCTCCATCAGCCTGCTCAACCACCGTACGTATCGCATCAGATAAACTTAAACTTCCAAACTATATGTGCGGCTATTATGGCTGCTCGCAGTATGGTCTTGTGCTCGTAACTCTTCCAGACGAAAACAATAAGAGACTTCCAAAGCCACCATTCCGTCCACAATCTGGTGACCTTATTCAGGTTAAAACAAAAACACCGGATTCTCTCCCGAAGGACGAAAAATCCGGTGCTTTGATTATTCAATTATAACTATTACTTATTAGTAACAGCTCCACAAATAGCGGCTACAATTCCAACTACTACCATGTAGAAGCCAATCATTGCTCTCTTAAGAAGCTGTTTACCGATTGCTTTGTAGATACCACCATTTGTTGTGAATCCAATTATAAGAATAATTGCACCTGCAAGAGATACAATTGCAAAAATCAATTTAAGACCTTTAAGCTGTGGAACAAAACATGAAGCAATACCACAAATTGCTCCTGCAATAATCAAAATAGAACCAATTGCAACAAATCCGCCTTCTTTTGCATTCTTGATAAAATCAAAACCGTTTGCAGAAGAACCAAACAATCCCTTAAACATTGGACAGAAGAATCCAATTGCAATCAATGCCATTCCAATTAAATAAATGAGTGGCAAGCTACTCTTTTTTCCCATAAAATCACTCCTTTTATTGGGTTATAGTTTTTTCTAACTCTCTTCGAAAAAAACTTTTACCTGATAAATATATTTTAACACATGTTTTCAGATTTTCAAGAAAATCAGATATACAGGTGGTTTCGATACGACACTTTGTGTCACTCAACCACCGTGCGATTAAACAAACTCTACGCCTGTATCACGGCACAGATACTGAACAGCCTGGCGGCCGGTATAAACCGCAATTGGAAGCCCACCCGGCATCTGAATTCTCTGACCTGCAAAGTATACACCCCAGATTGAATCCAGTGTCTGAGGATAGTTATACTGTTTTCCACCCTTTTCCCAAACGCTCATCCAGCTTCCTTCATGAGAACCTGTATAACGTTCATAAGTACAAGGAGTAGCAACATCAATAACTTCAAGACAATCTGCAACTTCTGGAATAAACTTAGAAAGTTCTTTTACAAAAAGCTCTCCAAGTTCCTTTTTCTTTTCTTTGTAAGTTCCATCGGCCTTTGCAGCCTTCCAGAAATAATAGCTTTCTCCAATCAAAAGAACTGTAAGTGCTGTTCCTCCTTCTGGAGCATGCTCTTTATATGCTGAATAATTATAAATTCTGAATTCAGTCCATTTGCAGCCTGCATATTCGAAAGGTTTTTCAAGAGGGAATACACAGCAATAAGGAAGACGCGATAAATCAGCTTTTACACCCATTCCAATAAAAATGTTCTGCTCGGTAACAGCCTTTTTACGCATTGTATTTACCCAAGACTCATCAATCATTGAATCAAAAAGAGTATCTACTGCGGCGCGCGCATCCTGAGTAATAATAACTGCATCCGCTTCAATTTCGCCTTCAGGAGTAATTACACCCTTTACTTCATCATTTTCAACATGAACATTTTCTGCCTTAGTACGGAACTTGATTTTTCCACCAAGAGACTTAAAGGTTTCCAGCATATTATTTGCCATACGGATTGAACCGCCGGCAGGATAGCCACAGTCTCCATTTACAAAAGAACCAATTGTATAAATGAAAGAAAGTGCATTGTATCTATAACCGATTACACTTCCCAATAAATGACGAACATTCTTATTACGGAATTTTGAAACATATTCCATATAACTGATATTTTTAAGATATGGAACACGAAGAACTGCCGGAAGCATTTTTATAAATTCCATAGGATGGATTTTTACAGGAGTCTTGCATTTACAGCCCCTTACATCAAAAACCGGCATATGAAAATCTTTAAAATCTTTAATTGCGCGGCACATTTTTTTAATCATGTGCTTATCTTCCGGAGCATACTCAATAAGTTCTTTCTGGAATTTATCTAAATCACGATAAAGACTTAAAGTTTTACCATTTTCATCTATTACATTATATAAAGGATCTCTTAATTCGATAGGATTATTGTCCTGCAGCGCGCCTGTTTCCAGCCAAACCTTATTTAATGGCATTTTCGGGCTCGAACCTGTAAGCCAGTGCATGCCACCTTCAAAATAATACCCTTTACGACTCCAACTGGTTGAAAGACCACCCGCTATATTATGCTGTTCAAGAATAGTAACATCAAATCCGGCTCGAGCAGCATAAATCCCAGCCGAAAGACCGGAAACGCCAGCTCCAATAACTACAACCTTATGCATAACAAGATTTTAACATATGAATTCTAATAAAATCAATAAAAAAATAATAAATTGTACACAATCTATTTGACAAAACTAATTTTTTTCTGTATATTACTAATTGTAATGATTGATTGTGTACAATTTAATTAAACACAAGAGGAGTAAGCAATGACTTTATATGATTTTTCTGTAAAAACAAGAGATGGAAAAGAAGTTTCCATGAAGGATTATGAAGGAAAGGTTCTTTTAATCGTAAATACAGCAACCGGCTGTGGTTTTACACCTCAGTATAAGGGTTTGCAGGAACTGTATAATAAGTATAAGGACAAGGGCTTTGAAATTCTTGATTTCCCTTGTAATCAGTTTGCAAATCAGGCTCCAGGTTCTGATGATGAGATTCATACTTTCTGTACAGGACGTTTTGGAATTACTTTCCCTCAGTTTGCAAAAATTGATGTAAACGGAAAGAATGAAGATCCGCTTTATACTTATCTTAAAAGCAAAAAGCGCGGATTCTGCTCTTCAAAAATCAAATGGAACTTTACAAAATTCCTGATTTCAAAGGATGGAACTGTTTTGAAGCGTTTTGCTCCTACAGCTACTCCTGAAAGCATCGATGCATACGTTGCAGCTGCTTTAAACTAACTTTTGCCCACCTTGCCCCAGTCTATTTATAGACTGGGGCTATTTTTGTATATAGGTAACTTTACTTGACTTTTGATTTCTTTAATATATAATCATCATGATATGTCACAAAGTCTTTTAATTGCCTTGTCTGGCATCTTATCTATCGTCTCTATGCCGATAATCATGATGATTTGCAAAAAACTCGGCCTGTATGATTATCAAAGTGCTAGAAAAATTCATTCTGGAAATATACCACGTCTTGGTGGTGTAGGAATTTTCTTATCATTTATCATTTCTTCTGTTACTTTTCTTATTATTAAAAGCCCTGATAATTTGAATAGAATTCTTCCTATCATTATTGCAGGTTCTATTGTCTTTGCATTTGCTGTACTTGATGATGTTCTGAACCTTCCTGCTATCGTGAAACTTATTGTTCAGCTTATTGCAGTCTCTATTGTAGTTATTAATGGATTCCGCTTTAAACAGATTTTTTCATGGGTTCTTCCAACTCCATTAAGCTTTGCCCTGACTTTCTGCTGGATTCTTGGTGTTATTAATGCTTATAATCTGATTGATGGGCTTGATGGTCTTTGCGGAAGCTTCTCTATTTCTGCAATTTTGACTCTTGGAGTTCTTTATACATTAACTGGAAATCCGGAATCTATTCTCTGCTTTATTCTTGCAGCTTCTGTTTTTGGATTCCTTTGCTTTAACTGGCCGCCAGCGAAGCTTTTTATGGGTGATGCAGGAAGTCAGTTCCTTGGCTTTATGATTTCTGTATTCCCTCTGTTTGATTCAAGTAATGTTTTTGAATACAACAAGTTCCTTATTATGATTGTAATTACAGCATTCCCTGTTTTCGATACAATTGCTGCAATCTGGAGAAGACTCCGCGACAAAAAACCTATTATGTCTGCAGACCGCTCACACCTTCATCATAAGCTTTTGAATATGGGTTATTCAAAGACAAAGGCTCTCTATCTGCTTTGCTTCCTTCAGGTTCTTCTTTGCGGATCTGTAATTATTTCTTACTTCCTTGGAGCAAAACGTGGTATGGCACTTCTGCTTGAGTCAACTGCATTTGTTACTCTTTTCTTCAGCTTTGTTCACTATACAAACCGTGCAATTATTGCTAAGCAGGAAAACGAAGCAGAAAAGAAAGAGGTTTCTGAAGAGACAACTGAAAAACCAGAAGATAAGTAAGCCTAGCAGCCGAAAATCTCTTTTCTATGAAGAACGCCCAGTTCGTGAATGTTTGATTCCAACGGGGCGTTTTCTTTTTTAACGCTCTTTACATATGAATCAAGATCTATAGAAAATCTGTTCATTGAAAAATGCTGGAAAACGTAAACTTTGTCCCAGGCTGCTTCGCTACAGCTTGCCCGTAATGTATCGCGGTACTGGCAGAAAATACCTTTATCCTTTAATTCTGAATAGCCTACCAGCCAGAGTTCTGTTCCAAGTTTAGTATGCAGTTCTGCCGTTTTCTGGGCCATCCAGATTTGTGATTCTTCTATCAGTTTTGATATTTTTTCTCCACCCAGCTTTGCGATTGTCTTCAACTGTGCCGTTTTAGCACTGTGAACCGGTGTTTTATTCAAAATAATTACGTTTTTGCGAAAGTCTACTCCCAGTTCTGGATTTCTACGGAAGTATCCTTCTGCAATTTTGCCTGCCTGCCCAACCAGGTAGCGGTTATTTTTCGCCAGCTGCTCGTCTTTTCCAGGATTATCTCCAATTACTATGAGTTTTATTTCATCTTGTGGGGTAACTTCGTCTAATGCACGGTTATAAACGACGGTTGTTTCAAACGGATACTCGGGATTATTGACCAGACGGGCTGCCTCACTCTGTAATTTTGTTAGTTCTGGTGTGGCAGAACTCCATTCGTCTATTTTTCGCTTTAAATCATCCTTAAAATCACAAAAATAATTCCACTGTTCTTTTGTCATAACCGCTCCGCATGTCTGCTGTCTTTCTGACATGGTTTTTCTTTTACTTTTCTGAAATTATAGTATAGAATATAACCATTGCATAAGCAAATATCGAATTAAAACATATTATCTGGAGGATTTATGAAAAAACTTCTCGCATTTGCCCTTACTGCAAGTCTTAGCCTCTCGCTTTTTGCAGCAGATATCTTCAAGTACGCACCTATTACAGGAAATGTAAAAGCCTATACTGAAACTGACTTCACAATAGCTACACGCTTTGGAACTTTATACAGAACTCCTAGTTTGAAAATCATGCATATTTATGATGCAAATGGTAAAGAAACTTCTTCTTCTGAACTTACTCCAAAGGATGCTGTTATAAATACCATTTCTGCTACTTATGATTCAGCAGGAAACCTTGTAGAACAGGTTTGCAACAGTGCAGACGGTGAACTTGTATGGAAAAATACTTTTGCATACAAAAACGGCCTTAAAGTTGATGCTTCTGAATACGACAGAAAGGGTAATCTCCGTGCCCGCACAATTTATACTTACGATAATAATCTTCTTACAGATGAATCAAGCTATGACGGAGAAGGCGCTTTAATCTGGAAAACTATCTATAAATACAGCGACCTTGGACGCATTGCTTCTGTAAATGAATATAATCCGGATGGTTCTTTGAGCGAACTGCTTGAATATAACTATACTGATTCTGGTGCAATTGATTCTATTGCAAAGCTTGATGCTTTTGCTGGAAAACAGACTTCTTTAGTTTTCCGCTATGGTGCAAATGGTACTCTTTCAGAAATCACTACTTATGATTCTAATAAGCAGGTTACTAAACGCACTCTTATTAAATATGATGCTAAAGGTAACGTAAACAAGGTTTCTGAATATGATGTTGCAGAAAAGTTTGGAACAACAGTTAATGAATTGACTGCTATGTCTGAATTCAGTTTTGAATACACTGGTTCAGCTGCAGATGCAAAGTAATTTATAACCAGACATACACACTGTGGTTGAGTAGGCCAAAGGCCGTATCGAAACTACCATTTAAACGAAAAAGGCCGGGCCCTTCAAAACGTGAAGTTCCCGGCCTTTTATATTTATGAAGTCTATTAATAGTTCTGTGCTTCAATCTGGAAATATGCCTGTGGGTGTGCACATACAGGGCATACCTTTGGAGCTTCTTTTCCAATTACGATATGGCCACAGTTGCGGCACTGCCAGATTGCATCGCCGTCGCTAGAGAATACAAGCTTATCTTCAATATTCTTGAGGAGCTTACGGTAGCGCTCTTCATGATGCTTTTCAATTGCAGCAACACCTTCAAAAAGCTTAGCAATATAATCAAAGCCTTCTTCGCGAGCTGTCTTTGCAAATCCGTCGTACATATCTGTCCATTCATAGTTTTCGCCATCAGCAGCTGCTTTAAGGTTTTCTGTAGTTGTTCCTACACCACCATTCAAAAGCTTATACCACATTTTAGCATGTTCTTTTTCATTATCAGCTGTCTCAAGGAAGATAGCAGCAATCTGCTCATATCCTTCTTTTTTAGCCTGACTTGCAAAATATGTATACTTATTGCGGGCCTGTGATTCACCAGCAAAAGCCGTCTGCAGATTTTTTTCTGTCTGTGTTCCTTTTAAATCCATTATGACGCTCCTTAAAATATATTTATTCAAATATAATCTTTAAAAACACAGTTGTAAATGGAAAAAAGTGTTATATGTAAAAATATTATAGGGAAACAGAAAAGCACTTGAAAACTGACGTCAGATGTTTTACGATATATTATAGTAGAATTTCCCGATATTTTTTAAAGAGGAATATTTATGAAAACTATTGGTATCAAACTTGCAGACGGCTCATTTTATCCTGTTTTAGAAGATAATACTCCTTCAGAAAAACAGCTGGAGCTCACAACCGCTCATAATAACCAGACTAAGGTCATGGTTGATTTGTATCGTTCTGCTACCTGTTCAATGGAAGATGCCGAATATGTAGATTCCCTCCAGATAGAAAACCTTATTGCACGTCCAAATGGCGAAACTGATATTAAATTTTCTGTTTCTTTAGACGAAGATAATCAGCTTTCTGCTAAAATTGTAGATCCAGAAACCGGTAATGAAAGTAATACAACTATTACTCTTGTATCTCGTACTCTCGAAGAACGCCTAATTACCGATGAATACAACATTAATGATACAAATGATGATAAAGGTGCTGGTGCCGCAATTGCCGGCGCAGCTGTTGCAGGAGGTCTCCTTGCTGCAGCGGCAGCCCTTCGTGATAAAAATGAAGAAACTGAGGTTGCTGAAGAAGAACCGGAAGTTGAAATCTCTGAGGAATCAGTGGCAGAAGAGCCTGTTTTTGATGAAACTGCCGTTGACGAACCTGTAATTGAAGAGACAATTCCTGATGAGGAAGTTCCTGCAGAAGAAATCGCTGAAACTCCAGCTGAAGAAAACTCTGAAGCTCCTGTAGAAGAATCGCCTCTTCCAGATATGGACTTTGACTTGCCGGAAGAAACTTCTGAAACTTCTGAGACTTTTGAAACCTCGGATGAAACAATTTCTGAAGATGCTGGTCTTCCTGATATGGATTTTAATCTTCCGGAGGACACTGAATCTGAAACTACATCTGAGACAGAAACTAACGAAGAATTTAATACAGATACAGACGAAACTATTGTTTCTGAAGATTCTATTCCGGATGATGAAACTATTTCCGATGACGATAGTTTTTCTTTTGAAGACACAGATAATACAATTTCATCAGATGAAACAATAACTGATACATCAACTTCTGATGACATCTTTGCATCTGATGAAACTATTACAGAAGATAATTCAGAACTCCCAGACATGGATTTTGATCTTCCTGATGATACTGACACAAATGAAAATCCGGAACTGCCGGATGATTTCTTTAATACAGAGGACGAAATGAAAGACCCTACTTTTGATACAGAAACACCGGCTGCTACTGGCCTCAACTTTGACGGACTTTATGATGAAGAAACAGAGCGTGGAACTCCTGCTCAAAGCGATGCCGACGAAGTTAAAAAGAAGACAAAAGTACCTGTAATCATCTGCATCATCTGTGCAATTATTTGTATTATTGCAACTGCACTTATTCTGTTTATTATTCCATCAAAATATAATCTTCTTACTAAGAAGAGCATGAAAGAGAATGCTGTAGCAATTGAAGAGCCGACACCAACTCCTGAACCAGTTATTGAACAGGAACCAGAGCCGGAACCTGCTGTGCCAGAAGCAAAAGAAGATGAAATTATCATAATTGAAAAAGCTGAAGAAGTAGTACCTGCTCAGCCTCCTGTTGCAGAGGAAACTCCAAAAGAAACTGTATATAAAATCAAATGGGGCGACACTCTCTGGGATATTGCTGATACTTACTATAAGAATCCTTGGAAATACAAGTATATTGCACGCTACAACGGAATCAAAAATCCTGACTACATTATTTCTGGAACAAAGATAATTATTCCTGCTAAGTAGGAGACTGATGCGTTCATCTTTGCTGCTGCCCAATTGCTTTTTTAATTTCCGCCGTCTCACAATCTACATACTCGCAACCTTCCTTTTATTAAGCGCCGTGTCCTGTAAAGCCGCGCCACAACCAGAGGGCCAGAAGAAATTTGGTGACGACGCCGATTACTTTATCGGATTACGCTTACTGAACGAGGGCAACGAAAAGGCCGCCCGCGAAAAATTCCGGTACTGCATAAAAAAAGGCACAGCGCGCTGCGCGCAAAAAAGCGCAGAAATTCTGTGTACACTCGGAAACATCCAGGAGAAAAATGCCGCGGCTGAAAATCTGCTGAAGCTTTTTCCTGGAGACGAAGCACTTTTGATTGCGGCACGACAGTTTTCAACTTCTGGCGAAATCAACAAGCTGATAGACTGCACTTCAAATCTTGATTTTACTACCGCTAAAAATGAGATTATCCGACTTCGGCTGGAAGCAATGGGCCGCCGCGGCGATTCCGCTTATGAAACCGAAGTGTACCGGTGGTTTACACAGTGCCCTATCTCTACCGAACACTATCAATTTTATCGCGATTTTTATAATCATCCAGATTTTGAAGGCGCTTACGAAAATCCAGATTCTGAACTTGCCGCTACGCTTACTTTTACACCTGAACAGTTTGCCATCAATTACCGCATTGAATCTTATAAACGAAATTATTCATATACACTTCTGAGTTCTCCACTCCTTGCCGGCTATTTCGCCGACGGCAGCCTTAAGCCGGAGCCTCAGCTTGTTTCTGATTTTGGAAAAAATCATCTTTATGGAAGTGTTGATTTTACAAAAAATGCCGGTTATTTTGCCCAGCTTGCCAATGATTTTGCCGAAACTCCCGCAGCCTTTTATTTCTGGTTTTATGCCGGAAGATTGTACGAAAAATCCGGTTTGTATTACCGCCAGACAAGAAAGTGTTTTGAATCTGCAATGAGTGCGGCGGCTTCTCCTTCTCAAAAAGATAATGCCCTATGGTACCTTTTGAATACTTCGCTTAATTTTTCTATGGACTTTATCATTGAGTCTATTGGAGAATATGCTCGCGAATGGACTGATTGCGAGTATTTTGAAGATTTCTTTGAGCAGCTGGTAACTGCACTGCTGGCGGCCGGCCGATGGAATGAGTTCGGTAAGATTTATAAGGCTATCGACGGGTATGCTTCGGACTTAATCACTGCGCAATTTGCATATCTTTACGGCCGGCTGATTCAGGAAGGTCTTGCAGACGGAACTCAGGACGAAGCAATCTCTGCCTTTAAGAGAGCCTGTCACGGGGGCAGCTCGGTTTATTATAAGACTCTTGCGGCCTACAGACTTGGAATCTGGAAAGATCCTATTGAACTGAAAAAAATTATGTGTGCGCCAACTGGTGTTAAAAGCTCAACTCCCGCCTTAGCAACCAATCCCGACACTGCTATGGAAACACTTCTTCTTGGTTATGCAAGTTTTGGTTTTCCTGAATTGATTTACCCTGAATGGCAGAAATCTCAAGGCCAAAATCTTTCTGCTGAAACTAACTTTTATCTTGCAGATTTCCTTTCTAAATGTGCTGATAACGAGAATAATGATTACTATACTCAATCTTTGAGAATTGCTGCCCGCGCCCAGAGAAATTCTAACCGTGAAATTAAGCGCGAAGAACTGGCTCTTGTTTATCCGGATTATTATTCAGAATTTGTATCAAAATATTGTGATGAATACAAAATCAGTGAGCCTGTAATGTACGCTCTTATTCGCAGTGAAAGTTTTTTTGATGCTGATGTCATGAGTTCTGCAGGCGCCGTTGGTCTTACTCAACTTATGGAATTTACAGCAAGCGACATTGCCCGCCGTTTCGAAATATCTGATTATTCTCTTATTGATCCCGAAACAAATATCCGTTTTGGTACCTGGTACCTTGCAAATCTTATTTCCCGCTGCGAAGATTCTCCACTTCTTGGATTTTTCTCTTACAATGCCGGTATTTCAAGAGTTCGCCGCTGGCTCCAGAGTTCTCTCATTGAATTCGGTAAGAAAAGCAATATGCCTTTGGACCTTTTCCTCGAAACAGTTCCTTTTGCAGAAACCCGCGAATATGGCCGTAAACTGATTTCTGCGACTCTCGTTTATGACTGGCTGCTGGATCCTGCTAATTTTCCACAAACTGCTGAAAATCTTCTTAAATAACTGTTACTACTTTCATTTTCTTCTAATTTATGTTGTCGCAAGAGGCTTTTTTCATTATCTTTATAGAAGACTATTAGGAATTCAGGCGTGCCCTTGCCGTGCCAGATTCTAATGACACTATCCTCAGGGGGTAAATATATGATTAATGATCCAAAATTACTTGATACTGTAAAGGAAGCTTTGGAAATGTTCCGTCCTCAGCTTCAGGCAGATGGCGGAGATATGGAGTTTGTTGGCATTGATGATGATTATAAGGTTCACCTGAATCTTACTGGAGCTTGTGGCGGCTGTCCTATGGCTGTTATGACTCTTAAGATGGGTATTGAGCGATATCTTATTGATGCTTGTCCTGAAATCAAAGAGGTTGTACAGGATAACGCTCAGAATCTTGATGATATGGGTATGGGGTTCTAAATGAAAATTGAAAACGACAAGTGGGTTGAAATACACTACACTCTTAAAAATGATAATGGCGAACAGCTTGATTCTTCTGTTGGCAACGAGCCTTTAGGTTATGTTCACGGAAGAGGATATCTGATTTCTGGTCTTGAAAATCTTCTTGCTGGTCATGAGCCTGGTGATAAATTTACTGCTCACATTGAACCAAAAGACGGTTATGGTGAATATGATGAACGTCTTATTGTTGAACTTGACCGTAATAAATTCGAATTTGATGGCGAAATCACTGTTGGTATGCCATTCCAGATGATGACTCCTTCTGGCCTTTCAATTGTTCACGTTAAAAAGGTTGAAGGTGATAAAATCACTATTGATGGAAACCACGAACTTGCAGGAAAAACTTTGAATTTTGAAATTGAAGTTGTAAATGTTCGTGATGCAACTGAAGAAGAGCTTTCACCTACAAGCGGATGCGGCGGTGGCTGTGGCGGTTGCGGTGGATGCGGCGGCGGAGACTGCGGTGATTGTGGTAGCGGCGGCTGCGGAAGCGGTGGTTGCGGTTGTAACTAATAGAGTTTAATGTTGGTTGAGTGCGCCTAGAAGGATCTTAAAATTCTCTTCTATCGGCGCATTTTTTACGTCCACTATAACATCAGCAATTCTCTGATACTGCTGATATCTGTCTGTATATTTTTTTGTGAGTATATCTTCTATCTGCTTAAGCGAAGTTGGATTTTCTGCCTGAACATAAGCCGGAAGATTTGTAAATCCTCCAAGTGGATTTTCCTCTATCTTATCCATAATACGTTTTATCGAAAACTTTATATCAAGGCGAAGAAAAACAAAGGTTTCACAATCTCGGAGCGCCTGAAGAGCTGGAGGATTATCACAAATTCCTCCTCCTGTAGCAATTACTATCTGATGATCTGCATTTTTCTCCATAAGGCTGCGGCATGCTTCTTCTTCTGCGAGTGTAAATTCAGAAACTCCCCTTGTTCTATACAGGGTACGGAAATCTATTCCACGGAGTTTTCCAATTTCATCATCTGTATCAAAAAAATCTACTCCAAGCTTCTTTGCAAGAAGTCTTCCCTGTGTTGATTTTCCGCAATGTTTACAGCCCATCAGAACTATTGAATTGTGTATACCTTCGCTCATAAGCTCAGTATAGCATGCGAATTGTAAAAATTAAAGGTTTCGTGTATTCTTTATTTATAGTGATAGCCGGCCGTCACACGGCTTACTAAGGAGAAGTCCATGGGTATAGCGCTTTGTTTTGTTCCACTGATTCTTGCAATTGTACTTTTTTCAACTGCCTTTAAGCTCAAACTTACTCATCAGCTGATTGCAGTTCTGCTTGGTCTTGCAGCTGTTCTTCCAATTTCCTTTATCCAATACTTTATGCCTTCTATTCCAGGGCTTCCTATTTCCCCAGTTATCCGGGCCCTTTTGAAATCTCTTCTCCTTTATGGTTTTGTTGAAGAAGCAATAAAAACTCTGGCATTGCTGCCTCTTCCTCATAAACTTTATGATGAAACAAATTGCGACTCCCCTGCCAGCGGCCGTCTGAGTTTCTTACTGCTGGCTTTTACTGCAGGTCTTTCTTTGGGATGTTTTGAATCGGTTGTTTATTATTTTGATCATCTTCAGATTGCAAATAGTCGCGGCGCTACCCTTCTCTATGGTCAGATTGCAGTGCGCATTTTCACCTCTGATTTAATCCACATGTCTTGTACAGGTTTGTGCGGACTTTTTATTTATTCCTGCCGAAACAAGCCTTGCCGAGTTTCCTGTCTGGTAGCCGCTGTGCTTCTTCATGGAATTTATGATTTTTTTGCAGGCTTTTCTGGTAATTTGCGATGGTTCTCTGTTGCAGTAGTTCTTATGGCTATTGTTGAATGTCGTATTAAATATACTTCATTGCAAAACGATGAAAATACTGTAAGATAGTACATTTTCTTGATATTTCGTGCCATCTTTTGTTATAAATTGACAAATTTCTCTAAAAAAATAGCGAAAATCAAGCCCCAAGCCTTGACAATATCCGCCCAACCACCTATAATACCCAAACAATACGACGCGGGGTAGAGCAGTTGGCAGCTCGTCGGGCTCATAACCCGGAGGCCGCAGGTTCGAGTCCTGCCCCCGCTATAATAAAGGCTTACACATCAAAGTGTGAGCCTATTTTTTTGCCATAATCTGTGTTATAATAGAAGAAACAAAAAACTAAGGACATCATCATGGCAAAATCAAAATCCCCAAAAGCTAAATCATCTTCCGCCACAATCGGATTTGAACAGCAGATTTGGGACGCAGCCTGCGAACTTTGGGGACACATTCCCGCTGCAGATTACCGCAAAATCTTTACAGGACT
>JAEEGL013524337.1_pt1 | contig 19280 bp, 19 predicted proteins | sample 9134231 | NCBI WGS metagenome assembly JAEEGL01 (sample SAMN16246548, study PRJNA631951) | gut metagenome | biome: gut microbiome; feature: rumen; material: fiber-attached | host: Bos | place: Iran: Karaj | collected 2018-10
ACACTTACTTCCTCTTTAGTATATGTAGTTCTCTTTTCTTTCTTTGGCTCATATGCAACGCCAAACTCTTGATAATTTTCATATGCCTTAGAAATAGTTACTTCTTCATCTTTTTCTTCATCATTATCAACTGTCATATCATATAAAAGATCATCTTCTTTTAAAGCACTAAGTCTTTTTACTTCCTTATATAATTCACAATTTTCGCATAATAAATTATCTTTTATATCATCAGCTAAATTACCAAAGGCTTTCTTTCTAACCATTTCAAAGTCAACTTTCTTAGATGGTCTTTTCATTGCTGCAGCATCTTCATCACGTTCTATAACTTCTTCTTTAGTATAATTCTTATCAAGCACTCCGTATACCGGTGATATTACAGGTGAAGCCTTAAACTTAGATTTCTCTTTGGGTTCTTCTTTCTTTTGATAATATTCACTAAGTTTCTTACTAACATCATCTGTACTTTCTATCTTATTGACATTATTACTTCCCAACGAATCTATTCTATTATGATTTGTTCTAGCCGGTATTTCATCTAAACTAAATTCAATTGGATAATTAATTTTCTTTTCAGTTACTACTGGCTCTGGTTTCTTTTCTTGGGCATTTGCCTCTTGCCTGCTGCCAATCTCTTTAATAAATTCTTCAGGATCTACTTTTAATTTTACTTCTTCTTTTTTTTCTTCTTTCTCTATTGTTTCACGCATTACCTTAGGTAATACGCTTTCTTCACGCTTAGGAACTGGTGCTGGTTCAGGTTTCTTAGGTGGTTTAACCTCTTCCCCATCATCGATCTCTATTTCATCATCTAAGTCGACTTCATCCATAAATAAATCCTTAATTTTATCGAACAATTTCATTGTCATACCTCCACACGGTCTATTCCTCTTCCGGCAAAGTTACTTCTTCAGTTTCTTCCGGAACATATTCTTGTAAAAAGTCTGAAAACTTACTTTCACTATCTTTAGGACTATCCAATTGATATTTAACCTCTCTTGAATCATTATATCCACTATCAAGAGCCATCTTAATTAAATTATCATTATACTTAATGCTTTTAATGATAATTAATGAATTAGCAAATATCGTAGGCAAGTTCTCATAATCACTATAAAATTCTATTTTTGAATAATTATACACAATCTCGGTAAAATATAATCCATCATCCATCTTGTCTATTCCAACATAACCATCTTTACCATTATAATTTAATTTTTTAAAATAATAATTATAATTATCCTCGCCCTTATAATTTAAACTATTTTTATAATAGTAACTAATCGTATCTACATATAAATAAACATATCTATCAGCAATCTTAAATTTTTGATTATATTCACTATCACTTTCCTGCTTAACATTTGTTGGTATATATAGTTCATAGTTAGTAGATGCTGTATTTACCACTGTTTTATTATCAGTAAACACGGTATTAACAATCACGTCTAAGTCATTACCAATCTTTGTGCAACCACACAAAAGAAGGGCTATTACGACTAAAAAAATAAGTTTCTTCTTATGCATATCACACCTACTCTTCTACATTATATCAAATAATTATGAAAATTTAAATACTTTTTTAATATTTTTTAACCATTTTTTTGATATCTCATACAATATAAAGAGGTGTTCATATGAATTGGTTTATAAATTTAGATTATGTTATAAAAGCCCTAATTGCCACCATTTTTACTTACTTCTTAACCCTTTTAGGTTCTGCCATCGTTTTTTTCTTTAAAAAAGTAAATAAAACTATTCTCGATTCCATGTTAGGCTTTGCCGCCGGCATCATGACAGCAGCTTCTTATTTTTCCCTAATTGCACCAGCCATCGAATCAAGCATCCACTTAAATCTAAATGCCCCTATTATCACTTCCCTAGGATTCTTAACTGGCGGTATCTTTCTTTTTTTAGCCGATATCATCTTTAGTAAATATCTAACTACCAAAAATAAGCGTATTATCAAATTGATTTCTTCCATTACTATTCATAATATTCCTGAAGGAATGTCTGTTGGTATCGCTTTTGGAGCTATTGCTCACCACATTGAAGGAGCTACCCTCATCTCAGCAATCATGCTAACAATTGGCATAGCTCTTCAAAATTTTCCTGAAGGTTCTGCTATTTCGCTTCCCCTTTTAAGAGAAGGAATTTCCAAAAAGAAAGCTTTCTTTTATGGTCAATTATCTGCCATTGTTGAACCAATCTTTGGAGTAATCGGAGCCATCTTAGTTTTAAAAATACGTATCTTCTTACCCTTCTTTTTATCATTTGCTGCTGGGGCTATGATCTATGTTGTTATATCCGAATTAATTCCTGAAAGTCAAAGTAACGAAAAAAAAGACCTTATGGCCTTATTCACAATAATTGGTTTTACCATTATGATGATTCTAGATATTGCTCTATGTTAACTCCTGGCGCTCGTCCATTAACTACATTTATTGCTAAAGGAACAGTATTAGTAACATTAATTTCCTTACTATCAATTGGCAATATCATTTTTATTCTTATACTTATTTTAACATTCATACTTACTAAAGCATTGTTAATTCCATATGGCTTAACTTCCGGACTAATTTCTGTAAGTACATTCCCAATTACATAAAATCCTAGTTTTATCTTAGGTCCCATATTTCTAATCAAACCATTATTAAATATTGTACCTGCTGGAATCTCTCCCACAAAATAATACTTATTACTATCTAATTTATTTCTAATACTATTATTAATTTTATTCATTATGCGTGTTGCTTCACCCGTATCATATGTAACTAAATTAATCTCATCATTAGTCTTCTTCTCTACTCTAATTAAACTATCATCAAATTTAATCTTACTAGTAACATCATTAACGATTATTGAAATATATTTTCTTGCCATTTCTTCAGCTAAATTAGCAATAACCATATTACATTTCTTATAATAACCATTGATAATCAATATTGAAACTATTATTCCACCTATAACAATTATTAATTCTCTAGCAATATATATACCAACGGTCTTTTTTTTATAACTCTTTAATCTCATAGTAAATTATATTAAAAAGGACTATTATTAGTCCTTTATTCACTATATATAGCTACCTGATCATATTCAGTTTTAGCATATTCAATAAGTTTACTAATTGTTTCTGCGGTTGGATTATTATATTCTTCAAGACTAATTCCTGATTTAGCAAAATCTTCATCAGAAAATCCACCAATCTCGCCAACAATTAAATCTCTTTCCTTAATAAATTCATTTTCTTCCATAATTACCTCTATATATCTAAATTATGATATACGTTTTGTACATCATCCAAGTCTTCAAGTGCATCAATTAATGCCATAGCCTTTTCCGTACCCTCTTCATCAAGTGTAATATAATTATCAGGAATAAATGTAACTTCACTCATGATATATTTATCATATCCAAGTTTATCTAGCTCATCCTTAACTTCCAAGAATTTTTCAGGTTCTGTATAGATGGTAATATCTTCATCTCCAAGCTCCATATCAATAATATCAAGCCCTAATACTTCCTCCATAACCTTATCTTCTGGATATACATTCTCAAGAACAATCAAACCTCTTCTTTTAAACATATAACTAACAGAGCCATCAGTTCCTAAATTACCATTCTTTTTACTTAATGTACTTCTTACAAAACCAGCCGTTCTATTCTTATTGTCTGTTAAACAATCAATCATAATAGCTATTCCATGAGGTCCATATCCTTCATATCTAACTGTTTCATAATCTTCCGAAGCACCTTTACTTGCAGCTTTTTGAATTGCTGATTCAATATTAGCCTTAGGCATATTTTCTGCCTTTGCCTTTTCAACAACCATCCTTAAAGCCGCATTATTAGCCGGATCCAAATCTCCACCCTTTGCAGCTACGAATAATTCCTTTGCTAATTTTTGAAAGACCTTACTTCTAGCAGCATCGATTGCTCCTTTTTTTCTTTTAATTGTTGACCACTTACTATGTCCAGACATTCTAAACGCCTCCTACATATTTATCTTATCATAAACTTAATTTTTTTTAAAGTGTTATTTATGCTTACTATTATTTTTCTTATCGTTAACTAAATTAATACTTTTTGCATATTCCCTAACAGCGGCGGAAAAGACCAATTCATCAATACAATCATCACTAATACCATGTTTAATTAAACTATTGTATACTAATTTCTTTTCCTCATCACTTATAACATAATCACCATATTGAAAGTATATTTTATTAACATTGTTAAATCCTTTAGCTGTCTTATATGAATTTTGAATTATTATATATCTTCTAATTGTATCCAATTCTGAACTAGTAATATCCCTATTCTCATACATATTGTATACAATACCATATGCTTTTTTCAAATTAATTCCTCCAAGCATATAATAATCATATCTGCTTAAGAACTTCTTTTCAGCACTAAATTTAACTCTCTGTAATGCAATTATTTTCTTTACTGCTCTTACATCTTCCTTCGTATATCTTTTTTCCATAATACATCCCCCTCAATGAAAAAAAGTAATATAAAATTACTTAGTTTTCATATTATAACACTATTATTGCATAATAGCAAACATTTTTTATCCAAAATAATCAAGTATTATTGGTCCCAATATTATTAATAACAATAATGGTATAAAGAACAATACTGAAATAATACTTATAAGTACTGGTACTTTACTAATTTTACCCTTTACTTCAACTTTTCTCTTTTCTCTTAAAAAATCAATTTGGTTATATAAATTCTTAATAATACTATTGCCATACACATTAGATTCCGTAAGTGAAAGAATTATATTATTGACCGTATCACTAGGAATCCTTTTCTGCATATCATTAAGAGCCTCATTTAAACTCTTACCAAATCCTACTTCTCTTAAAGCCTCTTTAAACTCATTAGTAAGTAATCCCGAAACATTATTGGTAGTAACCTCTATTGCTGAAGCTAAATTTCGACCAGTCTCTAATGATAAAGTCAATACCTCGAAGAAATGCATTGCTTCGCTTTCTAATTTAGCCGTTCGTTTCTTTAGTTTATCATCTAGTGCTGCACTATTAAATAAATAATAATAAACTAATGTTAATATTGGTGCTAAAAGATAACCATATTTACTTAACATAAGAATAATAACAAATAATATTATTGAACTAACTAATCTAAGAATTATTAAATTATAAACATCAGTTTTATCTCCTACCCCAAGTAATGTTACTCGTTTTATCATTTTATCTATATATTTAGTACTATAAAATGTTTTGACAAAATCCTCTTTATTCATAACTTATCCACCTTAATTATTCTATTTAATACCAGTGCATATATAACAAACATTATCAGTATAACCAATATCATTATATAACCAAGAGTACTTTCAAAAAATGGGGTAAAATAATCTGGATTTAATAAATATATAAGTAATACAAATACTACCGGTACAAATAAAAGTATTCTAACAACTAATTTAGATACCAAAGTTGAATTTTTCAATTCTTCTTTTAACTTCATTTTATCAAATAAAGTCTTCTCTATAGAATCAAATACCGCTACTATATTTCCACCAGTTTTATTTAAAATTGTTAATGAAGAAGATAAATATTCTGCTTCCTCTGTATTAACACGCTTACTAAATCTATCAAATACCGTATCTATTGATAAACCATATTTCATTTCTTCATTTATTTTTTCAAACTCATATCCAATTGGTTTAGGTAATTTTTTACTAGCAATCTCTACCGCTTGAATAGTAGATTTTCCTGATTTAAAAGCATTATTCATAATAATAATTGCCCTTAACATATCATTGCTAATCTTTTGTTTATTAATCCTACGCATAATATTTAAATATATATCTAAAATATAGAATCCTATAATCAAAACTATAAATACCTGAAATAATGATATTAATTTTCCTTGAATACCTAAAGCAATAATTGTAAACACTAAAAATATAAAACTAATAACAAATTTATGCGTAATATAATCTTCAGCATTATACTTACTACCAACTGAATACTTATCATACATCTTAGTCAAAGTTGGAAACAACTTTCTAATTTTTCTTCTTTGTTTCTTAACAAACTTTATATAACTATTCCAGATCCTTTCAGTAAGTGTCTCATCACTATTTTTCTTGGTAGCCTTAACACTATACTTAGCTATTCGCTTCTCTAGTTTAACAGTTTGGTTCAACCTAATTAGCATGGTAATAATTGTAACAATAGCAAAAACAATAACAATTTGAATAAATATAATTATTATTTGCTTATCCATAATATTACCTCCTTATTCTTAATTAAGTCTTACACTCGTATCGATTGGTATCTCATCTTTCTTTATACTTGATCTTACAATATATTTAGCTATCAAAAAACTAACCACGCATATTACTCCAAGTAGTGCAATATAAGCCAATATTTTAAAGTATTCTTTTTTCATTTTATTCACCAAATATATCGTCAAGTATAATACCCTTACGTTTCATTCTATCATATACCTTAGGCATATACTTATAAACCATAAATTCGCCTCTAACATTTCCTTCCTTAGAAATGCCATTTTCTCTAAAGGCAAATATCTCTTTTAATTTAATTTTATCATCTTTAAATCCCACAACTTCACTTATAGAACTAACCTTACGCTTACCATCGCCTAGTCTATCTACTTGAATAACTATATTAATAGCCTTTTCAATATAATTTCTAATTGCTGCTACAGGTAATTCCATGTCATTCATAAGCATCATAGTTTCCAATCTGTTAATGGCATCTTCAGGACTATTAGCATGTAACGTTGTAATTGATCCTTCATGTCCAGTATTCATAGCCTGTAACATATCAAAAGCTTCTTTACCACGTACTTCACCAACAATTATTCTATCAGGTCTCATACGAAGAGAGTTACGGACTAAATCTCTAACTGTTATTTCTCCTTCTCCTTCATAATTGATCATTCTTGTTTCTAATGAAATAACATGTGACTGATGTAACTTTAATTCAGCAGCATCTTCAATCGTAATAATACGTTCATCATCATCGATAAATCCGCTAAGAATATTTAGCAAAGTAGTTTTACCAGTACCAGTACCACCAGATATAATTATATTTAATTTAGCTTTAACACAAGCCTCCAAAAATCTAGCCATATGTGTCGTCATTGTACCCATACGTAGTAAATCATCAATACTCTCCATTCGTTTAGAGAACTTTCTAATTGTTACTACCGGTCCACGTAATGATAATGGGGGAATAACTGCATTAAGTCTAGAACCGTCTCTAAGTCTAGCATCAACCATTGGATTAACTGCATCGATAGTCCTACCTAATGGTTGAACAATCCTTTGAACAGTTCTAATAATATGCTCATCATTAATAAAAGATACTGATTCATCTTTAACAAGCCTACCATCTACTTCAACATAAACATCATTTATTCCATTAACCATTATTTCAGTAACCGTATCATTATTAAGCAAATCCGTTAACGGTCCATATCCATTTATTTCATTTTGAATTAAATTAAAGATATGATTTCTCTCCTGCGCATCTAAACTATAATCTTCAAGTGTTTCATCTATTTTATCATTGATATACTGATCCAAAGATACATTAGATGGAATTTGATTATTAATTAAATTTTCAACTATTTTAGAACGTAAAGCTTCAAGTTTACTTTTATCAGGAAACACTTGATAATCTGCTACATCTTCTTGAACAATTTCTTTTCTTTTTACATTAAATTCTTTTACTAAATTAACATCCTTACTCATTTTTATTAGCCCCCTCTTCCTCACTAATAAGAGCCTCTGCTAATTTTTCCATATTCTTAATATCACCAGCATTAAATCTACGAATATTCTTATTAAGTGTTAATATTTCTCCATCAAGAACATATTTATCAATATTTTTAATATAAAATCCACGTGATATCGTATAATCAACATTTGCTTTAATCATATTTCTTATATCAAATAAACTAATAAAATCTTTACCCGTATCCCTAGAATTATTAAGAACAATCTTATAATTATCTTTTCCTATTTCCGCAAATATATTGACTAAGCTCTTCATATTTTTAATATCTACCAAGTCATTTGTAATAACAAAGGCACTCATGAAAGATGCATCTATGGCCATCAAACATACTTCATCCAATGAATGTGATGTATCAACAAGAATAACATCATATTCTAATCTAGCCAACTCAAATATTTTATTAATATAACTAGTTTCAATCTTTGATACATCCCTAGGATCCTTAGGACAAGCTAATATATCAATTCCATTATTATAATTGCTTACATAATCTTTAATTGATAACTGTTTATTATTACTAAGAGCATCTATCAACATATATATATCTTTCTTACTACTTACATTAGTAATCGTAGCTACTCCACCGGCATATAAATCTAAATCAATTACTAATACTTTCTTTTTCATAAGATAGTATATTCCAGCTAAATTAACCACTAATGTTGTCTTACCAACGCCACCTTTAACTGATGAAATTGTGATAATCTTACCTAATCCATTATGCATATTTCCACCTACCTATTCTCTTTTACTATCTTTAAATCATTTTCAATATATCCAACATAACTAGATCTAATCATCATAATATCCATATTCTTTAATAACTTATTATCACTATATCTAGTACTAAGAATGATATATAATTTATTATCATCATAATTGACATTAACGCTTCCAATGCTATCATCATTTTTAAGAATAAACTCTTCAACTTTCTCCTTAGCAGAAGCATCATCTATTATATCTAATCCATAATTAATAGCCAAATAATTAATACCATCTAAATTGCTTTTTATTGTTGCCATTCTTCCAAACGTATATACCATATATAATATAAGTAATAATATTGGTAAAAATAATATAAATGTTATTAAACTTTGACCCTTATTATTCATAATTTATATACCTTTCTACAACAATTCTATATGGATTACCAAATATTAAATTAAATCCTGGGGTAATTAACTTAATCTGACTACTCACTATGATCTTTTCAAAATTGCCATCTTGCATAGTAGTTATCTCTATATCACTATATTTATTTCTAATTTCATCTAAACTACTACCGCTTTTATAAAGGACTACTATATCAGTACTATCATTTTGGAGACTATTTTGTTTACTAAAAATCATTCCAAAATCAAATACCGCAAACACAATAAATATAATTACTGGTAGTATTAATACAAATTCAATTAATGCTTGGCCACGTCTGTTCATTTTGTCCTCCTACCCCACCTATCATATCAATTATACCATTACAACAAAAAAAAAGGAAGTATTACTTTCCTTTTTTATTATTATTTCTATTATTGCCCCTATTATTGCTTCTATTATTATTGCCATTATTGTTTCTATTTCTATTATTTGGAGACCGATTATTATTTGGAGTACTCTTTTTTGGAGTCTCATCGATATCCTCATTTTTAAACTTATTAATATCTCTATTAGCCTTCTTTGTTTCTTCATCATCTTTATCATCCTTGAAGATCAAATAGATTAATCCAGCAATTACTAATAAGATTAAACCAATAATAATAATTCTTTGCAAATTACCTTTATTATCCTTATCTTTATCAGTATCTGAATCAGTATCAGGAACTGGTTCTGTATCAGGAATTGGTTCTACTTCTTGCTTATTATTATCTTCATTGTTATCAGTATTTCCATAATCATTATTATTATATGCCATTGGTGCTACAGTGGCCTCTTCGTTTGAAGATTCACTTGATGCCTCACGAATAACCTTTACTGTATATTCTTGAGTAGTTCCATCTGCAGCTTCAACTATAATAGTAACTACATTTTCACCTTCAACTAGTTCTTCAGGGTAAACCATAGAAGTAATTTTAGCACTATCATTAGCAAGTTCTGCTTGAACATCAGCACTAGTTACATCATTAGAAACATTTATTTCATATTCATATTTTCCATCTTCTAGTGATATTTCCTGACCAGCTATTACAAGGCTAGCAAGTCCAGCATTCTCAGATGCAACGATTGTTACTTCTGTAGAAGGTTCCTCTTCAGCCTCATAATATACATATTCATTATAAAACTTACCATCAGTAACTTTAATTGTTGCATTACCAGCTTTTTTTGCCTTAAAAGTAATAGTTAGAAGAACGTATTCTTCTTCAGTAATTTCTTCATTACCCTCATCATCAGTCGTTACTGTACCCATAAGTCCAGAAGTACCAAGATATAAAAATTCTCCTTCTACTTCTCCGCCAGTAAATTTTTCCGAATCAACTGATACAAGTTCTAACAAGTCTTCATCATATTCAATTAATCCACTAATGCCATTAACCATTAGTTCCTTAAGAGTAACAACATATGTTGCTTCAAACTCATCCCCACTAGTAACAGTATCGCTGCTGACACCTAACTTAACTTGAATCTTTCCATCTTCATCTAACCATGAAAGATCATAGTAAGCAATTGTTCCATTGTCATCTTGAAGAAATACCTCATCTTCCATTATTTCAGGATAGATAAATTCACTATCACCAAATGCTTCGTTAACAATATCCGCTAACTTGTCCGCATCAAATGTGCTAGCATATAATATTCCATCGATTTCATTGCTATAGAATACAAATAAAGGATCATATCCTAAAGACTTAACTGCCTCATTTAGTTTATCTGTATTATCTTGATAAGTACCAAATGAGAAATTAAATTGACGACTATAGTCAGTATTTCCTACCTCTAAAGCTACTTCTTTAGTAAACTCTCCATGTAAGCGACCTTCAAATTCAAATTCGCCTACTCTTATAGCATTAAATAAATCTTCAGCTAAATATTCAGTACCATATAATGTAGCCGTATCACTAGGGCTAATTCCCCCACGTAATAACTGAGCATCTATAGTTACCATTTCGGCATCAGCTGGTATTACATATACACCACCTTGCTCCGTTATTTCAGTATTACCATTATATACTGTATATTTAACTCCTGCTTCTTGACTAATTGTCTTCTCAACTGTTTTGGTATCTTCTCCAATCGTAACATTTGCTACATATGTACCATCAAATAAATTATCATTTAATATTTTTGATGCATATACATACTCTCCATTACTAAGAGCATTCTTTACTTCGTCTGTTAATGTAATTGTATTATTATTTTTTCCATGTGTTGCTCCACTAACATACGTCAAATCTTCATCAATCTTTAATTCGCCATCAGTTAATTCTAAAGCTTTTGAATACTTAACAACTATTTCATTGTTTTCATTAATAGTTGCCGTAAACTCTAATTGTTCCTCATTTGGTGTAGTAGTTTTTTCTCCTTGAGTAGGTGTATCTCCACCAGTTGTTACCTCATCAGTACCAGTAGTTGGAGTATCATTTGTACCTGTCTCACCAGTAGTTGGTATTTCACCATCATCGTTAGTGGTATCATCTTCGCTATTAGTTTCGTCAACTATTGGCGTCTCTTCACCACTGCCATTTTCATTAGGTTCTTCTTTGTTTTCGCCATCGACTTTAGTAACTTCGCCAGTATTATCGCCTTCATCAGTTAAACCTTCAGCTAAAACTACTCCAAATGAAGATACATTACTAAATAATAGAGCAAAAGCTAAGAATAATTTCATAAAATAACTTAGTTTTTTTCCTATTTTCTTCATTTTTTTAACCTTCCTTTCACTTGTGTTATTTTAAAAATTGTGTTCCCCTGAATAAAACACCTCCTACATGATAATCATTACAATAACCATCCATTGCATTTTTAACTATCATTCAAATTAATTATAGCACGATATTTCGACATATCTAGCCATTTGACACAAATTTTACATAATTTATTAATGATATAAAAAAGAGATTGCTTTTTTCAATCTCTTCTATCTTACTCTATTTTTTATTTCCTCATTAACTAGTTTAATGAATTCTTTCATAGACACAGTTACTGATTCCTTAGAACCAAATTTACGATAAGTTACCATATCATCATCTCTTTCCTTATCGCCAAGTACTAAAGTATATGGTATCTTTCTAGTTTGACTTTCTCTCATCTTATAACTAAGTTTTTCATCCCTACCATCAAGTTCACATCTAACATTATTATCTTTTAAGTTATCAAGCACCTTACTTGCATAATCCAAATGATACTCATTATTAACAGGTATAACGTTTACTTGAACAGGGCTTAACCATAGTGGTAAATTACCTTTAGTCTCCTCTAGAATAAAGGCTGTAAATCTATCAAAAGTACCAAATATAGCCCTATGAATAACTACCGGAGTTTGCTTATTGCCTTCATTATCAATATATGATAATTCAAACCTACGAGGTAATAAGAAATCAAGCTGACATGTTGATAAGGTAACTTCAGGTCCAACAGCTGGCTTTACTTCAACATCAAGCTTAGGACCATAGAAAGCTGCCTCCCCAACTGCCTCATAATACTCTACTCCTAAAGAATTTAATACTTCTCTTAATTTTTTTTCTGCATTATTCCACATATCATCATCAGGAAAATACTTTTCTTTATCCTCTGGATCCCTAAGTGATAATCTAAAACTATAGTTTTCAATACCAAAGTCACGATATACATCTAGAATAAGCTCAACTACTCTCTTAAATTCATCACCAATTTGTTCAGGAGTTACGAATAAATGCGCATCATTTTGACACATACATCTAACTCTCTCAAGTCCCTTAACTGCGCCACTTGCTTCATATCTAAAATCTGTAGCAAATTCACCAATTCTAATTGGCAATTCTCTATAAGAATGCAAACTATTTCTATATATCAACATATGATGTGGACAATTCATTGGTCTAAGAACAAATTCTTCTTCATCGACCTTCATCATTGGAAACATATTTTCTTTATAATGATCCCAGTGTCCACTAGTTTTATATAAATCAACTGTACCAACACATGGTGTATATACATGTTTATAACCAAGTTTTTGTTCTTTCTCATATATATAATTTTCAAGTTGCTTTCTAACTAATGCCCCATTAGGTAACCAAAGAGGCATTCCCTTTCCAACTAAATCATCAGACATAAATATGCCAAGTTCTTTACCTATCTTACGGTGATCTCTTTCCTTAGCCTCTTCAAGTTCTTTTAAATATTCATCCAAGTCTTCTTGATTATCGAAGCATACTCCATAAATACGTTGAAGCATCTTATTTTTAGCATCGCCCTTCCAATAAGCGCCACTAACTTTAAGTAATTTAAAATATTTAAGTTCTTTAACTGTATCAACATGTGGACCACGGCATAAATCAGTAAAGTCTCCTTGCGTATAACAACTGATTACCGTTTCATCTTCATCCATTCTAGATATTAAATCAATTTTATATGGATCATTCTTAAACATCTCCATTGCTTCATCTTTACTAATTTCATGTCTAACAATTCTTTTACCATCCTTACTGATTTTTTTCATTTCCTTTTCGATTTTTTCCAAGTCTTCATCAGTAATAACCGTATCTCCTAAATCAATATCGTAGTAGAATCCACTTTCAACGACCGGACCTACCCAAAACATAGCTTCAGGATACAAATGCTTAACTGCTTGTGCTAGCAAATGAGCACAACTATGGTTTTTCATACTCAATTTTTCGTCTTCTTTGATATTTATCATTTACTCCACCTTCCTCTAATTCTAATAATTTCTTTTTTAATTTATATTTCTTTTTTTCATATTCTCTACGATTTATAAGTTCCATTTTGATAACTCTATAAAAATATGGATTATACTTATATTTTTTTAACAGTTTTTTTACATCACGTGTCGATAATTCACTCAGTTCATCTAATATATTCTTATATGTACACTTTTCACCACTTTGCTTTATTTGCTTTAGTATTTCCACTAAATCTATATCAGATTCCTTTTTACTATCATCTCTATCATAACTCACACTACAATTGGCAATAATCTCTGGACAATAATATGGTAAAACTACTCCCACACTATCTCTAACATATATTATTTTGCCAGTTCCAACCATTTTATCATGTTGTTTAGCATAATCAAATGAACAACCTCTAAGATTAAACTTACTCTTTGCTGACTTATGGGTAAGTTTCTTTCTGTCATCATAAAATTCACCATAATAACGTTGCAAAAATTTATATATTGAAATAACCATGTCTATCACCCTCCTGAAATAAAAAAGCACTCCCCACAAGGAGTGCATAATTACACGGTACCATCCTATTTTAACTTAATTCACATAACGAGATCTCTCCCGGCTATCCTTTCGGTAGCAACTCCAAGATAGTAATCATATTTATAGTTATTAGTTCTCACCATCCACTAACTCTCTTAAAACATCTAAATATAATCGTGTCCTCTTCACAGTCTTTTTTCCAAAACACAATAGTATTATATTCTCATTTTTAAGAAAAGTAAAGTATTTTATCAACAAAAATATATTTAATTACAATCACTTATAATTATAATTACTTGACATGAATACATGTATATTTCAAATTTATCAAATTTTTCCTTTTCTTAAAATTGATATATTCTTACTATCAATTACTTAATATCTACAAAAATACTAAAACTATTATTAACAATCATTTAAAATATTAAAAAAATAGCACTCGCTTCCTTTAAATCTGCTATTTTTTTATGTTTATATTTTCATTTGAATTAGTTTTACTATTCTGCTAATATCACCATAGAAAGGAGGTGAAAGATGAAAACTAAAATACCTAGTCTATCATATAATGCTATGTTTAAAGCAGTTATTGCTAATAATAAGTATATACTATCAACAATGGTTAAAAGTATTTTAAATTATTATAAATTAGATATTGATATCACTAACAAAGAATTAATTATTAAAAAGAATGAACTTAATACCGACAATTTTCACGATAAACAACTAATTTGTGATTATATCATTAAAGTAGACAATAATACCGAATTAAATATTGAAATAAATAGAGCAAAATATATTGGTTTATATGAAAGAAATTTAACTTATAGTTTCAAAATCTATTGTGAAAACTTTAATAGTGGTGATGATTATCAAGCTTTTGATAAATATACTTTTCTTCAAGTTAACTTTAACAATTTTAGTAATCCTAACGGAAAGATAATTAATAGATATTATATGATAGATGCTGATGATATAAACAACCAACTTACTGATAAATTCAGTATTTTAAACATCGATATTGCCAAATGCTACAATCTAGTCTATAATAAAAATAACTTAGATGAAATATCTGATTTATGTGTTTTTGGCGCTATCCTATCATGCAACTATTTGGAAGATATTGAATCTATTTTGGAAAGAGGGTTATTATTTATGAGTAACAAAGAAAAAGAAAAATTCGTAAATGATACGAAAGATGCTGCCAATAACAAGGATACCATGAAAGCAGTAAAACTCGAAAACTCGCTTGATGAAAGAATTAAATGGATTGAAGCCATAGCCACAAGAAATGCTATGGAAAAAGGTATACAAGAAGGTATTGAAAAAGGTATACAAGAAGGAATTAAAGAAACTACTAATAAAATTATTATAGAAATGTTAAAAAGAAAAATATCACCCGAAGAGATTGCTGATATTACTGAAGTAACTATTGAAGAAATTAAAATTATAGAAAAAGAAATTCATAAAAGTTAATACTTTTATGAATTTTTTATTTAAAAAAAATCATTTACCTAAAATATGTTTTTTAGCCCTTCGGCTATAACTATCCATTAACAAAAAGCATCGATCTAACCCGTAATGAACATAATTACTACTGCGCTGCATTTTTTCTTCTTTTTCCTTAAGCAAAAATACTGCATAACTTTTAATTTTATCAATGTTTTCTATATCTAAAAACATCGGGTTTACTTCTTTAATTATTTCTTCGAAGAAAACTATTCCTCTTAAGATATCAGTTTCTCCAGACATCATATTTTCTCTTATATTCTTCTTTAATCTTAATGTTTCTTCAAGTAACTGACTTGTTACTATCGTTTCTTTTTTTACTTCAGTCATTTTTTATACCTCAATGATTTATTCTAACACAAGTTGATATATAGGTAAAGAAAAAGACACAGATTTTACATTTAAATACTCATTGCTAAAAAAAAGATGCTATCTGTATAGCATCTCTATTATCCATTTATTTGTTTCATAACTTCATCAGCAAAGTTTTCTTCTCTTTTTTCCATTCCTTCGCCAACTTCATATCTTACGAAACTGATAATTTTACTTCCTTTAGATTCAACATATTTGTTAACTTTCATCTTGTTTTCTTTAATAAATCCTTGATCTACTAAACATACTTCTTCGTAATATTTATTAATTCTACCATTAACAATCATGTCAATCTTATTTGGATCAAGTCCCTCATTTTCAGCTTGTTCCTTTAAGATATTTCTTTCTTTATCAAGAACTTCACTTGGAACATCTTCTCTAGTTAAATAAAGTGGTCTCATAGCTGCAGCTTGCATTGCAATATCCTTTGCAAGTTCCTCATCACTTCCTGTAACTACTGCTAAAGTAACAATCTTACCTCCCATATGAGAGTAAGTACCAAATACTTCATCATCACTCTTAGTAACTATTTCAAATCTTCTAAATGATAACTTTTCACCAATTGTTGCAGTTTTATCAACCACAAGTTCTTCAATTGTTTTTCCATCATGAGTTAATTTATTAGCTTCTTCAACTGTCTTCACATCGCTATCAAGTACTGTTTCAGCAATTGTATTTACTAAAGTTTGGAATTCTTCATTCTTAGCTACGAAATCAGTTTCTGAATTAACTTCAACAACTACTGCACGATTACCAGCGATTTTAGCTACTGCTAAACCTTCTGCAGCAATTCTAGAAGCTTTCTTAGCTGCTTTAGAAATACCTTTCTCTCTTAACCATGTAATTGCATCTTCCATGTTTCCATTAGATGCTTCAAGGGCTTTTTTACAGTCAAGCATTCCAGCTCCAGTTGCTTCCCTCAAGTCTTTTACCATACTTGCACTAATCATTCTTAATCCCTCTTTCTTCATTATTTCAAAGCATTAATAAGCTCTTCTTTTTTCATTTTTGAATAGCCTTTTATTGCTTTCTTCTTTGCTAATTCTTTTAGTTCGCTAACTGTTAAAATTGTCAAATCCATTTTTGGTGCTTTTTCAACTTTTTCAGTTTTTTCTTTCTTTTCAGTTTTTTCTGCTTTCTCTTTCTTTTCTTCAACTACTGGCTTTTCTTCTTTAGTAGTTTCTACTGATTTTTCTTCTTTCTTTTCTTCTTTTTTAGCTGGTTTTTCGTGAACTCTTACTTGTTTCTTACTCTCATCTTCAGTAATATAATCAACTACTTCTAATCCTTGTGCTTCTGCAGCAGCATTATTAAGTACTCCAAGAATAACCTTAATAGATTTAACTGCATCATCATTTCCAGGAATTACATAATCAATATTATCCGGATCGCAATTAGTATCAATTAATCCAAATACTGGAATACCCAATCTATTAGCTTCTCTAATAGCATTGTATTCTTTTGTTGAATCAACAATAATTACTGCTCCAGGTAATTTATCCATTTCTCTAATTCCGCAAAGATTCTTATTTAATTTATCATATTCTTTCTTAAGACCAACAACTTCTTTCTTAGGTAATTTTTCAAATGTACCATCAGTTTCCATCTTCTCGATCTTTTCTAAGTAATAAACTCTATTTCTAATTGTCTTGAAATTAGTTAAAGTTCCACCTAACCATCTTTCTGTCATAAAGTACATACCTGTTCTAGCTGCTTCTTCACGACAAACTTCTTGTGCTTGTTTTTTAGTTCCTACGAATAAAATCTTTCCACCATTTTCAACAATTTCCTTAAGTTTAGCATATGCTTCTTCAAGTTTATCAACAGTCTTTTGTAAGTCCATGATATAAATATCGTCTCTAGTAGAATAGATATATTCTTTCATCTTTGGATTCCATCTCTTCGTTTGATGTCCGAAATGAACTCCAGCTTCTAATAGGTAACTCATTGCTACAACTGCCATATTTATTCCTCCTTTGTTTCTTCTTCCAAGTATCTCTTCTCCCCTCATCACCATTATGGCACTAGACTTAAGGATCAATACTTGTGCTATTTTTTGAAAAGCCATAAATATATTACCATACATACTATTATATTTCAAGCATTTTTGAAATATTTACCATAAAGAAAAATAATGCCTAAGCATTATTCTTTATTCTTAAGGATAACAATACTTTTATTATTAAAATCTATCTTCTTAATTATATCCATTGCCTCATCAAGATTTAGTGATCTTATTAATCCAATCGTATCCGTATAAACTGTATTATCATAAATAATATTATCAACAATCATATCATTAACCATCTCAATATTTTCATAACTAAATACTTCATTGCTAATTAGAACTTTCTTTTTACGATTAAATTCTTCCTTATCTAATCTAATATTCTTTAGTCTTTCATCAATCTTTTTAATTAGTTCCTTATCTTTATAAGTCGAATTAACTAAGGATATAATATAATGAGTATCGATATTAAGTAAATTATAATATAAACTACTGGTAATTATTCCATCCTTTTTACATTCTACATCAAACAAAGATGCATCTCCAAATAATAGATTAAAAATAATAAACATATATATACCAAGTTTTCTCTCATCCATTTTGAACTTATTAATAGGAATTTTAATATTATATGCCACTTTAGGAATATTTGTATTACATGTAACTACTTCTTTATTTTTTACTACTTTATCTTCTTCCTTATACTTAACTATATCTATTTTTTTAGCTTTAGGAAATTCTTTACCATCTTGATTTTTCTTAATAACTTCAATTATCTCATCCGGATTAAAATTACCAGTTACGACCATAAACATATTGCAAGGATGATAAAAAGTATAATAACACTGTTCAAGCAATTCTTTAGTTATACCATTAATATCTTCTACTGTCCCAATAATACTATGCCTAAAAGGATTATTCTTGATTGTATTTTCCCTAATCTTATCATATAAAATATCACTTGGTCTATCATTACACATATTAATCTCTTGTGTAATAATTCCCTTTTCTGTTGCTACATTTTCTTTAGTTAAATATATATTCTGTACAAAATCAAGCAAATAATTAATATTATTTTCTAAATTATCACTGCCACTAAACATATATGTTGTATTTTTAAATGTTGTATATGCATTTGATAAACAGCCATGCATTCCATAATATTCTTCTGGTTGTAACCCATCTTTCTGTACAAATACTTTATGTTCTAGAAAATGAGCA
>JAEEGL015353010.1_pt1 | contig 19280 bp, 12 predicted proteins | sample 9134231 | NCBI WGS metagenome assembly JAEEGL01 (sample SAMN16246548, study PRJNA631951) | gut metagenome | biome: gut microbiome; feature: rumen; material: fiber-attached | host: Bos | place: Iran: Karaj | collected 2018-10
AACAGTCCCCTGCCGAGCAACCAAATCAACGACATCGCCATTGACGAAGAAGGACTGCTGTGGATTGCCACCTCGGGCGGCGCGGCGGTGTTCGACGGCGTGGACCGCTGGGTGGTGTTCACCTCCAAGAACAGCCCCCTGCCGGCTGGCAACATCTACAAGATAGCCAACGACAAGCGCGGCAACCACTGGTTTGGTAACGACAGCAAAGGTCTGGCGCGCCTGATGGGCTTCAAGATGCCTGCCAAGGCTGCAGCTCCGGAGGTAGCACAGCAGAGCGAGCCGGAGACGAAACCTGCCGGCAAGCCTGCTGAGAGCAAGCCAAGCGACGAGAAGGTGCGCATCAATCCGCACCTCTCGGACGGCTATGTCACCCTCTCCATCGAGAGCAAGATTGCAACCGTCACCTTCACCAACAGCAGCGGCAAGGTGGTCAAGACCGTCACCAACTACAAGAGCGGACAGAAAATCGCCATCAACCGGATGCCGAAAGGCATGTACACCGTGGGGGTGCGCACCGAGCGCGGAGAGCGCAAGATTAAATTTAACCTGAAATAACAAGGCACGATGAAGAGAATATTCCTGATAGGGTTAATGGGCTTGATGGGGCTGATGGGCAGCATTGTCCACGCACAGCAGCTCGACCCTGTGAAGTGGAACTATACGGTGAAAGAGACCTCGGCCACCGAGGCGGAGCTGGTGTTCACCGCACAGCTCGAAGAGGGCTGGCACCTTTATTCGCAGTACACCTCGCCCGACGGGCCGCTGGCCATCGAGTTCACCTTCAACGAAAGCAAGGACTACCAGCGCGTGGGCAAAGTGATGGAGCCCAAGCCGCACGAGGAGATGGACGATATCTTCAAATGCATCGTCAAGTCGTTCAGTGGCAAGGTGGTGTTCCGCCAGAAGGTGAAACGTCTCGCCGAGCAGGATTTCACCGTTACCGGAACCGTGGCCTACCAGCTCTGCAACGACGGCAGCTGCATCGCCCCCGAGGACCGCGACTTCAGCTTCAAGGTTCCAGGTGCGAAAGCCAACAATGTGTCTGAGGCTGTAAAAAATGCAGAAGAACTCGACGATTTACCAGAGGAATGGCTGGAAGGAATGGATGCCAATCCCACCGAGGCTGACCAAGTGCAGGAAGGCGTAGAGGTTGTCGATACGGCAGCATTGGCGGCTGTGGAGGCCGACAAAGCCCCGGTCGAGAAAGAAGGGCAGTCGCTGATTGTCGTATTCCTCATTGCATTGCTGGGCGGAGTGCTGACGATGTTCACACCCTGTGTGTTCCCGATGATACCGATGACCGTCAACTTCTTCATGCGTGGTGCCGAAAACAAACGCAAAGGGCGCCGTCAGGCATGGTTCTTCGGGTTCAGCATCGTATTCCTCTTTGCCGTGTTGGGTGCCATACTGGCAGCATTCCTCGGCCCCGAAGCACTATATGTCATGGGTACCCACTGGATACCTAACATCATCTTCTTCATCATCTTCTTCGTCTTCGCCCTCAGCTTCTTCGGCCTTTTCGAAATCAAGATGCCCGAGAAATGGATCAACACCAGCGACGAGCAGGCCGACAAAGGCGGTCTCCTCGCCCCCTTCTTCATAGCGCTGACCACCGTGCTGGTGAGCTTCAGCTGCACCGGCCCCATCCTGGGTGCCGCCCTCGTGGGACTCACCACCAGCAGCACCGACCGCTGGGTCTCGCTGGTCACCATGCTGGGCTTCGGCATAGGTTTCGCCGCCCCCTTCACCTTGCTCGCCATGTTCCCGCAGTTCCTCAAGAACATGAAGTCGGGCTCGTGGCTCAACACCGTCAAGGTGGTCTTCGCCTTCCTTGAGTTGGCCTTCGGCCTCAAGTTCCTGCAGCAGGCCGACCTATACTGCAACTGGGGTCTGCTTCCGCGCGACACCTACCTGGCCCTGTGGATAGTCATCTTCGGCCTCCTCGGCTTCTACTTGCTCGGCAAGCTACGCTTCAAGGGCGACGACGAGGTGCACCAAATTTCCACCCTGCGCCTTTTCCTAGCCATCGCCACCCTATCGTTCACCGTCTATATGATTCCCGGCCTCTGGGGTGCACCCCTCAAAGGCATTAGCGGCTTCCTGCCGCCGATGGAGAGCCAGAGCTTCAACATAGAGAAGATTGTGGCCGAAAACACACCCGCTGTCGGCGTCGGAACGGTACAGGTGGGCAAACTTCCTGCCGACCGCAAGTATGCCGACAAACTGCATGTGCCGCTGGGCTTCGAGGCCTTCTTCGACCTCGACGAGGCCAAAGCCTACGCCCGCCAGCACGGCAAGCCTATATTCATCGACTTCACCGGCAAGACCTGCGCCAACTGCCGCGAGATGGAACACTACGTGTGGAGCGACCCCGAGGTGAAGCGCATCCTCAACGAAGAGTATATCATGTGCTCGCTCTACGCTGACGAAAACACCATTGAACTCCCCGAGAGCGAGTGGGTCACCGACGACAAAGGGCGCATTTTAAAAACCCTCGGACGCAAGAATTTGAACTTTCAGAAGACTGAATATAATATGAACGCCCAGCCCTACTACGTCGTAATCGACGCCGATGGCCGTGTGCTCACCAAGGAGAACTACAAGTACGACCGCGACGTGCAGAAGTTCGTCCTATGGCTCAACGAAGGAATAAACAACTACAAGAAATAATCAACACATGAAAAAGATAATTCTGGGTGCTATTGCACTGTTCTTGACCTGCTTTGCGACTTATGCCGACGAAGTACCCGCCGCGGTGACCCGACAGGCAGCAGCCAATTTCTGGAACACCTACCGCACCGCCGACACCAAGCCGGTCAATGCCGCCGACCTGCAAATGATGACCTATGCGGGACTGGAGCATCTGGTCGTCTATGCCAACGGCGAGCAGGGGTTCATCCTCATGTCGGCCGACGATAACGCACGTCCCGTGCTGGCCTACTCGTTTGAGACGCCTTTCCCCGAAGAACTCTTCCCCACGCTGCGCTTCTGGCTGACGGGCTATGAAAACCAGATAGCCGAGGCTACGGAGCCATCACCTAAAACCAAGGCCGAGTGGGAGTCGCTGCTCACCGGCATAGTACCCCCTGCTCCATTAACGATGCTTGACGTGCCCAAGATGGTAACCACCTATTGGAACCAGAGCGACCCCTACAACCGTCTGTGTCCCTACGACTCGAACTACCACGCCCGTACCGTGGTGGGCTGCGTAGCCACCGCCATGGCACAAATCATGAGATACTGGCGCCATCCCTCCTGCGGTGTCGGCAGCCACTGCTACAACTATTACCAATACGGCACCCTCTGTGCCGACTTTGCCAATACCACCTACATCTGGCAGTACATGCCCGAGCGAGTGGACGCCATGTCGTCGCGCGAGCGTGAAATCAACGCTGTCGCCACCCTCTCCTACCACTGCGGAGTGTCGGTGGATATGATGTACGGTCCTTCGGCCACCGGTGGCAGCGGCGCCTATTCGCACGACGTGGTCACCGCCCTCACCAACTACTTCCGCTACGACAACACCATGGAGCACCACTACCGCATCAACTACTCCGACAGCCTCTGGCGCGCCAAGATTGACGAAGACATCGAGGCCCGCCGACCGGTATACTATACCGGCCGTGACAGTTCGGGCGGACACGCCTTCGTCCTCGACGGTTCCGACACCAACGGCCGCTACCACTTCAACATGGGCTGGGGCGGCTATGGCGACGGCTTCTACACCATTGACAATATCGCTCCTGGCGGCGGCGGTGCCGGCGGCAACGCAACCTATACCTTCAATATGGCCCAGTCGGCCATCTTCGGCATCAAGCCCGTCCCGCAAGAGTTCGACACCGTGGACTACTACGACACCGTGTGCTACACCTCAATGTACTACATCTTCCATGAGTACTACATGCCTCCCACCGAAGGTGAATACTACCTCACCTATCTCGACACCGTCTATCATGTGCAGGTCGCCGTGGCGCCCAAGCGCTTCATCCATTACGACCCCAATGGGGCCGATGCCGCCACACAGACCCGCGACTACTGCTACCTGACCGGCGCAGTGCTGTCACCCAACATGTTCGAGCGTCCGGGTTACCACTTCGTGGGCTGGTGCCTCGATATCGACGGCCACGGTGAGCTCTACCAGCCGGGTGACACGCTGCACATCCGTACCACCCGAATCGTCTATGCCATCTGGGCGCCCGGCGGAGTGGGCATTGCCGAGACTGACACCCCCGGTGCCATTTCCGTCTGGCCCAACCCCACTACTGGCGACTTCAACATCCAGCTTCCCGCTGACGGCAGCGCACAGATACGCATCTTCGACGTCATGGGCCGCACCGTATACCAAAACTACACCTCCGGCGACAGGGTGAAGATTGCGTCTGACAGTCTCCCCAAAGGCACCTACACCATACAGGTGAGCACTGGCACAGGAATCTATAACCAGCGTGTAATCAAACGATAGCGAAAAACAAGCAAAAATAATTTGGTGGATTCGAAAAATGTTCGTACTTTTGCACCCGATTTTGTAGGGGTTGGCCCCCTCGGAATAAGAGAGTGCGGGGTAGAGCAGTGGTAGCTCGTCGGGCTCATAACCCGGAGGTCGTCGGTTCGAATCCTTCCCCCGCTACCTAAATCAGACAGGCAGGTTGCCAATTGGCAACCTGCTTTTTTTTTTGCAGTTTGCCGACGGAAGCTCGCTTATGAGAGGTTAACTGCATAAAAAAAAGACCGCACCAGCGGACTGCCTGTCTGATTTAGGTAAAGCCTCCCACCCACGGATCGCGAGCACAGCGAGTCAATCCTTCCTTACATCAGCAATCCAAAGAAAAAGTACAGCGCCGCGTACTTTACTGGCACCCCTTTGGCATAGCCGATGATACGGTTGGAGTTGTCACGGACGGCGCCGTCAGAGTCCACCTTACCTAGCGTGAAGTTGTTCTTGCCACGCACCGTACCGTTACTCTCGATTTTCCCCTGAAAGCGGTTACTGTTGTCGCGCACAGTACCGTCGCTCTCGACCTTACCCAGGTAACGATTGCTGTTGTCGCGCACCTCGCCCTTGTCGTTGATACGCGCAATCTTAAAATTACTCTTATCCCGCACCGTTCCGTCGCTTTCAATCTTCGCCACGACGGCATTGTTGGTATTCCGGATTTCCTGTGCCTGGCCTGCGGTCCCGAGACACAAGACAAATAACAATATGATTAATACCTTCTTCATCATGGTGCAAAGATACAGCTTTTTTATAAACTGACAACATTTTTTCTGCTCCATGAGCAGATTAAAGCAAAAAGGGCAACTCTTCGGAGTTGCCCTTTTCCGTTTCATGTAAGCAGTCCGCTACTTGAACGCATTCTCGCTGAGGCCATGGCCACTGAGGGCGAGATCCTTCATATAGCCCGGCACTTCGCGGCCAAGGTACTTGTCGACATAAAGCTTGGCGAGGTACTGGCCCAGCATGAAGCCGTGGCCGCGCAAGCCTGTAAGCAGGCCCACCTCGGGGTCGACGATGTAGCGCGGCTCAGTGTAACGGCCGGCCCAGCAGGCCAGGAAGCTCACCTCCTTGAGGTTGGGCAGCCATTCGGCGAAGACCTGGCTAACAATCTCGAGGAACTCCTTGCTGTTGTACTTGATATTCTGGCGTGTCTCGTAGGCGTCGGTGTCGGGGCTGGCGCAGCCGATGATCTGGCCGGTATGTTCAAACTGCTGGCCATAGACAGCACTGAAGCCCTTGTAGTGGCGACGGTCGATAATCATGTCGAGCGCACCGCCGTTGGGTCCCATCATAGGCAGACGGCGTGTGATGAAGGCCTGATGCTTCACGGGATAGAGGCCCGTGTCGATGCCCAGCATGTCGGTGAATTTCTCGGCCCCCCAGCCCATGGCGTTGACGAAGTGGTCGCAAGTATACTCGATGTACTTGCCCTCGTGGTTGCGCACCAGCGCCACCACCTTGTCACCCTTGCGCCAGACAGAGAGCAACTCAGTGTCCTCATAGTAGCGTCCGCCAAGGCTGACGCCGATACCACGGATATAGTCGATGACGCGGCCGGGCGTAGCCTGCCAGCAGTCGCGCGTGATGAGGGCGTGGCTGTAGGTGTCGCGTGTGTCGTCCCACAGGGGCGAAATCTCCTTCTTGAAGTCCTTGCGGTCAATCATGTAGGCGTCGCTCCAGGCGCGGCTGGCGTCGAGGGCTTTGTAGGTAGCCTCGTCGTGCACCAGGTTCACATAGTGCGTAGGCTTGTAGTTGATGTTGTGTACTGCCTGTATGCTCTTGAATATCTCGTGGCTGTGCTGTGCGATATCAGCGATATCAGGGTTCGAGAATGCCGGACGGCCGCCACCGATGTTACGCCACGAGGCGCCGCGGCTCCAGTTCACCATAACGGGTTTGAGGCCCGCCTCGCTGAAGTAGCGGAACAGGCCGCTGCCCGAGATACCACCACCGGCAATGAAGACCTTGACCTCTTCGTGCTGCACATCGTTGCCCTTCGGGAAGACGTAGACCTCCTTACGGCCTTCTGTGTAGACATCACCCAGCGTCACCTGGTTGCTCAACGGGGCTCGGGGAGTAGCGTCGCCCGTCACCTCCACGCCGTGGGCACGCAGCACCTGACGTGCGCGGGCTATACAGCGCTTGCCGCGGCAGGGCCCCATACCCATACGGGTGATATGCTTCAGCTCGTCGACCGAGATGTACTTGCGGTCGCCCACAACCTCTATCAACTGTTTCTCCGTGATGTCTTCGCAGTGGCAGATATATGTCTCGCCCTCCACGGGATAGAGCGGTTTCATACTCAATGGCTCCGGATAGCGGTCTTTGGCAATGAAGCCCTTGACATCGGTCATCTGGCCGTCGACCTGGGCCACGAACACGCGAGCCACATTGGTCTTGTTGTCTTTCTTCAGCACTTTCTCCACCTTGCCCTCGCCAATCTTGTGGCCGTTGTTGTCGACCAGATAGACCTCGGCACCGTCGGCCACCTCGTACTCGATGGGCAGGAAGCAGATATTCTTAGCCATATCATAGCCGAAGATAGCCAGACCCGGGCAGTGGTTGACGCATGCCATGCAGCCGATGCACTTGTTGTAGTCCACCGTCGGCGTGCTGCTGGTGGAGGGCTTGCTGATGGCGCCTTGCGGGCAGCTGAAGGTGCAGGGGTTGCAGGCAAAGCCATAGAGGCAGTCGAGCTGAACGAAAGGCTTGGCGGCCATGCGCTCCGCGGTGGGCAGGTTGGGCTTCTCGAGCAGCCTTATCGGGTGCTGCTGCGAGTCGATATACTGGCGCGAGATGTCGAGATACTCGTCATAGTTATATCTCATACCCATCTCCTGCGCAATCTCATAGGCCGCCTGACGGCCGCGCAGCACGGCGCTGGTACCCTCGCCGATGCGCACCGCGTCGCCCACACCATAGACATGGTGTCCGAAGAGTTCCTTGCCCTTGGTGAGCAACTGGTTGTCGGGAACAAGGCCCGTACATATATTAATAATGTCGATGTCATCAATCACCTGCTCAGTACCAGGTATCGGCTTGAAGTTCTCGCACTTGGCGATGACGGCGCCCACGATGCCCGTCTTGTCGGCGTTGGGGATGGCGCGCACCAACGTGTAGCCAGTCATGATGGGGATGCCCAGACGGCGCACACGGTTGGCCTGCACAGGGAAACCGCCCTCGCGGGGCATCGCCTCGATGATGGCCTTGATGGTAGCGCCAGCCTGCATACCCTGATAGGAGGTGAGGTAGCCGATATTGCCGGCGCCCACCGTCAGCACGCGCTTGCCCAGCAGCGTATGCTCCTGGTTCATCATCTTCTGGAACACGGCGGCGGTGTAGACTCCCGGCACATCGTCATTCTCGAAGGCAGGCATGAAGGGCACGGCGCCCGTGGCCACCACCAGATGTTGGGCGTCCACATAGGCCATCTCGCTGGTAACAATATTCTTGATAGCGATACGCGGACCTTCCAAAAGATCCCATACGGTATAGTTGAGCAAGATGCCCTCCTGGCTTTCGCCGGCGAGGGTCTTGGCGATGTCGAAGCCGCGCATACCGCCATACTTCTTCTCTTTCTCGAAGAAGAAGAACTGGTGGGTCTGCATGTTGAACTGACCGCCGATACGGGCATTGTTGTCAATCACCAGACAGTCGATGCCGAACTTCTGCAACTGCTCGCGACAGGCCAAACCGGCAGGACCGGCACCAATGATGGCCACGGTGGTCTTGTAGATGGTAAGGTCTTTTGCAGCCTCCTCCTTGACAGGAGCGTCGAAGGTAACGCCTGGAAGGTCGGCTTCGTGAGCGATGATGCGCACCTCCTTCACCCCGTCGACCGGCGTGATGCAGATGCGACGCACCTTGCCGTCCACCAGCATCTCGCAGGCACCGCATTTGCCAATGCCACACTCTAGACTGCGGTTGCGGTCCTTCAGCGAATGGCTGTGCACCGGATAGCCCGCTTCGTGCAGCGCTTTGGCAATCGTATAACCTTTACGTCCCTGAACCGGTTTCCCCTCAAAGAGAAACTCTACCACTTCGGCATCAGGTATGTCGAGAATGGGGTGATTGGTAATCTTATACATTGTATAATGTTTTGTGGATTAATATCTTATTATCAAATGGGCATCCATTTAAACTACCGCAAAGATATACAATATTTCTATAAGATGCAAATCTTTTTTCTCATCAGACGCATCTTCAGCACTTTTTCCTCTTGTCTTTCCCTTAGATGTCCATTGCTTCCACCACCTGCTCCAGGTAGTGGGCATCCGTCTCGTCGAAGGTGGCAATCCGTTCGCTGTCGATGTCCAGAACAGCCGTCACCCTACCCTCCTTCATCGCCGGCACCACAATCTCGCTGCGGCTCACCGCCGAGCAAGCGATATGTCCCGGAAAGGCCTCCACGTCGGGCACCACCACGGTGCGCGCCTCTTTCCATGCTGTCCCGCAGACACCGCGACCGTAGGCGATATGCACACAGGCCACAGGCCCTTGGAACGGGCCCAGCACAAGCTCCGTGCCCTGCACACGGTAGAACCCCGTCCACCAGAAGCCGAACTCGCCATGCAGCAGCGCCGCCACATTGGCCATCTTGGCGATTGTGTCTGTCTCGCCGTCACACAGCGCCCTCACCTGGGGCAGCAGCGCCTCGTATCGTTCCTGTTTGGTCATCGTCAAGCGAATAATGCACGGAATGCCTCCTCAATCACACCCACCGGCACAATCTCTATATGGTAGCGCTTCGGGTCGATGGAGCGGGCATTGTATTTGGATATAAACACCTTTTCAAATCCCAGCCGGTCGGCCTCAGCGATACGCTGTTCCACACGGCTCACGGGCCTCACCTCGCCGCTCAAGCCCAACTCGGCGGCAAAGCAGATGCGCGGCGAGACAGCGATGTCGACATTGCTGCTGAGCACAGCGCAGGCCACAGCCAAGTCGATGGCGGGGTCGTTGACACGCAGCCCGCCGGCGATATTAAGGAAGACATCCTTCGCGCCGAGCTTGAAACCGCAGCGCTTCTCGAGTATGGCCAGCAGCATGGAGAGCCTCCGCATGTCGAATCCGTTGGCGTTGCGCTGCGGCGTACCGTAGACAGCCGAACTAACGAGGCTCTGCACTTCGATAAACATCGGCCTGGCCCCTTCGAGTGTCGCCGCCACCGCGGCGCCGCTGAGGGTCTCGTCGCGCTGCGAAAGCAGAAACTCGCTGGGATTGGGCACCTCGCGCAACCCGTCGCCCTGCATCTCAAAGATGCCTATCTCGGCGGTACTTCCAAAGCGGTTCTTCATCGCCCGCAGGATGCGGTAGCCGTAGTTGCGGTCGCCCTCGAACTGAAGCACCGCATCCACAATATGCTCCATCACCTTGGGGCCCGCCAGGGTACCGTCCTTGGTGATGTGGCCTATGAGCAACACCGGCACGCCGGTCTGCTTGGCATAGTGCTGGAATTCGGCCGTGCACTGGCGTATCTGGCTCACGCTACCCGCCGGCGAATCCACATCCTCGGTATTGATGGTCTGTATAGAGTCGACGATGAGCAGGTCGGGCTGCACCGCCTCCACATGCTCGAAGATGCGCTGCGTCACCGTCTCCGACACCACATACAACTCCCCGCTCATCTCTCTCTTCTCACCCTGCAAGCGGTCCGCTCTCATCTTGATTTGCTGCTCGCTCTCCTCGCCACTGACGTAAAGCACCTTCCGGTCGCCGATAGCCAGGGCCGTCTGCAGCAGCAGGGTGCTCTTGCCGATGCCCGGGTCGCCGCCCAGCAGCAGGAGGCTGCCCGGCACGATGCCGCCGCCCAACACACGGTCGAACTCGCCGCAGTGGGTGGCGATGCGCTTCGTCTCGCTGTAGGTCACCTCTTGTATCTTCTTCGGCACCGACTGCCCTGCGGCAGCCGTCCGCCGACTGCCGGATGCTGACTGCTGACTGCTCACCACCTCCTCGACGAAGGTGCCGAACTTGCCACACTCGGGGCAGCGTCCCAGCCACGAGCTGCTCTGATAACCGCATTCCTGGCAGAAATAGTATGTCTTCGCTTTTGCCATATCTTGTCGTTCAAACTTTCACAATCTTGTATACCTTGTCCCCGCGGCGCAGCGGCTCCTCGGTCTTGAAGCTGAAGCGGTCGCCTTGGCGCACCTCGGGCACGGGGTCGCGCTCCAAGCGCAGTTCATCAATCGTGGCACGATAGACGCCGGTGGTCTCGCCGATGACCATCACCTCCTCGCCCACCTTCAGGGTTTCGGCTGTTTGAAGGTGTACCTCTGCCACACCAATGCGGTGGAAGTAGTTCTTCACCGGCCCCAGGTATATCTTCTGCTCGGTGGCCTGGCTGCCGTAGCGGTCGCTCCATTCGCCCAGTCGACGTCCCAGGTAGTATCCGTCCCAGAAGCCGCGGTTGAACACAGTGGCCAGCCGCGTCGTCCAGCCCTCAATCTTCTCCTGCGAATAGCTGCCGTCGGCGATGGCCTCCACCGCCTCGCGGTAGCACTCCGTCACCGTCCGCACATAGTCGGCGCTGCGGCCGCGACCCTCAATCTTCAGCACCCGCACCCCTGCCGCGACAATCTTGTCCAGGAAGCCGATGGTGCAGAGGTCCTTGGGCGACATGATATATTCGTTGTCCACCTCTAGCTCAAGGTCGCTTTCTTTGTCTTTGACGATATATCCGCGACGGCACAGCTGCAGGCAGGCGCCGCGGTTTGCGCTGTAGCCGTAGTTGTCGAGCGAGAGGTAGCACTTGCCGCTGACACTCATGCAGAGGGCTCCATGGGCGAACACCTCCACCTGCACCAGCTCCCCTTTGGGGCCGCGGATGTCGTTGTCGGCGATAAAACGGGTAATCTCGGCCACCTGCTCCAGCGGCAGCTCGCGGGCCGTAACGATGACGTCGGCAAACCGCGCATAGTAGCGCACCGCCTCCACATTGCTCACGTTGCACTGCGTCGAGATGTGCACCTCGAGGCCAATCTGGTTGGCGTAGGTGATGACGGCCATATCGCTGGCGATGACGGCAGACACGCCTGCTTGCAAGGCCGTGTCGAGCAGCGCGTGCATCTCCGCTATCTCCTGGTTATAGATAATGGTGTTGACCGTCAGGTAGGCCCTTATCCCTGCCTCGCGGCAGCGGGCACAGACGGCCACCAGGTCGTCGGCAGTGAAATTGGCCGCCGAGCGCGACCGCATATTGAGCTTTCCGACCCCAAAATATACCGCGCCGGCACCGCCCTGGATAGCGGCCTGCAGGCTCTCCCACGAACCCACCGGCGACATAATCTCAATCCTATCCTTCATCCTTTGAACTCCTTGCACTCCTTAAACTCCTTGAACTCCTTCCCTACTTATAAATATCAAACACATTCATATCCGTCCACTTGGTGGGCGTCAGTTTGCTGTCGGTCATGGTGGCGTCGAGCGTCGAGATGCGCCCTGCGAAGGTCTGCTCGACGAAGGCGCAGAAGAGGTCCACGCTGCCGGGCAGCCAGCTGGCCACCTCGTGGCCTACATTCTCGAAGCTCACCGTCCACACCGGGAAGTCCTGCTTCTTCATGCGCTTGCTGACCGTCGCCGCCCCGTAGAGCGCGTGCCGCAACACAGGCGGGAACCGCTTGTAGGCCACAATCTTATCCTTCATGCCGTGCATCAGCATCGTCGGTGCCGGCGGGGTATTATACTTCGGCTTGCCCTTGCACATTATGCCGCCCGCATAGGGCACCACGGCGGCAGGCTTCCAGCCCGCGGGCAACACCTCGGCTTGTGGTTGAGCATTGGCGCGGTAATAGTCGAGCTGCAGCACCGTGACGGCACCCGCCGAGCAACCCGTCAACACTATACGTTCGGGGTTGATATTCAGCTCGTCGGCATGGGCGGTCACATAGGCCACCACCGCAGCGCAGTCCTCGGTGGCGATATCGATACACCACTGAAAAAGGGTGCGCATCCCCTTCAGCGAAGCATAGCGCGCCACCATAGCACTGTCCTTGAGGCCGAGACGGTAGTCGGGGCTGACCACCGTGAATCCACGCTCGGTCAACACCTTGGCCACCTGGGTCTGATATTCGTCGTCGCGGGCACCAATGACGAAGCCGCCGCCGAAGAGGGCGACCACGCAGGCTTTGTCGGGACGCGGCTGCGCAGGACTCCACACATCAAGATAGAGCGTCGAGTCGCGCTGGACATAGGGGAAGGTCTTCCGCTCCTGCGCCAAAGCGGAGACGGAAACCAAGAGCAACAGCGGCAGCATCAGAAGCGCCGCCACACGGGGAGATTTGTCGTTATAAGTCATATTTCATTAACGACAGCGACGACGTTTTATTGTGTGCACCGGCAGCCCTCTCCACCCCCTCTCAACATCCCCTCCGCACCCCCTTCCGAAATTCTGGCCATTGGGTAGGAGGGGGAGCGGAGCGGGTCCGGAGGGGGACCGGAGGGGAAGGCCAGAGGAGCCTATTTTTCAGCTATTTACACAACAAACTATAAATCAGAAGCAAACAGCCATTTTGGGAGAATTTAACATTTATTGTAACTTCGGAGGATGACGGACAGGGATTTTTTCGTATCTTTGTAGTTTAATCGAAAGCCACCATAGCTTTGGTTATAGCACAGAATCAAACAACTACAACAAAACGACAGATACAATGAACGGACTGAAACACCTTACTGCCACCGTGGGAGTGGTCATCGTGGCCTTGTGGGGCTTCTTTGCCCAGCCGGCGACGGCGGCGCCCGTGGAACCCGACCAGGCGCAGCGCGTGGCGCGCAACTTCTGGAACATGCACCGCGACCTCGATGTGAAACCCTTGGAGGGCGACCTGACGGCGATGCCGACAGCGTTCGACGGCATGTATATCTTCACCAACGGCGACGGCGAGGGCTTTGTGATTGTGGCCGCCGAGGACTGCGTGCGTCCGGTGCTGGGCTATTCGTTCCACAACACGTTCGACGTCGAGAGCAACGCCAATGTGCGCTACTGGCTGGGCGGCTACCAGGAACAGATTGAGTGGTGCCGCGCCAACGACTGGCAGGCCGACGAGGCGACCGCCGCCGAATGGCAGCAGCTGCTGGAGGTGAAAGGCACTCTGGAGCCGCATCCGTTGACGGCGACGGCGCCGCTGCTGAACACAGCGTGGGATCAGTCGCCCTACTACAACGCCCTGTGCCCCTTCGACTCGGAGCACAACACGCGCACGCCCGCCGGCTGCATCGTGACGGCTATGGCGCAGGTGATGAAATACTGGGAGCATCCGGTGCACGGCACTGGAAGCCACAGCTATACCCACAGCAAGTACGGCACGCTGAGCGCCAACTTTGCTGCCACCACCTACGACTGGGACAACATGCCCTACTCGCTGACGGGCGCCTCGTCGAACGCGCAGAAGACGGCTGTGGCCACCTTGATGTACCACTGCGGCGTGGCCGTGGAGATGGATTACGACTATGACGCCAGCGGCGCCTATATGACCGGCGGTGCCACCACTCCCTGCACGAAGAACGCACTGATACAGTATTTTGGTTATGTATCGACCCTGCACAACGTCTACCGCAGCAGCTACTCGGACAACCAGTGGACCAATCTGATAAAGACCGAACTCGACTCGCTGTGGCCGGTGCTCTACTCGGGCTATGACCAGAGCGGTGGACACGCCTTCGTGTGTGACGGCTACAACAGCAACGGGCAGTACCACTTCAACTGGGGCTGGGGCGGCGTGTCTGACGGATACTACCTGCTTTCCAACCTGGCTCCCGGCACAGGCGGCACGGGCGGCAATGCCACCTACACCTTCAACCAAGGCCAGCATGCACTGCTCGGCGTGCACCCCTCGAGCACCAGCGTCCCGCCAGATCCCGACCCCGAGCCGGTGGACGACAACTGCATCATCCAGTACTACCCCTACACAATGGACTTTGACCAGGGCGGCTACGATTGCCTCACGCTGAACGACGTGAACGGCGACGGTGTGAAATGGGGCCTCATCCGCGGCAGCGGCGTGGGCGGCTCCATCTGCGCCTATATCAAATATGCGGCTCACAGCAACGACTACATCAACATGCCCTATATTGCCGAACCCGGCACCTACACCGTAACCTGGAAGGCCAAGGCGCACAACGCCAGCTATCCCGAGAGCTACGAGGTGTGGGCCGAGGGCGAGCGCATCTTCGAGGAGACGCTGAGTTCGACCAGCTATGTGGATCGCTCGGCCGACTTCACGGTGCATCACGGCGACACGGTGCGCGTGCGCTTCCGCTATATCAGCGACGACCAATACTACTTCTATGTGGACAACGTGGTGATTACACAGAACACCTCGTTTGCCGGCATCGACGGCGCCGAAGCGATGCCCACGCCGCGCCTCTACCCCAACCCGGCGACCGACCGCGTGACGGTGGAGACCCCGGAGGGGGCCACGGTGAGCCTTATCGACCTGAACGGCCGCACGGTGACTACCTGCAAAGCCGACGGCACGTCGACCACGCTGGAGCTCGGACGCCTGACGGCGGGGATGTACCTCGTACGCGTCACCACGGAGCAGGGCATCCAGGTGGGTCGGATTGTAAAAAAATAGAAAAATACGACAAAAGATTTGCCAGTTTGGAAAATAGTCGTATCTTTGCAGCACGAAAATTAGAACCGAATTATAAACAATCGTCTAACATACAACGGGTTAGACGGCAAAAAGAAAGAAAATGAAAAAAGGAATCCATCCCGAGAACTATCGCTTAGTGGTGTTCAAAGACATGTCGAACGACAACATGATCCTCACCAAGAGCTGCGCCAACACCAAAGAGACCGTGGTCTATACCGACGGCAAGGAGTACCCCGTGGTGAAACTTGAGATTTCGAACACCTCGCACCCCTTCTTCACTGGCAAGCTGAAACTGGTTGACACCGCCGGACGCGTCGACAAGTTCATGAACAAGTACAAAAAGTACGCCAAGAAGGCCGAGTAAGGTTGACGGTTTAAAGTTTAAGGTTTACGGATGCTTCGCGTTCACAGACCTTAAACCGTAAACAATAAACCTTAAACCAAGAAAGAAGAAAAGGTAATTTGTTTTAGATTTTAGATCTGGAGACCCCGCCCTGAAAAGGACGGGGTTTTCTGTTAAAAAGAGTGTTTGTGTAAAAAAATGTTGTAGGTTTTCCAAAAAAAAGTATATTTGCAGTAGGCAAAAGGAATGGCATTTTAACGTAAATCACCATATATTAATAACATAATTTAAAACCTATGCGCGTAATTATTACAAAAGACTACGATGAGATGTCGGTCTGGGCCGCCAACTATGTGGCCAAGAAAATCATCGACTTCAAACCCACGGAGGAGCACCCGTTTGTCCTTGGCTGCCCCACCGGTAGTTCACCGTTAGGACTGTACAAACATCTTGTGGAGCTGAACAAGAAAGGCGTGTTGAGCTTCAAGAATGTGGTGACGTTCAACATGGACGAATATGTGGGCCTCGACGTGAACCACCCCGAGAGCTACCACAGCTTCATGTGGACCAACTTCTTCAACCACATCGACATCAAGAAAGAGAATGTGCACATCCTCGACGGCAACGCCAAAGACCTCATGGCCGAGTGCGCCCACTATGAGGAGATGATCGCCCAGGCAGGTGGTGTGGACCTGTTCATGGGCGGCGTGGGCCCCGACGGCCACATAGCCTTCAACGAGCCCGGCTCGTCGCTGGCCAGCCGCACCCGCATCAAGACCCTGACCACCAACACCATCCAGGCCAACTGCCGCTTCTTCGACAACAACGAGGCGCTGGTGCCGAAACAGGCGCTGACCGTCGGCGTGGGCACCGTGATGGATGCCCGCGAGGTCCTCATCCTCTGCAACGGCCCGAAGAAAGCCCGTGCGCTGCACCACATGATTGAGAACGGTGTGAACCACATGTGGACATCTTCCATGCTGCAGATGCACCCGCATGCCGTCGTGGTGTGCGACGAAGAAGCCTCGGTGGAGCTCAAGATGAGCACCTACGACTACTTCAAAGACAAACAGCGCATCGAAGGGTCGATAGAAGAATACGTCAACCTGTTTTAAGCCAACGATATGAGTACCCGCTACCGCAATCTCACTGCGCGTGAGACAGAACAACTGGAACGGGCGGGCAACCATGCAGACGACTGGTCGACCATCCAGGTGGCCGACCCGTTCTGCATTGAATGCCTGCGGAATAACACCTTCGACGGCGAAGTGCGTCTCGGCGTGCTCGAAGCCGGCAAGGTGCATGACGGCGACCTGACCCTGCGCGAAGGCATCTACAACTCGTCGCTCTGCGACTGCACCGTGGGCGACCACGCGGCCGTGCACAACGTCAAGATGCTGTCGAACTACCGTGTCGGCGACCACGCCATACTCTTCAACATCGAGGAGATGACCTGCACCACCGACCCCAAGCAGGTGGCTTGGCTGGAACCCATGAACGAGAACGGAGGCCGCAGGATACTACCCTTCGGCGGCATGACGATAGGCGACGCCTATATGTGGGCCCGCTACCGCGGACGCCGCGAGTTCGTAAAGAAGCTGGAGCAGTTCACCTACGACCTGCTGCAATCCGAAGAAGGCCGCTACGGACGCATCGGCGACTGCTGCACCATCAAGAACACCAAGACGGTTCACAACGTCATCGTCAACTCGGCCGCCAACGACAAGACCCGCATCGACGGCTGCATCGTGCTCAGCGACGGCGTGGTGGGCTACGGCTGCACGCTGGAATACGGCTGCATCGCCGTGCGCTTCCTGCTGGGCGAGCATGTGCACCTGGAGTTCGGCCTGCGGCTGAACGACACCGTGGTGGGCGACAACAGCACGCTGGCGCGCTGCGAGGTGGGCAACAGCATCATCTTCCCCGCCCACGAGCAGCACCACAACAACTCGTTCCTCATCGCCGGCCTCATCATGGGCCAGAGCAATATAGCCGCCGGCGGCACCATCGGCAGCAACCACAACAGCCGCACGGCCGACAACGAGCTGGCCGCCGGACGCGGTTTCTGGCCGGGACTCTGCTGCTCGTTCAAGCACTCAAGCCGCTTCGCCAGCTACTGTCTGCTGGCCAAAGCCGACTATCCCGCCGAGCTCGACATCACGCTGCCCTTCGCATTGGTCAACAACAATGTGAGCAAAGACCGGCTGGAGGTGATGCCCGCCTACTGGTGGATGTACAATATGTACGCCATGGACCGCAACAGCAAGAAGTTCGCCAAGCGCGACAAGCGCGTGCTCAAAGCACAGAACATCGAGTTCGACAACCTGGCGCCCGACACCGCCGAGGAGATCTTGCGCGGCATGAAGCAACTGCGCGCCTGGATGGCCGCCTCGACCGGCGACACCGTCTATGCCCAGGGGCAGGAGAAGAGCAAGCGCCCCACGGTGGTGCTCAAAGCCGAGGAAGGCCTCAAAGCCTACGAGGAGATGCTTATCTTCTATGCCATGAAGAACCTTGTCGGCGGTCAGCAACCTGCAGGCAGCAGCCAGCATGAGAAAGAGTGGGTCAACATCGGCGGACAGCTGGTGGCAAAGCCCGACATGGAGCAGCTCATTGCCGACGTGGAGAAGGGCACCATCGGCAGCTGGAAGCAGCTGCACGAGCGCATGAACAGCCTTTGGGAGGCCTACCCCGCCCTGCGTACCGCTCACGCCTACGGTGTGCTCTGCACCCTGGCCGGCACCCCGTCGCTCGACGAGGCACAGTGGCAGCAGTACCAGAAGCGCTATGCCGAGATCCAGGCCTACATCGAGGAGCAGAAGGCCGTCAGCCGCAAGAAAGACGACGTGAACCCCTACCGCAACATGACCTACTGGGACGACGACGAGCGAGCCGCCGTCATGGAGTGACAATAAACAACACACACCGATATGAAAGTTAAATACATCGTACTGACTTTGGCCGCCATGCTTGTCTGCGGCGGCGCAATGGCTCAAAAGAAGAAGACGGCTGACAACAGTCAGCAGACAGCCGGCGGCATCACCACCGAGATGATGCAGCAGATGAAGAAAGGCTTCGGCGGCAACGCCAGCGACAAGGCATTGAGAAATGTGCTGGTGAACAACTCGCCCGCCAAGCTGGCCATGAACTACGAGAACGCCACCAAGTTCGACTCGCACTTCTCCAACCGCGTGGTCAGCAAGGCCGTCACCGACCAGAAGTCCTCCGGCCGCTGCTGGATGTTCACCGGCATGAACGTGCTGCGCAACCAAGCCATCCGCAAGCATAAGCTGCCCGAAAACTTCCAGTTCTCGCAGGCCTACCTCTTCTTCTACGACCAGCTGGAGAAGAGCAACCTCTTCCTGCAAGCCATGATCGACACCTACAAGAAACCCATCGACGACCAGGAAGTGCAGTGGCTCTTCAAAAACCCCATCGGCGACGGCGGCCAGTTCACCGGTGTAGCTAACCTCATCGACAAGTACGGCCTCGTGCCCTCCGACGTGATGCCCGAGACCTACAACACCAACAACACCTCCAGCATCAGCAACCTCATCGCCCTCAAGCTCCGCGAGGACGGCCTCCAGTTGCGCGAGATGGCCGGTCAGAAAGGCATGACCCCGCAGAAGCTGCAAGCCAAGAAGACCGAGATGCTCGGCACCATCTACCGCATGCTGGCTCTCACCATGGGCGAGCCTCCCGCACAGTTCACCTGGCAGCAGAAAGACGCCAAGGGCGAGATAGTGGAGACCGCCACCTACACCCCCAAGGAGTTCTACGAGAAATTCGCCAAGACCGACGTCTCGAAGTACTACATGGTGATGAACGACCCCACCCGCGA
>JAEEGL011196032.1_pt1 | contig 19278 bp, 10 predicted proteins | sample 9134231 | NCBI WGS metagenome assembly JAEEGL01 (sample SAMN16246548, study PRJNA631951) | gut metagenome | biome: gut microbiome; feature: rumen; material: fiber-attached | host: Bos | place: Iran: Karaj | collected 2018-10
AAAATACTTTTTTCATGATAAAATGATTTTTGGGTTGTTGTCTTTGTTACATAACATATCTTTACCACAAAAATTGTGCCGAATGACTGTAGAGCTGTCATATTATGGCAGCCGCCGATGGATTTCACAAGCGGCTGTCACGGTGTGACAGCCCTACAGTCTTCGTTTTTAAATGTTCAACCGCAATTGGATTTCTTCCACCTGTTTTTTCAATTCCTGCACGGTGTGCATCAGTTCCTCCTCGCGGAAGCGGTTCTCGCGTTGCTCGGGCATCTCCGCGCTGATGTAATGCACAAATTTCCACACTTCCTTGATGTCGGCGGCGGGGAGGTCGTAGGGATGGTAGAGTGGGTTCAACGAGCTGAGGGTGAGCTTGCCCTCGTGCTCGATTTTGTTGTCCACGATCTTGAAGACGATGCCGTCGTCCTGGGTGAGCACGATGTAGGGCTGTCCGCTGCGGATGTAGGTCCAGTCGATGACATACTCGCCCGTGACGTAGGAGCCGTCGGGGATGGGCAGCATCGAGTCGCCGCTGATCTGGAAGGTGCGGTACTTGCGGTCGTGCGAGAGGAAGGGCATCGTAAAGGTGGGCAGCACTTTGATGTATTCGGGATCGGCGAAGCCCGTGGCATAGCCCGCCTTGGCTTTCTCGGTGACGAGTTCTATGTTCTCGTCGTTGTCATTGTTGACGGTGGTGGCCAGCACGCGCAGGTTGCTACCTTTCAGGTGTACGTCGTAGCCGCGCTCCAATTGCGAGAGCTGGCTGGGGCTGATGGCGCTCAGGTCGACTTTCACTAGAGTGTCGATGGCGATGCCGAAATACTTGGAGAAGGCGACCAGGGCCTCAAGGTTAGGCTCGGAGACTCCGTTTTCGTAGCCGCTCAGCGTGGAACGCTTCATTTGCAAGGCGAAAGCCACATCGTCTTGGGTGCGGTTGCGATGCTTGCGCAAAAATTTTATGTTCGAATTGAAGTACATATGGATAATTTGATTAAATTTACGGCGAAATATTTGATTAAAAACTCGTCAAAAGTACAACTTTTTTGGAACATGCAAGTATTTTGGGCAAAAAAAAGGAGGAAAATTTATGGAAAGGACGATTTTGCACTTGGATCTGGATACCTTCTTCGTGTCGGTGGAAAGGCTGGTGAACCCTTCGTTGGAGGGCAAGCCCGTCATCGTGGGTGGCATGTCGGATAGGGGAGTGGTCTCCACTTGCAGCTATGAGGCGCGGCGTTTTGGGGTGCATTCGGCCATGCCGATGCGCATGGCGCGGCAGCTCTGTTCGCAGGCTGTGTTCATCCGGGGCGATATGGAGCTCTATAGCCGCTATTCCCGCTTGGTCACCGACATCATCGCTGACAGCGCACCCGTCTACGAGAAGATGTCGATCGACGAGCATTACCTCGACCTGACGGGCATGGACCGCTTCCACGACTGCCAGCTGTGGTCGCACGAGTTGCGGCAACGTATCATCAAGGAGACGGGGCTGCCCATCTCGTTCGGCTTATCAGAGAACAAGACTGTGTCGAAGATTGCCACGGGGCAGGCCAAGCCCAACGGCGAGCTGCAGGTGCCTACACCTTATATTAATAGCTTCCTCGATCCGCTGTCGGTGCAGAAGATCCCGATGGTGGGCGAGAAGACCTATCATCTGCTCCGCTCGATGGGGGTGGAGAAGATCGGCACGCTGCGCCGTTTGCCACCACTCGCCATGGAACGCGCCATGGGCAAGCACGGCCTCGACATCTGGAAGAAGGCCAACGGGCAGGACAACACTCCCGTGTGTCCCTATCAGGAGCGGAAGTCCATCAGCAAGGAAAGGACGTTTGAACAGGACACCATCGATGTGACGGCCATCCGGCAATGCCTGGCACGCATGGTGGAGAGCCTCGGCTTCGACCTGCGCATGCAAGGTAAGTTGGCGGGCTGCGTGACGGTGAAGATACGCTATTCCAACTTCGACACGCACGACATGCAGCAGCGCATTCCTTACACCGCCTTCGACCACGTGTTGCGCGAGACGGTGAACGGTATCTTCGACCGACTCTATAACCGACGGATGATGATACGGCTGGTGGGCGTGCGCCTCAGCGAGCTGGTGAGCGGGGCACCGCAGTTGGCCTTGTTTGACGACAACGCCGAACTGACGCAACTATATGCCGCTTTGGATAAGATCAAAATGCGGTTTGGGGAACAAATCATTCACAGAGCAGCAGGTTAATGTTGTTAAACGTCCATTCATATAACAGCCTGTGCTACGGCACCATGCCGATTGCGGACTTGGTCGCAAAGGCCGCCACAATGGGCTATTCCGTCTTGCCTTTGACCGACATCAACACGACGATGGGCATCGCCGACTTCGTAGTAGAATGTCAACGGAAAGGCATTAGGCCTGTCGTGGGTGTGGAGATGCGCAATGGCAACGAGCCCCTCTATGTCGCCTTGGCCCAAAACAACAAAGGCTTTGCCGAGCTGAACCGTTTTCTCACCCAACACAACCTCACGAAACAACCCTATCCCGAACTTGCTCCCGAATGGGACCATGTTTTCGTGATCTATCCTTTCGGAAAACGACGGCAGAGCCAGCTGAAAGCGAACGAATACCTCGGCGTGCGCTTCTCGCAGCTGACCAAGATGTTCGCCTGCGAGTCGTTTGACAAACTCGTTGCCATGCAGCCCGTCACCTTTGCCGAAGAGGCCGACTTCGAGCTGCACCAGTGCATGCGTGCCATCGAAGGGAATGTGCTGATTTCGCGCCTTGAGCCTGCTGCCTGCGCCGCGCCTGATGAGATTTTGTTGCCTGTCGAGAGATTGAAAGCCACCTACGCGCTCTATCCGCAACTTCTTGAAAATGCGGAGTATATCCTTGAAAAATGTGAAATCGGCATCGACGTGAGCGTGAAAAACAAGCGTACCTTTACGGGCAATGTCTACGACGACCGCGAGCTGCTGCGCAAGCTGGCTTACGACGGCATGGCCTATCGTTATGGCACGGCCGACAAGAACGCCTACCGCCGCATCGAGAAGGAACTCGATATCATTGAGCGGATGGGCTTCTGCGCCTATTTCCTCATTGCCTGGGACATCGTGCGTTTTGCCATGAAGCAGGGCTTCTACCATGTAGGGCGCGGCAGCGGTGCCAACAGTGTGGTGGCCTACTGCCTGAAGATCACTGACGTGGATCCGATAGAGTTGGACCTCTATTTTGAGCGTTTCCTCAACCCCAAGCGTAGCAGCCCGCCCGACTTCGACCTCGACTTCTCGTGGCGCGACCGCGACCAGGTCATTGCGCATATCTTCGAGAAATACGGTACGGAGCATGTGGCCTTGCTCGGCGCAACGGTCACCTTTCAGTCCAACTCGCTCTGCCGCGAGTTAGGCAAGGTGTTCGGTCTGCCCAAGGGCGAGATCGACCAGATGGAACGCAACCCCGAGGCCTTCGCCCGTCAGAGCGAGCTGGGGCGGCGCATCCTCGCCCTCGCCGAGCGCCTCCGCGACTTCCCGCGTCAACGCTCCATCCATGCCGGCGGCGTGCTCATCACGGAAGAAGCGATTACTGATTATGCCGCCCTCGACCTGCCACCCAAAGGCTTCCCCACGACGCAATACGACATGTATTCGGCCGAGAAGGTGGGTCTTGTCAAAATCGACATCCTCAGCCAACGTGGCATCGCCCACATCCGCGATGCGGTGGAGATGGTGGAACGCAGCCGTGGCATCCGTATCGACATCCACCAAATCAATGCGCTGAAACAAGACGAGCTCATCCGTCGCCAGTTGCTCAAGGCCGAGACCTGTGGCTGTTTCTACATCGAGAGTCCTGCCATGCGTGGCCTTCTGCGCAAACTGCGTTGCAGCGACTACAAGACCTTGGTGGCAGCCAGCTCCATCATCCGGCCGGGCGTGGCGCGGTCGGGAATGATGCGCGAATACATACATCGTTTCCATCATCCCGAGACGGTGGACTATAAGCACCCGTTGCTGAAGGAACTGCTGGCGGAGACCTATGGCGTGATGATCTATCAGGAGGACGTTCTCAAGGTGGGGCATTACTTCGCGGGCTTGGACCTGGCCGAGGCCGACGTGCTGCGCCGCATGATGGGTCACAAGATGCGCGACAAGTCGGAGTTTGAGGCGGTGGCGCGTCGCTACTTCGACAACTGCAAGGCCAAGGGATATCCCGACGGCTTGGTACAAGAACTATGGCGGCAGATTGAGTCGTTTTCGGGCTATTCCTTCTCGAAGGCGCACTCGGCCTCGTATGCAGTGGAGAGCTATCAGAGTCTCTATCTGAAGAGTCATTATCCGCTGGAGTTTCAAGTGGCTGTCATCAACAACTTCGGTGGGTTCTATCAGACCTGGTTCTACTTCAACGAGGCACGTCGCATGGGAGCGAAGATCCATCTTCCATGCGTCAACCGCAGCGATTATCTCACCACCCTGAACGGACGGACCATCTTCATGGGCTTCGTGCACCTGCAAGGCATCGAGCAGCAATTTGTGGAGCGTTTCGTCGCCGAGCGCAAGGCGAGGGGACCCTTTGCCAGCTTGGAGGATTTCGTGGCGCGGGTGCCGTTCACGTTGGAGCAACTCGTCTTGCTCATCCGTGGCGGGGCCTTCGGCTTCACGAGAAAGCCCAAGGCCGAGCTGTTGTGGCAGGCGCATCTCAACAAGAGCCAGGGCCGTAAAGAGCAGCCCGAGACACTCTTCCAACTCGAGAGTCAGCGGTTTGAGTTCCCCGACTTCACGACCAACGCCTTGCAGAACGCTTACGACGAGATCGAACTCTATGGCTTTCCCGTTTCCCTGACGTGGTTCGACCTGCTGAAGACCAAGTTCCGAGGTGAGCTGATGGCCTCGCAGATGCTGCATTTTGTGGGTAAACATTATCGGATGCTGGGCAAGCTGGTGACGGTGAAGTATGTGCGCACCTGCAAAGGCGAGACCATGGCCCTTGGCACCTTCGTCGACGTGACGGGTGAGGCCTTCGACACGGTGCATTTCCCGCCGACATTGAAGGCGTGGCCATTCCAAGGCGACGGTATCTATCTGCTTCTGGGCAAGGTCACGGAAGAGTTTGGGCAGCCTTCGTTGGAAGTCGAGAAGATGGACCGGCTGGGGTATAAGTCACTGGAATCATAGCGCTTTTGTGGACTTTGGGAGAAAAATAGCCCTCGGAAGCGTTTTGTTTTGTATCTTTGCCCAAATTTTGTGAATAAGATGCATCGAAAAATAGTATTATTGTTGCTCTGCCTTTTATCGCTGACAATCAATGTGTTTGCGCAACAGAAAGGCCATATAACCGGTACGGTGAAAGATGTTGAGACGAGTGAGCCCTTAATCGGCGTGTCGGTGTATGTGGAGAAACTGCAGCAAGGCACCGTGACCGATGAACGGGGCCGTTACAATCTGGAACTGCCTTTGGGTGAGCACACGTTGAGGCTCTCCTACATCGGCTACACCACGCTCAACAAGAAAGTGACCGTGACCGCCAAGTCGCAGACACTCAACCTGAAGCTGCAGCCCGAGTCGGAGAAGCTGTCGGAGGTGCAAGTCACCAGCGAGCGCAAGGACCGCAACGTGACCGCCTTGGAGATGAGTGTGCAGACCCTCGACATGATCACCATCAAGAAAATCCCAGCCCTGATGGGTGAGGTCGACGTCATCAAGAGCATCACCTTGCTGCCGGGCGTGCAGTCGGCTTCCGAAGGCTCGTCAGGCTTCAGCGTGCGCGGTGGCGCCACTGACCATAACCTCATCCTCTTGGATGGCGCCCCCATCTACAACGCCTCGCATTTCCTTGGCTTCTTCTCCGTGTTCAACAACGACGTGGTGAAAGATGCCACACTCTACAAGGGCGACATCCCAGCCAACTTCGGCGGCCGCCTTTCGTCGGTGCTTGACGTGTCGGTCAAAGACGAGATGCCCAAACGCCTTGGCGTCCAAGGCGGCGTGGGTCTGGTGACGAGCCATCTCATGCTTGAGACGCCGCTCTTCGACCATAAGACCTCGGTGCTGCTGGCAGGGCGCAGGACCTACGCAGGCCTTATCCTGCCTTTCATGGGCGAGGACCTCAACAAGTCAAAAATCAACTTTTACGATATCAATGCCAAGGTGACACAGAACCTCGGCAAGAACGACCGCCTGTTCCTGTCGTTCTACAACGGTCACGACCAGTTCTCGATGCAGGAGATGATAGGCCTCGGCTACGGCAACAGCAGTGCAACCATGCGCTGGAGCCACATCTTCTCCGACCGCCTCACCTCTAATCTTTCGCTGATAGGCTCGCGTTACCGCTATAGCATCGATATCAACTACAGCCCTTACAACTTCTCCATCAAGGCGGGCACCGACGCGGCCAGCCTCAACTACGACTTCGCCATGCACTGGAACGACGAAAACGTCTCGAAGTTCGGCCTCACCACCGGCATCCAGTCCTATCTCCAGGGCGAAATCGACGACAGGGGAGGTGCATTGTCGCAATACCTGCAGGTGGACCAGACGAAGGCCGTGGCTCGCAAGGCCTTGGAACATGCCGTGTATTTCACCCATGACTATACGCCCGTGCCGCGTGTCACCTTACGTGCCGGCTTGAGGCTGTCGTGCTTCCAGAACATCGGCGCGGAAGATCTGTATGTGTTTGACACCGTGATCCATGTCCCCGTCGACACGTTATACTACGGTCCTGGCAAGGTGTTCAATACCGTCGTCAACCCCGAACCGCGTGTGGCGGCCATGTATCAGATCGACGAACACTCGTCCATCAAGGCCTCGTATTCGCGCACGGTGCAATATGCCCAGGTGGCCTCGTCGGCTACGGGCGGCCTGCCTTTCGACGTGTGGTTCCCCACCAGTCCCAACGTGAAGCCTCAGAAGTGTGACCAGTTCGCCCTCGGCTATTTCCGCAATTTCCACAACGATGCCATCGAGACGTCTGTAGAGGTCTACTACAAGGACATGAAGAACGTCATTGACTTCAAGGACAACGCCATCACCTACGGCTACCTGTTAATCGACGGTGAGCTGCGCGTGGGCAAGGGACGCAGCTTTGGCGCCGAGTTCCTCGTCAGGAAAAACTTGGGCAAGTTCACGGGTTGGGTGTCCTACACCTATTCGCGCACCTTCCGCACCATTCCCGAGATCAGCCATGGCAGGGAATACCGCTCGCCTTACGACCGTCCGCACAACATCGTCATCGTGGGCAGCTATGACGTGACACCGCGCATCACCTTGGCCGCCAACTGGATCTACAGCACAGGCCAGCCGGTGACGTTCCCCTACGGACAATACACCATCAACGGTGTGACTTACGCTGTGTATAACGGCAACCGCAACGAGAGCCGCTATCCCGACTACCACCGTCTCGACCTGTCGTTCACCTGCAAACTCGGAAAGCTCGACCCTGAGCGCCGTTGGCAGCACGAACTCAACGTCTCGGTCTACAATGCCTACGCCCGTCACAACACCTGGGCCATCACCTTCGACCAAGGCCCCAACGGCAGCATTGTCACCAAGAATATGTACCTCTTCTCGGCCGTGCCTTCCATCACGTATAACTTCAAATACTGAGCGTCATGAAGAACCTGTATAAGATACTGCTGTTTGCAACGATGGCGCTCTTCGCGGCCTGTACGGAAGACATCGTCATCGACGTGGAAGAGGGCGAGCCGATGATTGGCGTGGAGGCCTCGTTTACGAACGAGATGAAACGTCATGAGACCATCTTGAGCTATACGGCGGAGTTCTATGACCAGAACGAGATCAAGATGATCAGTGGTGCGACGGTGTATGTGACCGACGGCGTCGATACGATGTATTATCATGAGGATGCCGAGCAGCCGGGCCATTATTTCACTGATTCGGTCGCAGGTCATAAGAATACGCTCTACCGTCTCTGCGTCGAGGTGCCCGAGCCCGGCGAGACCGTCAAAGTGTTCGCCGAAGGCCTGATCCCCGACAACGTGGAGACCGTCGACAGCCTCGTCATCAAGCATTTCAACGGCAATAACGACACTATCCCGAGTGTGTTCTTGTCCGACACCATCGAATGGGTTTATCCCTATTTCCAGAGTCTGCCCGACCCCAATATAACTTACATGCCTAGGATCTACAAGAACGACACGTTGGTTTCCGATAGCCTGAACCTAACCATGATGATCGCCCAAGGCGGTTTCGCGGGCTATTATGTGAACGGGCCAGAGATGCTAGAAAACAACAAGGAGATCCCCATTGCCTATTTCCGCAGGTCGCAGCTTATGGATGGCGATGTCATCAGAGCAGATCTGTATAGCATCACCACTGACTATTATTTATATTACTATAGCGTCTTGATGTCGACGGGCAGCAACCCCATGATGGGTGCGCCGGCCAATGTGAGCACCAACGTCCAACCCGAGGGCAAAGGCGTGGGGTGGTTCTTCACGGCTTCCGCCGTCTCATGTAGCACGGTCTTCCGAAAATAGGATATGGCAAAGCGGTTTCGATATATGGTTTTTCTGTTGTGCCTCGTCGTGATGGCCTCCTGCACCGAGGAAATCGTCATGGACGTGCCTCAGGGCAGGCGTGTGCCTGTCATTGAAGGCTCCATCACGGATGAGTGCAAACGCCATGAGGTGACCCTCAGCACCTCCTCTGCCTTGTACGACACCACAGGACGCGAGATGATCTCCCACGCCGAAGTGTATGCGACCTCGAACGGCGACACCATTTGGTTTCACGAGCGGGATGACAAGCCTGGACATTACCTCTCCGACTCGGTGGCGGGACACAAGAACCGTTGGTACCATCTTGAGGTGAATGCCGACGACAACCCGTTGTATTCGTGGTCGCTCAGGATGTATGTCGACACCAAGATGTCCGACAACGCCCGGGGCATCGACTCGGTGCGTCTGTTGCCCAAACGCGACGAAAACAACATCCCGTTGGTCGACGACAACGCCGCTGTGTGCGTGTGTCCTTATTTCCAGACGCTCTCCGACTCGACGATTGTCTATAACGTGGAGCTTTACCTGAACGGCAGGCTCTTCAAGAACCGACCTTCGAAACTGTTCAACCTCTTCCCGATGCAGGGCTACGCCGGCTATTACTTCAACGGCCCCGAGATGCTGCAAAACAACATCGAGGTCCCTGTGGGCATCATGAATAAGTCATACCTGGAAGAGGGCGACGTGGTGAAGGTGAAGCTCTACAGCATCTCCAAAGACTATATGTATTTCCTCGTCGGGCAGAAGCTGGCCATCGGCGTCAACCCGGTGATGGGGGCTTTCCCCGCCATGTTCTCCAATGTGTTCTCCAACTGCGACGCGATAGGGTGGTTCAACGCCACCTCGGTCATTGAAGGCGAGGGCATCTATCACGAGGACATCTTCCAACAATAAAAAAAAGCGACCTCATCGAGGTCGCTTTTTTAATGAGTTTTCCTAACGACTTACTTCACTACGACTTTCTCGACGTGCACTTGCGCGCCCGTGGTGAGATGCAGGAAGTAGATGCCTTGGGTCATGCCGTCGACGCTGAGGTGCTCAGCGCCTTGGGCCTTGCCGCTGGCCACCACCTGACCCATGCCGTTGTAAAGCATGTAGCTGTATTCAGCGTTGCCGCCGTCGATATGCAGCGTGCCGCTGACGGGGTTGGGGTAGACGGAGAAAGCGTTGTCGCTCTCTTCGAGGCCCATCTCAGCCATCACGTCGATGCACTCGGGAACAGAGCTACCATGTCGGTAGTTGGCGACGACGCAGTAGGTGAAGTGGATCTCGGAGGCCACCTCGTCGGTATAGGTGGTTTCAGTAACGTTGCCAATCTCGATGCCATTGCGGAAGATGGTGTAGCTCAAGGCGTCGGCGAGCTCGTCCCAAACGAGGGTAACGCTGCCGATTTCAACAGAGGCAGTGAGGTTCTCGACGGGCGGGAAGTTGTCGACCGATGCGCTGCTGGAGCAGTTGCAGTCGAACTCGTAGAGAACGCCGCTGCTTATGTTATTGCTTTGGTAGATGATGGTGCCGTTCTCGTATTTCACGACGAAGGAGCACTCGTAGGAGTAGCTGCCCATGACCCACGTCAGGGTGACATGGGTGCCCTTGCCGATTTCGAGGATCTCGGTGGACGAGCTACCCGTCGTGAGGGTGAGCTCCACGGCAGGGGTGCCGTCGTCGAACGACACGCGCAGCTTGTTGCCGTTCCAGCCGTCGCCGTACGAGTCGCTCAACTCGAAGATGACGAGGCAGGTGTTCTTAAGCATGAGGCTACCTTCTGCGATGAGGTCACCGTCGGCGTGCATGGTGAGGCTGACGGGGATCTGCTCGGTCGCGGGGCAACTCGGGTCGATGGCCAGGTGGAACACGCAGTTGGCCACGCCGTCGGGGTCGATGGTGCCGTACTCAACGGTGGTGTTGAGGAGGGTGACGTAAGGACTCTCGCAGGCGATGGAGGAAAAGGCGTTGGTAGCCATGTAATGACCCGCATTCTTGAAGCTGGCCACGATGGTGACTTCTTCGCCGGGCTCATAGCTGCCAGACCATTCAGCGCCGTCGAAGTCGAGGATGGCTTGTCCGGCGGTGATATACACCTTGCCGCTCCAAGTCTGGCGGCCGTCGGTCATGTCGACGTCGATTTGGAAACGCGTGCCGTCTTCAACGCCGTTGGCCACGATGAAGCTGAAGGCGTTTTGCAGGGTGACGGTCTCGTCGGCAGGCAGCACACCAAACTGTGCCGTGCTGTTGGTGAGGGTCAGACGTTGGTCAGCGCAAGTCAGGGTGACGTTGGTGTTGCCGTTGGTCGGGTCAACGCCGACGTTCCTGAAGCTCATGGTGAGGCTCGTCTCCTGGTTGACAGGGGCGAAGCTAGGCGAATAGTTGGCCACGGTGACGAAGGGGCCTTCGGCAGGAAGGACGTCGATGTCGAAAATCGCCGTCTCTTTGTTGTAGCCGATCACCGTCAGGGTGGCGGTACCCACGTTGGTCATGGGCTCGAAGGAGAGGGTGCAGTTGCCGTCTTCGATGTAGCCGGTGCTGATCACCTCGCCGTCCATCATCAGGGTGGCGATGCCGAAGGCGGTGTTGTTGGCTGTTATTTCCAACTCGCTCATACCGAGCATCAGTACGGCGGGCGACCAGGTAAGATCCATGCTGCTCGGGTTGTCGGTGCGCAGCAACAGACTCGGGTCTCCGAAGAGGATCCACGTGTTGTGGGTGGAGCCGTTGTCGCTCGGAGCGGCATCAAGGATATACATGTTGCCGTTCAAGGAGGCACCGCCGAAGGTGTGGCAGTACTGGTCGGTGCTTCTCCATCCAGTGAGGATGTCGACCATTTCGTCTTGACCATACATTGGAGGCACCCAGGGCTGTGAGATCCAGCTGAACATGCCGCCGATGGCACCGGTGGGACGTCCCGTGGCGCTGTTGGTGGCGCGGAGCCAAGCCTCGGCGAAGCAGTTGCCGTTGAACTCGCCGTTGTTGCAGGCCACCGACCAGATGTAGGGCCACTTGTCGTCGTTCACCAAGGCGTTCACGTTGCTGTTGCTGTAGCTGGCCACAGCCCAGCCGGTCTGCGAGCCGTGGTTGCAGTAGTTGCAGATGCTCTTGCCCGCGTTGAAGTCGGCGCTGATGGCGCTGGCGTTGGTGCCGCTGCCCACGCCGCTGTATTGCTGCGTGATGTCAGCGTAAGTGTAGTGCATGAGGGTGTCGCGGATGTAGTTGATATGCACATAGTCGGCTTCGCCATAGTGGCCTTGTCCTGCGCCTTCGTTGGCGCCGATGCCGATGCCTTGGTTGACCCAGGTGACATCGCCTTTCATGTCGCGCTCATAATACAGCACTTTCTCGACGTGGGTGTTGACGTCGGTCACGCTCTGCACCGAGAAACGGCCCGTGAGGACCTCGAGGTAGTTATCGTTGCCTTCAAGCTGGCCAAACCAGTTGTCGCTGCGACCGCCGCTCATCGAGTGGGGCGTGATGTCGGAGTAGTCACCAACGAGGAGGACATAGGTCAGGTTGTGCTCCGGGTCGGTGTAGATGCCGTTGATGTAGTTCTTGATCAGGGATTCGTTGTTGCCGCCAATCTCGGAGAGGCTCACCATCGTGGTGGGACGGCCCGATTGGATCTTCCAGTCCACGAAAGGCTGCATGGCCTGCATGTATTGGTCGGGGCAGATCACCAGCATCTCGCCACGGTCCTCGAGGAAGGTGTATTTCGAGGCGGATTGCTGGTAGTTGATGAACCTGTGGGCGTAGGCGGCCTTCGTCTCAGCCGAAACCTTGGCGTTGGCTTTGTGTACCGTCTTCTGGTTGATGCCGTTGTCGCTCACCTTGTTCATCTCGATGGTCATGTGGTGATAGACGCGCAGGGTCTTCGTCACGGGGTTGTAGGCGAAGGGACGCACCATGATGTTCTGGCCGCGGAAGTCGCGGATGATGTAAGGCGTCTCGAGAGTGGCCGGAGATGCCGGATAGAAAGCATTCTGGCTGTACATCGCGCCATAGGTGTAAGGCACTGTCTCAGGGTCGATCTGACGGCTGAAGTTGCCTTTCGAAGGGGCGATCTCGACGTTCTCGTAGTCGGTGTAAGCGCTTTTGACGACGCGGACTTCCATCTCGGCCATGTCGCCGATGATGGCAGGCACAGGGTACTGCGGGAGGTCGGGAGCACCGGCTTCAAGCATCGGGGCCATCTTGGGGACCGACACGATCTGCTGGGTGCCGTTGGGCGTACTCACACGGGTCAGGTTGAAACCGCCCAGCGTGAAGTCGACCACGACCTGCTGCTCGCTGCTCGAGACCAACGAGGCTTTGGGAGCAGTAGGGGCGCTCGCGCCGATGCCGTTCCACTGTTGGGCGAATGCCATCACTGACAAGGCCGCAAACAGGAAGGAAAACAATAATTTTTTCATTTGTGTGATGATTTAGAAGTTTACGAATCAGTTAAAAATGCAAAAATACGTATCTTTTCCTTTGGTCATCCGGTTTTCTGCGGAATTATTTTCAACTGAAGTTTTTTGTGTACCTTTGCCGCCTGATTCAAACACATTGACATGAGCTGTTTTGGGAAAATCGTATTGTTTGGCTTGGGCTGGGCCTTCACCCAAAACCCACTTGGCGGCATCGTCGCGGTGGTGTTGGGGAGCCTCTTCTCGGGGAGGCGTGTGCGTCGTTCTGAGGTGAACGAGACCTTCGGAAACACGGAGCCTCAGCGCGACTTCAATGTGACGTTTCTCGTGCTCTCGGCTGCCGTGATGAAGGCCGACGGCAACGTCAAACGCTCCGAACTCGACTATGTGAAGCGCTTCTTCCTGCAGAACTTCGGACAGGAACAGGCCGAGAAATACATCAAGATGCTTCGCGAGATCCTGGAGCAGGAATACAATATCTATGAGGTCAGCCAGCAGGTGGGACGTTACATGGACTATTCCTCGCGCCTGCAGCTGCTTCATTATCTGTTCGGCATCGCCGACGCCGATGGCTTCATCTCGCCCGAGGAATTGAGCGTGATCAACACGATCTCTGACTATATGGGTATCACCGGCAGCGACTTCAAGTCGGTGAAGGCCATGTTCATCAAGGAGACCGACAGCGCCTACAAGATTCTCGGCATCGAGCCTACGGCTACCGACGAGGAGGTGAAACGGGCCTATCGCGAGATGGCCAAGAAGAACCACCCCGACTTGGTCAGCAACCTCGGCGAAGAGGTGCGACGAGCGGCCGAGAAGAAATTCCAGGAAATCAATGCGGCCTACGAGGCCATCAAGAAACAGAGAGGAATGTAAACGAAAAAAGGCAGCCAAACGGCTGCCTTTTTTCGTTGATGGTAGGGTGATTATTCCACCACGACCTTCTCGACGCGCACCTGCGTGCCGGTGGTGAGGCGGAGGAAGTAGATACCCTTGGCCATGTCGTTGACATTGACTTGCTCGAGGCCTTGGGCCTTGCCGCTGGCGACCACCTGACCCATGCCGTTGTACATGGCATAGCTGTATTCGGTGTTGCCGCCGTCGATGGTCAGCATGTTGTTGACAGGGTTAGGATAGATGCTCACGCTTTCGAGCGTGTTCTCCTCGATGCCGACGGTGCCGACGCTGACAGCGACATGCTCGGGTGCCGAGAAGCGGCTGCCGTCGGTGGCGATGACGCTGTAGGTGTAGATGCCGTCGTTCACGATGTCAGTGAACGAGGTGCTGGCCTGGTTGCCCACTTCTTCACCGTTACGATAGATAAGGTATGCGTTGGCTCCTGCAGGGGCGTTCCATGACAGGCTGACCATGCTGCCGTTGACGCTGGCAGTGAGGTCGATGACCGGGTCGAGCGAGAGGATGACGCTGGTGGGCGGGAACTGGATGTCGTCGAGCCAGGCGCAGTCGCTGCCGCTGCTCACGCTGTAGTCCTTCTGGTAGGTCCACTTGAAGGTGTGGGTGCCGGTGGTCACAGGATAGGAGACTTCGCTCCATGCCTCTTCACCCGACCAGTTGCCTTTCTCCACATTGTCGATGTAGAAGTAGAGCTTGTCGTAGCCGTTCTCCGAAGAGACCTTACGGAAGAAGCTGACTTCGCCGTCGGCGAGGATGTCGGTGGTGAGGATGAGGCTGCTCTGCTGGTCATGGGAGATGACACCCGACTTGGCGCAGTAGGTGCCGGTGTGGGCGCCGGTATTCTCGATGGTCCAGTTGGCGTTGCCGCCGAAGGTCCAGTTATACATGCTGAAGTCGCCCGTCTCAAAGCTTTCGACGATATTGCCCACGGTGATGACGTAGGTGCCAGCCGTCGAATAGTGACCGGCGGTCACGAGGTAGTTGATTTCGTAGGTTGAGCCCACTGCGACGCCGCCGGCCACGGTGACGCCGACGGGGGCGGTGGTGGAGGCACCAGCCTCGAGGGTGTTCAGCGAGAAGCTGTTGTTGGCAAGGGTGAGGTCGCTCGAGCTGGAGTAGACTTCAAGGACGACGTTCTCGGCCGCGGCACCGCCGTTGTTGGCGATGTTGAAGGTGATGGTGCCGTTGCCGCCGGGGGCGAGCTCGGTGCTGCTGATGTTCGTCATGGCGAAGTCAGGAGCGCTGAAGGTGAGGTCGAACCTGCCTTCCCAAGTGTCGCTGCCCGAGGTGCAGGTGACGAAGAAACGCACCGCGGTGTTGTCGGGGATGTCGACATGGGTGTTGAAGTCGAAGGCGTTGGCGATCGGGTAGACCTGGTCGGGAGCCAGCGAGGCAACGGTGGCCGTGGTGTTGAGGAGGTCGACATATTCCGACTCGGTGCTCAGCACGACGTTGATGTTGTTAGCGGTCTGGATACCCACGTTCTTGATGGAGACGATAGGAGCCACGTATGCACCGGAGACGAGAGGCTGGTCGCACTGAACGTCGTTGACGGTGATGTAGGCGCCTTCCATAGCGGCAGCGGGGATGGTGCTGACGTAGGGGATGTGACGCGGGTGGGTCACGCAGATGGTGACGTCGCCACCGCTGGTGATCGGGTTGATCGGGATGTCGGCGGTGCCGCTATCACCGATGAGACCGGCGCCGTAGAGGACACCGTCCTTGGTGATGCCCACATAGGAGCCCGGGTTGGCGCTGACGGTGAAGAAGTCCATGCCGATCGGGACGGTGGGCATGTGGCTCACGTTGTTAGCGGTAGGCTGCACACGGAAGGGCATGATGGAACCGTCGCCCAACACGTGGTAGGCTTGCCAGTAGTAAAGCGTGGCAGAGTGCATCTCGTAACCGAGGGCCTGGGCAGCGTTGCCGGCGAGGTTACCGATGAACAGGTAAGAGGTGACGGTGTTGTAGGCGTCGTCATCCCAAATGGCATCATACAGACCCATCGTGGTCTCTTCGTAGGAGGGCATCGTGCCGTCGTGACGAGCAGTGGCACCCACGCCGAAGTAGTAGTCGTTATACCATGTGGTGTTGGGGCAGGAGCCGATGTAAGCATAAGCGCCCTTGTTCTCGGCACGGACCATGGCCTCGCCGAAGCAGGTGCCATAACCCCAGTCGCCCGACTGGCAGCAGTTGCCGATGGCGAGGAAGTACTTGTGCTCGTTGGTCAGTTGGTTCACGTTGTTGACGTTGAACTCAGGACCGGCCCAGCTGGTCTGGCTGCCGTGGGCGGTGTAGTTGGCGAAACCGACGCCACTGCTCAGGTAGCTGTAGCAGTTGGTATAGGTGCCGTGGCTGAACTCGTTGACTTGGTCGTAGCCATGCTCGGGGTTGTAGTAGTAGTTGGTGGCGTACCAAATGGTGGGACGACCCACGGTGACACCGTAGCCGCTGTCTTCACCTGCGATGAGGAGCACATTGTTCAGATAGCTCGGGTCGGGCATGGTGTATTGCTCATACTCCAAAGCCTTGTTGAGCATGTTGGACAGCTGTGCCGTGGTCTCGGCCGACAGACGGCTGTGGAACATGTCGGGGAACTCGTCGCCGTCGACACTCGAGTAGTTAAGGTCGCTAACGCAGCCGGTCTGGCTGGCAGAGGAGAAGCTGGGAGCCACTTGGTTCTTGTCACCCACGATCACCAGGAAGGTGGGAGCGTCTTTCGAATACTCGTCCTGGATGAAGGCACGGATGGCCGAAGCGTTGTTGCCGATTTCATCGGTGTAGTTCACATTCAGGTAGATGCCCTTGGTGGTCTTCCAAGCGAACCACTCCTGCAGGGTGCTTTCAAACATACGGTCGGCGATGACCAGCATTCTCACGGGCGACTGCCACAGGTCGGGGTGCTGATCATACACGTCGTCGCGCCAGTTGAACATCTGGTCGTATACGCCAGCGAAATAGGGGCTGAAGGTACGGGCGAACTCGTCGTAGGCAGCCGTCTTGTCGTATTGGCTGTAACGCACTTCGACTTGGATGTCGTTATACACACGGATGCTGTTGGTGGCAGGGTCGTATTGCACGGGGTTCACCGTGAGGGCGCCGACTTGGATGCCACGCATCGTGCCTTGGATCTTCACCTGGGCGATAGGACGCTGGGCAAAGCCTTTGGCGGCGTAGGCCTTCTCGCTGTAGACGAAAGGCACGTCTTCGGGCTTCTGGTTCTTGAAGAGAGGAGCCTGTTGGGGATAGATCGTCTTGATGCCGAAGTCGGCAAGGGAGTAGACCTTGGTGGTGTAGCCCTTCACCTCGACGGTGACGTCGCTGACGCCGTAGGGGATGGCGATGAGCTTGTTGGCTGCAGGCAGCGAAGGCTCGCCTATGTTGCCGGCGGGATAGGTGTTGTCCATCGTGAGGGTGGAGAACACTCCTTTTTCAGTAGCGACTTCAGCGGCGTCGATGCTGCTGAAGGAGAACGAGGCGGTGAAGCCTTCGTCGGTCACGTTGGCACAGGTCTGTGCCGACTTGGCAGCGCCAAGCTCGATGTGCTGAGCCATCACTTGGGTGCCAAACAGCAATCCCATCATCAGGAAGGCTGCTGCGAGTAAACCAAATTTCTTCATTGTTTAAGTTTAATTAGTTGATATTTAAATTGTTGATTGAACTCTGCAAAAGAGAGGTGTCGAAACGGCAAAGATAGTGTTTTTTCGGATTGAAGGTTGATTTTTCGAGAAAAACTATCACTTCTTCAGTATCTTTCTGTATTCCTTGTCGTTGCCAAGCACCTCCAAGGCTTTTTGGAGGCCTTCGTCGGCACCTGCCATCACGCGATAGTATTCCTGTGTCTCCCACACGTTACGGGCGATCAAGGCCTTCATCTGAAGGAGGAGGAACTTCTTGGAACGGGCGTACTGCTCGTCGTTCCATTCCACCTTGGCTTCCTTGGCAGCAGCTTTCAGGCCGTCGATGAGGTCTTTACCGACCACGAAGTCCTTGTTGAATTGCTCGAAATCACCATATTGCGCCTTGATGTCGTCGCGGTGTTTGAGGCCGTAGTCGGTGGTGAAACGGTTGAGGGCACCCTTGCGGACGAGGTTGGTGTAGAGCTTGCTGTTGTATGCCGTGTCGACGGGGATGAAGATGTCGGGCATGATGCCGCCACCGCCGTACACGGTGCGACCGCCGCTGGTCTTGAACTTCAGCGAGTCGGGGAAGTGGATGCTGTCGGCATGGTAGTATTCGCCGTGTTCGAGACGCTTCACCATCTCCTTGGCATAGTCTTCGACACCCTTCTCGTAAGGACGTTGGATGCAACGCCCCGAGGGGGTGTGGTAGCGTGAGGTGGTGAGGCGGATCTGCGCTCCGTCGGGCAGGTTGAAAGGCCGTTGCACCAAGCCTTTGCCGAACGAACGACGCCCGATGACGACACCACGGTCGTGGTCCTGGATGGCGCCCGAGAGGATCTCGCTGGCAGAGGCCGAGCCTTCGTCAATGAGGACGACGAGTTTGCCCTCGGTATAAAGCCCCGATTTCTTGCTGCTCCATTCCTGACGGGGCGAGTGGATGCCCTCGGTGAAGACAATGAGCTTGTCTTCGGTGAGGAACTGGTCTACGAGTTCAATGGCGGTATTGAGGTAGCCGCCCGTGTTGCCGCGCAGGTCGAAGATGAGCGACTCCATGCCTTGGTCTTTCAGCTTGTTGAGGGCCTCCTTGAACTCTTTGGTCGATTCCTGCGCGAAACGGTCGAGCTTGATATAGCCGACGTGCTTTTCGAGCATATAGGACGCGTTGATGCTGTTCAGCGGTATCTTGTCACGGGTGATCTCGAATTCGATGAGCTCGGGGTCGCTGCCACGCTTCACGCTCACGGTGACCTTGGTGCCTTTCTTACCACGCAGACGTTTCTGCACATAGTCGTTGTCAATCTTCTTTCCGAAGGCGTCTTCGCCGTCGATCTTGATGAATTGGTCGCCGGCCATGATGCCCACCTTCTCGGAGGGACCGCCCGCCGTGGGGCTGATGACGGTGATGGTGTCGCGGATGAGCTGGTAGGTCACCCCGATGCCCTCGAAGCTACCCACGAGCGGCTCGTTGGCTTTCTCCACGTCTTTCTTCGAGATGTAGGCCGAGTGCGGGTCGAGTTCTTTCAGCGCAGCGACGATGGCGTCTTCCGTCACCTTGTCGAGGTTGGCGGTGTCGACGTAATAGTTCTGGATGAGATAAAGCGTGGTGCCCAGCTTCTGGGCGTTCATCTGCATCTTCGACTGGGGCTGCTGTGTCTGGTTTTGGGCCGTTGCCGCCATCGTAAACAGGCAGGCAAGAGCCAAGAAAAACATTTTCAATGATTTCATGGGTTGAAAATTAAGAAAACAAAGATATGCTAATTTCTTGAATAGGCTGTTCTTATTGCAACCTGAAATTGACAGGCAAGGTATAAGTCACCCTGACTTTCTTTCCGAAAGCCTCACCTGGAATCCAATTCG
>JAEEGL012755247.1_pt1 | contig 19278 bp, 11 predicted proteins | sample 9134231 | NCBI WGS metagenome assembly JAEEGL01 (sample SAMN16246548, study PRJNA631951) | gut metagenome | biome: gut microbiome; feature: rumen; material: fiber-attached | host: Bos | place: Iran: Karaj | collected 2018-10
CTGTCTGATACCTCATATCCTGATGGGGATATGAGGTGGAAAAACACGCACTGCTGAACATAAACGATCGGCTAGAACTCGAAAATTTGGCAATATGACTGCATGGCCGGATTATTGGCTAATTACGCGGTGTTGCCTTAACTTCTATTTTGCTTGTGAACGTATTTGCCATTCACAAGGATGTCACTAATGAAGTCATTCCAATTATAAGTGAAAGATTACAAGCAGAATTAGAAATTGCCCACGATAACGACCTCTTTCCAGTTATTGTTTGGTTTATTGATGATTCTAGTTATCAAATAGAAGTCCAGTTGGAGGATATTGTTGGTTATTCAAAATATGAATGGAAGACTGATATTATTAAGCAATCAAGTATTGATCAAATCCATTCATATAAGCTTCTAAAAGCTGAAGTGGCTACCGAGCATTATAATCTAATTAATCAAGGGTACATTGACTGTTATTTGAGTGATTCAAAAATAAGCTTTATTTCTAAATATTCACCCATTGTGATAGCGGAAATCAATAAATCCACAGTAAAGAAACTTGCGCTTTCAAATCAAGTTGATTGTATTGATTTGTATTGTGATGATATTACGTGGTGCTCTATTGAGACTCAAGTAGCTAAGATTGATTTAGCAAGATATTTTTTTTCTTGTAGCGGCTCTGGAGTGAAAATAGGGATATTTGATACTGAGGTACCCAATACGTATGATATTCCTAATTGCAATATTATATCAACATATGGATCAAATAGTTCAGGGAGCGAAATATCTCATGCCGAATACATTTCAAACATAATAATGAGTATTGCACCTGATGCGGATTATTATCTAACTGGCAACACAAACGTCAGTTATTATGAAACGATAGAGTGGCTGATTGATAATGGAGTTGATGTTATTAATATGTCTTTGGGCTTGGGCTACAACACAAGTTCATATTCAAATTACAGTAGATGGTTTGACCATATTGCGTATGAACACTATGTCACCTTTGTTACTTCAATCGGTAATAAAAGCATAGATGAGAGTAATCATTATACGATTGTTGGCCCTGTAAGCGAGTGCAAAATGGCATATAATATATTGGCAGTTGGTGGAATAGACACCAATATGACTCCGGATTATTACTCCGATGATTTTCAAGCCGCAACCATTTATTCTCAATCCACGAGTAATGTGCCGTATAAACCGGATATTTGTGCTCCGTGTGGGGACTCGTCTTCATCTTCTGCATTGATAACGGGAGTTGTTGCGCTTCTTATGGAAGAAGAAAACGTTTTTACTGCCTCACCAGATTCAATAAAAGCAGTGATAACCGCATGTGTCAACCAATCATCGCCGTTTCAGTTCTTACCGAAGGACAGAGTAACAAATCCTTCCATTGATTCATATATGCAATTTGGAGCAGGATTAATTGACGCTTGTTCATCTTTGAGTTGCACAACCTCACAGGGTTTTATTATAGATATGTTAACACCAAGTACTACTGAAAAATCATATGTTATCCAAGTCGAGGAATCCGAAGAGCAAAAAGTGTCATTAGCGTATTTACAGCCGGTAGATATTGTTCAATATGATCATACAAACAACAATTTAACATATGCATCTTACTCTTTAGTTGATTTGGATCTTTATATTTTCGACGAAAATGACAATATGATAGATTATTCGACGACATATGAAAACAATGTGGAAATTGTACATTTTACTGTACCTTCAGGTGGAACATATACTATAAACGTGGATCGGTATGGTTCACAATCCACAGGCTCGATAGTATGGTTTACGATAGCGTGGTGTGATGTGGGGATCTAAATAATGAAAGGCAAGTTGTTGTTTATTCTTGTTTTAACCATGGTTCCGGTTATCTTTTTCGGATGCTCCGCAATAAAGTTAAATAATTACGAATCACTTACAAATGATTATTCGACTAATGAAACGCTCGTCAATAATAATGAACAGATTGCAAGTGATTTGATCAATCGTGATAACTACTCAATGGTCGAGAATCTTGTTATTGTAACAAATATTAACCAGATACACAATGCATTATCTGAGTGCTTTAGTGCGAAAAATACTTTACCGTATGTTCTTATCATCGATAATCCAAACAATTTGAAAGAATTGTGCGACTATGATATGAAAAAACCGGAATTTTCCGATGTGTTTCAAATACACGGAAATTTATCTGATTTTAGCGGACATATTAATGATGAGTTTTTTAATGAGCATTATGTCATAGCCCTGGTTTTTAAATCGTCAAGCGGAAGCTGGAATTATGAGCAGACAGTTGAAAAAATACAAAATGCTCTCTATATAACTACAATCGGAAAAATCGATTTTCCCTGTACAGATGATGTGGGCGGTTTTATTATCATTTGCGAGGTAGATGGCAGATATGGCGGAGAAAATGTGCTTGTCTACTCCACAACATCAGAACCTTTTTAAGAAGAGAATATATTAATATAACGAAAAAAGAGGCTGTTAAAAAACTCGCTACGCGAGTTTCTTAACAAGCCGACGAGCAATCATCCACATGAGAACCAACCTTCGGTGAAATTTTAGTTTTTTTTAAAAACCTCTTGACAAACGGCGGCGGAGGGTTTATAATATTCGTCGTTGAAGGCAAAGGCGTCTTTGAACCGGGTGGGTTCAAAGGCGATTTTTCTTTAATTTGACATGTACCGGGATCCGGGATTCAGCAATTGAATAAATCAGACAAACATTTTTTAAGGCAAAGGCGTCTTTCATGTTCTCTCATGGAAGGCGCCTTTATCGGTTGACGAAGGGCTCTCCCGGAGACGGGAAGAACGCAAAAAACAAAAAAAGAAGATAAATGCCGCAAAAAAGCGGCGGAACGGAGTAAAAAAATGAAAACGGTATCCGATTATTTCGGCAGCATGGTGTTTGACGACAGAGTCATGAAGGCGACACTTTCGGCCAAGGTCTATTCTTCACTGAAAAAGACTATCGCCGAGGGCGCCGAGCTCGACCCGTCGGTCGCCGACGCGGTCGCGGTGGCGATGAAGGACTGGGCGGTCGCAAAGGGGGCGACTCATTTCACTCACTGGTTCCAGCCGCTGACCGGCATCACGGCCGAAAAGCACGACGGTTTCATCGCTCCCTCTCCCGACGGCGGCGTGATCATGGAATTCTCGGGGAAGGAACTCATCAAAGGCGAGCCCGACGCCTCCTCCTTCCCGTCGGGCGGCCTGCGCGCGACCTTCGAGGCCCGCGGCTACACCGCCTGGGATCCGACCTCCTACGCCTTTATAAAAGGAAAGACGCTCTGCATCCCGACCGCCTTCTGCTCATACGGCGGGCACGCGCTGGACAAGAAGACACCGCTTCTCCGCTCGATGGAGGCGCTCAACCGCCAGGCGCTGCGCATCCTGAAGCTCTTCGGCAACGATACCGCAAAGAGAGTCGTGTCCTCGGTCGGTCCCGAGCAGGAGTACTTCCTCATCACTAAGGAGATGTACGACGCAAGACCCGACCTCCGCTTCTGCGGCAGAACGCTCTTCGGCGCGAAGCCTCCCAAGGGACAGGAGATGGATGACCACTACTTCGGCGCGATCAAGCCGAAGGTCGCCGCCTTCATGGAGGAGCTCAACGAGGAGCTCTGGAAGCTCGGCATCATGGCCAAGACCGAGCACAACGAGGTCGCCCCGGCTCAGCACGAGCTGGCTCCGATATATACCACGACTAACGTCGCCACCGACCACAACCAGCTGACCATGGAGATGATGCAGAAGGTCGCCGCGAGGCACGGCCTCGTCTGCCTGCTCCACGAGAAACCCTTCGCGGGAGTCAACGGGTCGGGCAAGCACAACAACTGGTCGATCGCCACCGACGACGGACAGAACCTCCTGTCCCCCGGCGAGACTCCCTATGAGAACGCCCAGTTCCTGCTCTTCCTCTGCGCCGTCATCAAGGCGGTCGACGATTATCAGGATCTGCTCAGGATCTCGGTCGCCACGGCGGGCAACGATCACCGTCTCGGCGCCAACGAGGCGCCTCCGGCGGTCATCTCGATGTTCCTCGGCGACGAGCTCGGCGGAGTCCTCGACGCGATCGAGAGCGACACCCCCTACACCGGCGCTCAGAAGACCCAGATGAGGCTGGGGGTCGACGTACTGCCTAAATTCAACCGCGATACCACCGACCGCAACCGTACCTCTCCCTTCGCCTTCACCGGCAACAAGTTCGAGTTCAGGATGCTCGGATCGTCTAACAGCATTGCCTGTGCCAACATAATGCTCAATTCCGCGGTCGCCGAGAGCCTTAAGATCTTCGCGGACAGACTTGAGGGCGCCGCCGATTTCGAGTCGGAACTCCACGATATGATCAGGGAGACGATCAAGGAGCACAAACGGATAATCTTCAACGGCAACGGCTACGACGACGCCTGGATCAAAGAGGCGACCGAGGTGCGCGGCCTCTGCAACTACCGCACCACTCCCGACTGCATGCCGCATCTGCTCGACAAAAAGAACGTCGACATGCTGACGTCACATAAAGTCTTCACCGTCGACGAGCTCCGCTCACGCTGCGAGATCATGCTTGAGAACTACTGCAAGACGGTCACAATCGAGGCGAACACCATGGTCGACATGGCGAGGACGCTGATCGCGCCGGCCGTCGCCTCCTTCTCCGCCTCGGTCGCTAAGAACGCGCAGTCGAAGAGGGATTTCGATCCCTCTGTGCCCTGCGAATATGAAAAGAAGCTCGTAAAGAAGCTCTCTGTCCTCGCCGACTGCATCTCGGCCAAGACCGACGACCTGCAGAGCGCGATCATCGCCGTCAGGGACGCCGGAGACATCATCGCCGAATCAGAAGCGATCCGCGACACTGTCCTGCCCGCGATGTGCGAGCTCAGAATAGCCTGCGACGAGGCCGAAACGCTGACGGCCAAGAGCTCATGGCCATTCCCGACATACGCTGATATACTCTTCAGCGTAAGATAAAGATATTACAAAGGATCACCGAACCATGACTGTCGAATACTGGTTTTTGATAGGCGCCGCGCTCGTCTTCTGGATGCAGGCCGGCTTTGCTATGGTCGAGACAGGCTTTACCAGAGCGAAGAACGCCGGAAACATCATAATGAAGAACCTGATGGATTTCTGCATCGGCACCGTCGTCTTTTCGCTGCTCGGCTATACTCTCATGATGGGGGAGGACACCCTCTTCGGACTCATGGGCAAGCCGAATCTCGATCTTTTCCTCCATTTCAAAGAATTCATCGCCTCTCCGGCAGACGGATACACCGACGCCAGCTTCTTCGTCTTCAACCTCGTCTTCTGCGCCACGACGGCGACTATCGTCTCGGGCGCCATGGCCGAGCGGACGAAGTTCTCGGCATACTGCGTCTATTCGGGGGTAATAAGCCTTGTCATCTACCCGATCGAGGCCCACTGGATCTGGGGCGGCGGCTGGCTGTCTCAGATCGGCTTCCACGACTACGCCGGGTCGGCTGCGATACACACCGTCGGCGGCGTCGCCGCCCTCATCGGGGCGATAATGCTCGGCCCGCGCATCGGAAAATATGTGAGGAATTCGGCCGGAAGGGTGACGAAGGTCAACGCGATCCCGGGACACTCGATCCCGCTTGGAGCCCTGGGCGTCTTCATCCTCTGGCTCGGATGGTACGGCTTCAACGGAGCCGCGGCGACTTCGGTGTCTGAGCTCGCCTCCATCTTTCTCACCACGACCGTCGCGCCATCTGTCGCGACCTGCACCGCGCTGGTTTACACCTGGATAAAGAACGGCAAGCCCGACGTCTCGATGTGCCTTAACGCCTCGCTGGCCGGACTCGTCGGAGTCACGGCGGGCTGCGACGCCTTCGACGCGATCGGAGCGTCTGTCGTCGGACTTGTCTCGGGCATACTCGTGGTTGTCGTGGTCGAGGTGCTCGATCTGAAGCTCCACATCGACGATCCCGTCGGTGCCGTCGGCGTCCACTGCGCCAACGGCATCTGGGGAACGCTGGCGGTCGGTCTTCTCGCCAACCCCGACGCACCCGCGGGGCTCTCCGGGCTCTTCTATACCGGAAGCTGGAAGCAGCTGGGGCTGCAGGCCGCGGGGATATCGTCGGTCGTCGCCTGGTCGGCGGTGACCATGACGCTCTTCTTCCTGCTGCTTAAAAAACTGAATTTCCTGAGGGCCGACGCGGCCGACGAGCTTGCCGGACTTGACATGAGCGAACATGGTCTGCCCGGAGCCTACGCCGACTTCATGCCCGCGGTCGACAAATACGCCGAATTCGGCACCGGCGATCAGATCACCGCCGTCACCGGCACGACGCCGGTCGCAGAGGCGGTCCCGGTAAAGCGGGAGCCGGTATTCGACGGTCACAAGTTCACGAAGGTGGAGATCGTCTTCAGGGAGGAGAAGCTCTACGCGCTCAAGGACGCGATGAGCAAGCTCGGTATCACCGGCATGACGGTGTCTCACGTCATGGGCTACGGCATGCAGAAGGGACACACCGAGTTCTACCGCGGCGTCGCGGTGGAGACCGACCTGAGGCCGAAGGTCCAGGTCGACATCGTCGTGTCGAAGATACCCGTCAGGGACGTCATCGAGACGGCGAAGAAGGTGCTCTACACCGGGCATATCGGCGACGGCAAGATATTCGTCTACGATGTTGAGAACGTGATCAAGGTCCGCACCGGCGAAGAGGGCTACGACGCTCTTCAGGACGTCGAGTAAAATCCCGATGATCTGTCATCTGTCACCTTTATTTTCATCTTCATCTTCATCTTCATCTTCATCCCCGGACAGGGGGAGGTCTGCGTCATGTGTTCTGTAATCGGATGTCTCGGGCCGGTCGACGGGAAGGCCTTCTCGGAGGGCTTTGCCCGGACAAAATCGCGGGGGCCCGACGACACCAGGATAATAAAGACCGGAGAGGGCCTGCTCGGATTCCACAGGCTTTCGATAATGGGGCTTACCCCTTCGGGGATGCAGCCCTTCGAGCTCAACGGCTGCGCCGCGGTCTGCAACGGCGAGCTCTACGGCTTTGAGACCGAAAGGGAAGAGCTGAAGAAGAAGGGCTATGTCTTCGCGAGCGACAGCGACTGCGAGATCATCCTTCCGATGTATTTCGAATACGGCACAGATATGTTCGCGATGCTTGACGCCGAGTTCGCCTGCGTGATATATGACGGGAGGACGGACGAATACATCGCGGCCCGCGATCCGATCGGTATCCGCCCCCTCTACTGGGGAAAGACTGAAGAGGGCACCGCGGTCTTCGCCAGCGAGCCGAAGAACCTCGTCGGGCTCTGCGAAAGCATCCTGCCATTTCCCCCGGGACACTACTTCAAAAACGGGGAGTTCGTCTGCTACCGCGACATCTCAAAGGTCGCGGAAGTCTCGGGTGACGGTCTTGAGACCGCCTGCGCGAAGATCAGGGAAAAACTCATCGCCGGCGTGGAAAAGCGCCTCGTCGCCGACGCGAAGGTGGGATTCCTGCTTTCGGGCGGACTAGATTCATCTCTCGTCTGCGCGATCGCCGCGAAAAAAAGCGAAAGACCGATCCGCACCTTCGCCATCGGAATGAGCGAGGACGCGATCGATCTCAAATACGCGCGAACGGTCGCTGAACACATTGGTTCGGAGCACACCGAGGTCTTCATGACGCCGGACGACGTGATCTCCTCTCTGGAGGAGGTGATCTGTCTGCTCGGCACCTATGACATCACGACGGTCAGGGCGAGCATCGGAATGTATCTCGTCTGCCGTGCGATCCATGAGACCACCGACGTCCGCGTCCTTCTGACCGGCGAGATCTCCGACGAACTGTTCGGCTACAAGTATACCGATTTCGCGCCGTCGCCGGCAGCCTTTCAGGAGGAGGCCGAAAAGAGGGTGCGCGAGCTTCACATGTACGACGTGCTCCGCGCCGACAGGTGCATATCTGTAAACTCTCTCGAGGCCAGGGTGCCCTTCGGCGACCTTGACTTTGCCTCATACGTCATGAGCCTCGATCCCGGGATGAAGGTCAACAGATACGGAAAGGGAAAGTATCTGCTCCGCCACGCCTTCGAGGGCCTCGGATATCTGCCCGATCAGATCCTTTGGCGGGAGAAGGCGGCATTTTCAGACGCCGTAGGCCATTCGATGGTGGATTATCTCAAGGAATACGCAGAAGGTGTATATACCGACGCCGAATTCGAAGAAAAGCGGGGAAGATACTCTCACGCTCAGCCCTTTACGAAGGAATCTCTCCTCTACCGGGAGATCTTTGAAAAATACTATCCCGGACAGTCGGGGATGATAGCCGGATTCTGGATGCCGAACAAAAGCTGGAAGGGTTGCGACGTCGCCGATCCGTCCGCCCGCGTGCTCTCAAACTACGGCGCGAGCGGCGTGTAAAGGCCGGGAAAAGAAACGAAAAATACTATAAGCGGGTCGTTTGAAAAGCCGCCGGCGGCGGTTTTTCCGGCGGCCCGCGGAGGCGTGTTTCGCGCACGCGCGCAACGCGCATAAAGCAAGCATATAAAATAAAAAAAATATACAAATCGCGGAGGATTATCATCATTATGGGCAACTGTGTCATCGTCGGCATCAACTGGGGAGACGAAGGAAAAGGCAGGATGGTCGACCTGCTCACCGAAGACTACGACATCGTCGTAAGGTATCAGGGAGGCGGGAACGCCGGCCATACCGTCATCAACGAAAAGGGAAAGTTCGCGCTTCACCTTCTGCCCTCCGGGATCTTCAGAGAGGGCGTCGTAAACATACTCGGCAACGGCGTCGCCCTCGATCCCGAGAACCTTCTGTGCGAAATAGCCGACGTTGAGTCGAAGGGAGTCAGGATCACGCCCGAAAACCTGAAGATCAGCGACCGTGCCTCGCTCCTGCTGCCCTGGCACCGAAGGCTGGACGGGCTTGAGGAGGCTAGGCTCGCGGACAAGAAATACGGATCGACGAAGCAGGGGATCGCGCCATTCTATTCCGACAAGTACCAGAAGAAAACGGTGCTGGCCGGAGAGCTCTTCTACCCCGAAAAGCTCAGGTCTCACCTTGCGGACCTGCTCGAGTGGAAAAACCTGACTCTTACCCGGGTGTACGGCGACGAGGCGGTGACCGGAGAGGAGCTGATGTCATGGGTAGGGCGCTTCGCCGAAAAGATAAAGCCCTTTGTCTGCGACACGACCGATTACCTTGAGAAAGCCTCCGCCGCCGGGAAGAAGATCCTCTTCGAGGCGCAGCTCGGGACGCTGCGCGACATCGATTTCGGCATTTACCCCTATACGACCTCATCGAACACCCTCGCCGCCTACGCGCCGATCGGCGCCGGGATCCCGTTTGCGAAGGTTGAGGAGGTCATAGGCGTCGTCAAGGCATATTCGACCTGCGTCGGAGAGGGCCCATTCGTCGGCGAGATGACGGGGGCAGAGGCCGACGCCCTCAGGGAGGCCGGCGCCGAATACGGCGCGAAGACGGGGCGTCCGAGAAGAGTCGCGCCGATCGATCTTGTCGCCACGCGCTACGGCGTCAAGATGCAGGGAGCGACCGCGATCGCCCTCACCAAGCTTGATGTCCTCTCGTATATGGACGAGATCCCGGTGTGCATCAGATACAGAGTAAAGGGGAAGGAGACCGGAAGCTTCCCCTTCCCCGACGCCCTCGACGGCGCCGAGGCCGTCATCGGATACGCCGAAGGATGGAAGTGCGACATATCCGGCGCGCGGAAATGGACCGACCTGCCGGCCGCCGCGAGGAGTTACGTGGAGATGATCGAAAATGCCATCGGCTGCCAGATAAAGTACGTGTCGGTCGGGCCGGAGCGCGACAGCATAATCATAAGAGACTGACTGCATCGGAGGACTGACTGTGGATAAGATACTCGTTCTTGATTTCGGCGGCCAGTACGACCAGCTGATCGCGCGGAGGGTGCGCGCCGAACACGTATACGCGGAGATAAAGCAGTATGACGCGGTATCCGCCGCCGACATTGCCGCCGAAGGGTACAAAGGGATCATCTTCACCGGCGGACCGAACAGCGTTTACGCCGGCGGCGCTCCGAGAGTCGATCCCGGAGTCCTGAGGCTCGGCATCCCCGTCCTCGGGATCTGCTACGGCCACCAGCTGCTGGCTTATACCGAGGGGGGCAGAGTGGAGCCCTCGAAGGAGGGTTCGGAATACGGCAGGACCGTCCTTGAGACAGACGGCGGAGAGCTCTTTAGGGGAGTGCCAGAAAAGAGCGTCGTCTGGATGAGCCACACCGATCAGGTATCGGCGCTGCCCGCGGGCTTCGTCTCGCTCGCGCACACCGGGAAATGCAAAAACGCTGCGATCGCCGATCCCGGAAGGCGTCTCTGGGGAGTTCAGTTCCATCCCGAGGTCACCCACACCGAGTTCGGACGCCGGATCCTCGGCAACTTCGTCACCGGAATCTGCGGCTGCCGGGCCGACTGGCGGATGGAGGACTTCATCGAGAGGTCGGTGGAAAGGTACAGAGAAGAGCTTGCCGGAAAGGACCTGCTTCTGGCGCTGTCGGGAGGCGTCGACTCCTCTGTCGCCGCAGTCCTGCTGCACCGGGCGATCGGCAGCCGGCTGCACTGCGTCTTTGTCGATCACGGCCTGCTCCGCAAGGACGAAGGCGACTTCGTCGAGCGGGCGCTGGGCAGAGATCTCGGTCTCAACATCATCAGGGTCGACGCGAAGGAGAGGTTCTTATCGAAGCTGAAGGGAGTGACCGAGCCCGAAAGGAAGCGCAGGATAATCGGCGAGGAGTTCATCCGCGTCTTCGAGGACGAGGCGAAAAAGCTCGGGGACCCGAAGATCCTCGCCCAGGGAACGATATATCCCGACGTCGTCGAGAGCGGAAAGGGCGCCTCGGCGGTGATAAAGAGCCACCACAACGTCGGCGGGCTCCCCTCGAGGATGAGCTTCGAGAGGATCGTCGAGCCGCTGCGCGAGCTCTTCAAGGACGAGGTCAGGGAGGTCGGTGAAAAGCTCGGCATCCCGCGGGAGCTCGTATACAGACAGCCCTTCCCGGGACCCGGCCTCGCGGTCAGGATCACCGGAGAGATAACCGGAGAGAAGCTCGACCTTCTGAGGGAAGCCGACGCGCTCTTCAGGGAGGAGCTCGACCGGGAACCCGGCGCAGGCGCGTCGCAGTATTTCGCGGTGCTCACCGATACCCGCAGCGTCGGAGTCATGGGAGACGCGAGGACCTACGGTTACACCGTCGCCCTCAGGGCGGTCACCACCGACGATTTCATGACCGCCGAGTGGGCGAGACTGCCCTACGAACTGCTGGCGAGGGCAAGCGGCAGGATAACGAATGAGTGCCGCGGGATCTCGAGAGTGGTATACGATATAACTTCCAAACCGCCCGCGACCGTCGAGTGGGAGTGATCCCAAGGCCGGGATAATAAAGTAATCAGTAAGGAGCGGACAATGACAAAATACATTTTCGTCACCGGAGGCGTCGTTTCGGGCCTCGGCAAGGGAATCACAGCGGCGTCGCTCGGACGTCTCCTCAAGGCGCGCGGGCTGAAGGTCGCCGCGCAGAAGCTCGACCCCTACATCAACGTCGATCCCGGCACGATGAGCCCCTACCAGCACGGAGAGGTCTACGTGACCGAGGACGGCGCCGAGACCGATCTCGACCTCGGGCACTATGAGCGCTTCATCGACGAGGACCTCAACAAATACTCGAACCTGACGACCGGAAAGGTCTACTGGAACGTCCTGAACAAGGAGCGCCGCGGGGAATATCTCGGATCGACCGTCCAGATCATCCCCCACGTCACGAACGAGATCAAGGAGTTCGTATACAACGTCGGCAGACATTCCGACGCCGACGTCGTCATAACCGAGATCGGAGGCACCATCGGCGACATCGAGTCCCAGCCCTTCATCGAGGCGGTCAGACAGATCGCCCTCGAGGTCGGACGCGAGAACAGCCTCTTCATCCACGTGACACTCGTGCCCTGGCTGCACGGATCGGAGGAGCACAAGACCAAGCCGACTCAGCACTCGGTAAAGGAGCTGCAGGGGATGGGAGTCAACCCGAACATCATCATCCTGCGCTGCGACGAGCCGCTGGAGCAGTCGATCTTCGACAAGATCGCTCTCTTCTGCAACGTTAAGAAGGACTGCGTGATAGAGAACATCACGCTGCCTATACTCTACGAGGCGCCGCTCATGCTCGAGAAATCCCGTTTCTCGGAAGTCGTCTGCCGCGAGCTCGGCCTTGAGACGAAGGAGCCTGATCTCGATGAATGGAGGGCGATGGTCGACAGGATAAAGGCCCCGCGCAGGCCGGTGCAGATCGGGCTCGTCGGGAAGTACGTCGCGCTGCACGACGCCTATCTGTCGGTCGTCGAGGCGCTCAGACACGCCGGATACAGACTGAACGTCCATATTAAGGTCCACTGGATCGATTCGGAGGAGATCACGCCCGAAAACGCCTCGGAAATCCTCTCGGGGCTTGACGGCATCATCGTCCCGGGCGGCTTCGGCAGCCGCGGGATCGAGGGGATGATCGTCGCCGCGAGATACGCGAGGGAGAATATGATCCCCTACTTCGGCATCTGCCTCGGGATGCAGATAGAAGTCATCGAGTTCGCGAGGAACGTCGCCGGCATCGCCGGCGCGAACTCGGGCGAGTTCGACGACGGCTGCGCCGACAAGGTGATAGATTTCATGCCGGGCCAGAGCGACGAGATCGACAAGGGCGGCACGCTCAGACTCGGCGCGTATCCCTGCGAGATCGCCCCGGGCACGACGATGGAGAGATGCTACGGGACGCGTTCGATCAGCGAGCGCCACCGCCACCGCTACGAATTCAACAACGACTACCGCGAAATTCTTCAGAAGAAGGGGTTGACTCTGAGCGGAATGTCACCCGACGGTCGTCTCGTCGAGACGGTGGAACTGTCCGGCCGCGACTTCTTCGTCGGCGTCCAGTATCACCCCGAATTCAAGAGCCGGCCGAACAGGCCGCATCCGCTCTTCCTCGGCTTCGTGGGAGCGGCCGTCGGCAACGCTGACAGGAAAGCGGAATGAGCCTCCACGAGGAGTGCGGGATCTTCGGAGTCTGCTCCGAATCCCCGACCGACGCCGCGGCGCTCTGCTATTACGGGCTCTACGCGCTTCAGCACCGCGGCCAGGAAAGCTGCGGCATAGTGGTGAACGACGACGGGCTGTTCGCCTCCCGCAAAGACCTCGGCCTGGTCGGCGAGGTCTTTACCGCGGACGCTCTCGCGTCGCTTCCGAAAGGGAGGATGGCGGTCGCCCACACCCGCTACGGCACCACCGGGAACACGAGCAGGGAAAACTGCCAGCCGATCGTCGTCAATCACCAGAAGGGACGGATGGCGATCGCCCACAACGGCAACCTGTCGAACGCCGGAGCGCTGAGGTCCGAGCTCGAGCTCTCGGGGGCGATATTCCACACCTCGTCCGACACCGAGACGATCGCCTACATCGTTACACGTGAAAGGCTTTCCGCGCCGTCGATCGAGGACGCGGTGAGCAGGGCGATGGACCGGTTGGAAGGCGCCTATTCCCTGGTGCTCATGTCGCCGAGAAAGCTGATCTGCGTCAGAGACCCCCACGGATTCCGTCCGCTCTGCTTCGGAAGGACCGCCGGGGGCATATGGGCAGTCGCGTCTGAAAGCTGCGCGCTCAGTGCCGTCGGCGCCGAGTTCATCCGGGACGTCGAGCCGGGCGAGATTATCATTTTCGGTCCCGGGGGACCGGTGTCGCGGAGAGAGCACTGCGGCAGGGCGCCGAAAAAACTCTGCGTTTTCGAATACATCTATTTTGCCCGCCCCGATTCGGTGATAGACGGGCGCTCGGTCCATGCCGCGCGCGTCGACGCCGGGCGGATCCTCGCGAGGACGAGACCGGCCGATGCCGACGTCGTCATAGGAGTGCCCGACTCGGGGCTTGACGCCGCACTCGGTTACAGCCGGGAATCGGGGATACCCTACGGGATCGGACTCATAAAGAACAAATACGTCGGAAGGACCTTCATCGCTCCCGGAGAGAGGCGTGACCGGGTCAGGATCAAGCTGTCGGCAGTCGAAGAGGCGGTAAGAGGCAGGCGCGTCGTACTGATCGACGACTCTATCGTCAGAGGCACCACCGGAGCAAGGATCCTGTCGATCCTGAGAGAGGCCGGAGCGCGGGAGATACACATGCGCGTGTCGGCACCGCCCTTCCTCTATCCCTGCTATTACGGGACAGACATAGATTCGCAGGACAGTCTCATTGCCTGCCGGAAGTCGGTCGACGAGATCGCCGCGGCGATCGGCGCCGATTCCCTCGGCTACCTGCCGCTCGAAAGCCTGTCCGAGCTTGCCGGAAGCAGCGACATCTGCCGGTCCTGCTTCGACGGCGTCTACCCGACATCCGTCCCGGAAGAGGGAGACGGCAGAAAGAACCGCTTCGAACAGCGACTGTCCGAACGTGAAAAATGAGGCATTGCGCCATGACGGGATCATCCGTGATCAACAGAAAGATAATACTTGAAGACGGGACCGAATACTGCGGCTCCTCCTTCGGAGCCTCGGACGACCGGATCCTCGAGATAGTGTTCAACACCTCGGTGACGGGCTACCAGGAGATAATGTCGGATCCCTCCTACACCGACCAGGCGGTAGTCATGACCTATCCGCTGATCGGGAACTACGGAATGGCGGAGGAGGATTACGAATCGCTCTCCCCGTCGGTCGGAGCTCTCGTCGTCCGCGAGTACAATCCCGAGCCCTCGAACTTCCGTTCGGTCGCGACTCTCGGCGAGGTGATGGAGCGCTTCGGCATCGCGGGGATAAGCGGTGTCGACACGAGAAAGCTGAACAGATCGATCAGAGACTTCGGTACGCGGAAGGCCCTACTGACCTCCGCCGACACCCCGCTCTGCGAGGGGCTGGCGAGACTGAGGGAGCACAAGGCTCCGACCGACGCCGTGCCGAGAGTCAGCTGCGCCGCCCCATATACCGAAGGGGATGCAGGCGCGCGGATCCGCGTCGTCGCGATCGACTGCGGAATGAAGCGGGGCATAGTCCGCTCGCTGCTGAAAAGAGGCTGCCGGGTGACCGTCGTTCCCTGGAACACGACCGCGGAGGAGATACTCTCTCTCGCGCCTGACGGCGTGCTGATCTCGAACGGCCCGGGCGATCCCGCCGATGTCCCCGAGACGGCGAAAACGGCCGCGGCGCTTATCGGCCGGCTGCCCGTCTTCGGCATCTGCCTCGGACACCAGATCCTGTCGCTCGCCATGGGCGCCAAAACCTACAAGCTGAAATTCGGCCACAGGGGAGGGAACCATCCGGTCCGCGACCTTGAGACCGGGAGGATAGAGATCACGTCGCAGAACCATTCCTACGCCGTCGACGAAGCCAGCCTCGCAGGGACGGGGCTGACGGTGACCCACCGCAACCTCCTCGACGGGACGGTGGAGGGCGTGAGCTGCCCCGCCGCGCATGTCTTCAGCGTCCAGTATCACCCGGAAAGCTCCCCCGGGCCGCAGGACAGCGGACATCTCTTCGACCGGTTCATCCGGATGACGGAGGCCTGCAATGCCTAAGAGAGAAGATCTTCACAGGATACTCGTTATCGGCTCGGGACCGATCGTGATCGGTCAGGCGGCCGAATTCGACTACGCCGGGACCCAGGCCTGTCTGGCGCTCAAGGAGGAGGGCTGCGAGGTCATACTCTGCAACTCGAATCCCGCGACGATCATGACCGACACCTCGATCGCCGACAAGGTCTATATGGAGCCTCTCACCCCCGAATATATCGCCAAGATCATCAGATACGAGCGCCCCGACGCCATCCTGCCCGGGATCGGCGGACAGACCGGACTCAATATCGCGATCGAGCTTGAGAAGAAGGGCGTGCTCGCCGAATGCGGCGTCGAGCTGCTGGGGACGAAGAGCGGATCGATAGAAAAAGCCGAGGACCGCGAGCTCTTCAAGGAGCTCTGCGGGTCGCTCGGCGAGCCGACTCTCCCGTCGGGGATCGCGTCGTCGGTCGACGAAGGCCTCGCCGCCGCCGAAAAGATCGGTTATCCGGTGGTCCTGAGGCCGGCTTTCACGCTCGGCGGCACCGGCGGAGGATTTGCGGACAGTCCGGAGGAACTGATCCCGATGATGAAGAACGCGCTCTCGGTCTCGCCGCTCGGTCAGGTGCTGGTGGAAAAGAGCGTAAAGGGCTTCAAGGAGATCGAATACGAGGTCATACGCGACCGCAACGACACCGCGATCACGGTCTGCAACATGGAAAACCTCGATCCGGTCGGGATCCACACCGGCGATTCTGTCGTCGTCTGCCCTTCGCAGACGCTGACGAACAAAGAATACCAGATGCTGCGCGACAGCGCGCTGAAGATAATCCGCGCGCTTGAGATCGAAGGGGGATGCAACGTGCAGTTCGCGCTCGATCCCCGCTCCTTCGACTACTATCTGATCGAGGTCAACCCGAGGGTCTCGCGGTCGTCCGCTCTTGCCTCAAAGGCCAGCGGCTACCCGATAGCCAGGGTCTCCGCAAAGATCGGGATCGGTATGACGCTTGACGAGATCATGCTCGCCAACACTCCCGCGGCCTTCGAGCCGGCGCTCGACTATGTCGTCACCAAGCTCCCGCGCTTTCCCTTCGACAAGTTTGCCGACGCGAACAACACCCTCTCGACGCAGATGAAGGCGACGGGCGAGGTCATGAGCATCGGGCGTACCTTCGAGGAAAGCCTGCTCAAGGGGATAAGGTCGCTCGAGACAGGCGCCTTCCACCTTCACCTACCGAAATTCGACGGCAAGGACGCCGGCAGCCTTCTCGAATACGTTAAGACGGGCACCGACGACCGCCTGTTCGCGGTCGCCGAGCTCATGAGGCTGGGTTGCGGCGCCGATACTATATCGACGGCGACCGGGATAGACAGGTTCTTCCTTGACAAGATAGCTAAGATCGTCTGCGAGGAGGAAAGACTCACAGAGGCGCCGTCTGATCCCGCGGAGCTCCGGAACGCGAAGCGGATGGGCTTTTCCGACAGAGAGATCGCCCTTCTCTGGGGCATGCGCGAGACAGATGTCTTCTCGATGAGGGAGAAGCTCGGCATCCTTCCGGTATACAAGATGATAGACAGCTGCGCGTCTGAGTTCGACAGCTACATACCCTATTTCTACTCGACCTACGAGGAGGAGAACGAGTCCGCCGTATCCGACAGGCGGAAGATCATCGTCCTGGGATCCGGACCGATCCGGATCGGTCAGGGCGTCGAGTTCGACTATTCGACCGTCCACGCCGTCAGAACGATACGCAAAGCCGGCTTCGAGGCGATAGTCATCAACAACAATCCCGAGACGGTGTCGACAGACTACACCTGCTCGGACAAGCTTTATTTCGAGCCCCTCTGCCCCGAGGACGTCATGAACATCGTCGCCCTTGAGAAGCCGGAAGGCATAATCGCCACCCTGGGCGGGCAGACGGCGGTGAATCTGGCTCAGCCTCTCAGCGAACGCGGAGCCGTCATCATCGGGACCGGCCCCGACGCGATCGACCGCGCCGAAGACCGCGATCTCTTTGAAAAGCTCCTGCTCTCGCTCGACATCCCCCAGCCCGCAGGGCGCGCGGTGACATCTGTCGAAGAGGGGATCGCCGCCGCGCGGGAAATCGGCTACCCGGTGCTCGTCAGGCCGAGCTTTGTCCTCGGCGGTCGCGCGATGCAGATCGTGGCGAAGGAGAGCCTGATGTCGGAATACCTGAGCACCGCAGTCGCGATCGACGCCGACCGTCCGGTCCTCGTGGACAGATACATCCGCGGCAAGGAGGTCGAGGTCGACGCCGTCTGCGACGGAGAGCGGGTCTTCGTCGCGGGGATCATGGAGCTCGTCGAGAGGACGGGCGTGCATTCGGGGGACTCGATCAGCGTCTATCCCTCCTACAGTCTCTCCGGGCGGGTGAAGGAGACGATCCTCGACTACACCGTAAAGCTCGGCCGCGGGATCGGCATCGTCGGCCTGTTCAACATTCAGTTCATCGTCGATCCGTCAGAGAAGGTCTACGTCATCGAGGTCAACCCGCGCTCCTCGCGGACGGTGCCCTTCCTCTCGAAGGCGACCGGATACAATCTCGCCGACATAGGCACACTGGCGATGCTGGGAGTGTCGCTGCCCGAGCAGGGACTGTTTCATCGGTACCCTGAGGAAAAGAAGAGATCCTATGTCAAGGTGCCGGCTTTCTCCTTCTCAAAGCTGAGAGGGATGGACGCCTTCCTGTCGCCCGAGATGAAGTCGACGGGAGAGGCTATAGGCTACGACCGGGAGCTGCACCGCGCCGCCTACAAGGCGATGATCGCATCGGGGCTCGTCCTGCGCAACTACGGGACGGTGCTCGTAAGCGTCGCCGACGAGGACAAGGACGAGACGGTGCCTCTCGTCAGACGGTTCTGGGACATGGGATTCAAGATCGAGGCGACGACGCTGACCGGCGAGATCCTCAACGCCGCGGGCATCCCCGCGAAGATATTGAAAAAGCCGAGCGAGGGCAGCACCGAGGTGCTCGATTCGATCCGCTCGGGTTTTATCAGCTACGTTATAAACACGAGGGCGGTACTGTCGGGGCTCCATTTCGGGGACGGCACCGCCATAAGGCGGTGCGCGGCGCAGAACAGCGTCACGATGCTGACGTCGCTCGACACCGTCAGGATGATCCTCGACGTGCTCGAGGAGGTGACACTCGGGGTCTCGCCGATATCCTGACAGAACTGCGGCACACGGAACTCCTCGTCAGATGCCTTTTGCCGATCCGATATCCGCTTTCAAAAACAGTATGGGGTGTTAAAACGCTTTTTTCACGTTTCTTAACACCCCTGTGACTTTTTTGGGCGTGCTGCCATGCCGCTTTTGCCTTGAAATGCAAAGCCTTCAAAGGCTTCGTCAGAGACTGACGCAGAGTAAGACCGCGGGCAACGTCAGAAAACATCTTCTTCTGCGGTCCCGCGATTTTCATCTCTGATATCCGGCATTTATGACTCCGCCCACGGAACTGCCCTCAGGTCTGTAATATTGCAGTATTATCTCAGTACATGAGGAATGAATCATCTTTGAAGAATAACAATCTATATGAATTTTTGAGGAAAAGATATCAATTATTGTTTTTTTAAAAATGGACTGGTATGGAATTGCATAAGAGGGTAAAAAGTGGTATCATATGCATTAGATGAAAGAAAAGGAGGATACCACAAAGATGGGGAAGGTTAAGTACAGTCCGGAAATGAAGGAACAGACAGTAAAGTACATTTTGGAAG
>JAEEGL014004770.1_pt1 | contig 19278 bp, 11 predicted proteins | sample 9134231 | NCBI WGS metagenome assembly JAEEGL01 (sample SAMN16246548, study PRJNA631951) | gut metagenome | biome: gut microbiome; feature: rumen; material: fiber-attached | host: Bos | place: Iran: Karaj | collected 2018-10
GCCTATGCATACCAGCTCAAGCAGGGAATGCATTCGGTGGATTTGCCGGATTTCGAGACCGGACAGCCCATGCGGATTTCGCTCGATCCCGCGCTTTCCATTCGGGAGAACATCGAAAAGCGGTATGCGCATGCCAAACGCATGATCAAGTCGCGGGCTCAGATCCAGTCCCGACTTGCCAGTGCCCAGGAACGCAAGGGTGTGCTTGAGGATCTCCGCCAGAAGCTGGACAAGGCCAACGATGCCTCCGTCATTCTTGAACTTTCTCCCGAAATCGATGCTGCTTGTGCTCCGGACGAGAAGAATCGCGCCAATACGCCACAAAAATCCAAATCTGCAGTTAAAGTCAGTGTTCACAAACCTTACAAAACATTCAAATCGGCGGATGGCACGCTCATTTTGGTCGGCAAATCGGCAAAAGATAACGATGATCTGACGTTTCATCATACGCGCGGCAACGATACCTGGCTGCATGTCAGCGGCATGCCCGGTTCTCATGTCGTGGTAAAATCCGCCGAACCTTCTCAGGAAACGCTCATCGATGCTGCACTTCTGGCGATGCACTACTCAAAGCTGGCGCGAGCGGATCGCGTCGAGGTGCATGTGACTCAGGTCAAATACGTTCGAAAGCCCAAAGGTGCGCCCGACGGCAAAGTAGAAATCCGCGGCGAGCGTGCAATTCTGGCTCGTGCGTCCGAAAAAAGACTCGCCAGACTGATGCAGACGGAATGTTAAATGTTGTTTTTTTGGGGGCCGCCTTGTGCCTTCGGCACTACGGCTGCCTCGCGTCTGCTATTGCCTGCGGCAATACGCCGCCGCCCATGGTCTGGAAAAATTCCGGCCGATGAAAATCCGGCCTTTCGGTTCGAATCGGAAATGCACTCAAGTAATGCGGAATTTGTGCATTTGATGCGCATTTATAGAGATTTCCGCAGATAAGATCGTCTGGCCCAAGTCCAATCAGGGATCTGGGAATTTCGATGCTGATCATCCAATGCAGCGTATCGGCTCCCGATTCGGGAGGGATCAGGACTCTGCGCCTGAAAAGATCGTACTGTTCCCGGGCAAACTGGCGGCGCGGGGCGCGGCTTTGCCCAAATTCCGCAAGACAAAATCCGGCGCTGTTGCATTCGAAGTTGTAGTAACCGCCGTTTGCGGGGCTGTTCAAAAATATTTCGGCACAACTGTCCTGCCAGCAGGGCTGGCCATTTTGATGGCATTCGCAGCGAAAGCATTCGGCTGGTTCGTGTACTTCGAAGCAAAAAATCAGGCAATCCGGTCTGAAATCGCAGTTCACAGTAACTCTGGGAATGGCATCGGCCTGCGGCCATTGAGGATTGGAGTGTAAAGTGTAGTTTTGGATCATTTTTTCAGGTTGGTCATTACTCATCGTGGTGATTGAGTGATTTGTTGGACTTTGTACTGTCAGAATGCTGATTAGTTCAGCTTTTGGAGGCTGGCGTTAATGCGCAGTTAGTCATGAGTTGCTGCAAATATCCCATGCAGTTTCTGACGGTTGGAAATTATGGAGTTTGGATCTGCAATTGACTTTGGATGTCATAACTGACTTTCAGTTTCCAGCGAATAATGCATTTCGTCAATAGGTAACTGCCTTGATCTGCGCTATGAACTTTGAACTTTGAAAATGCATTCACAGCTTTAAGCTCTGAGCTTTAAGCTCAGAGTTGCAAATATTCTCGAACAAAACATCCACATTCGTATAACAGATTCATTTATTTTTTTTCTGTCATTTTTTTTGTCCTTTTTTTGTCGAAAACCCAAATACAGGGGATGGGTTCCGAGAGGGGCTGATTTCTGCAAGTCAGATTGCGGAATAAATAACAGCTGTTCATGGATGTTCATGATCTGACGAGATCGGAATGATTCGCGTTCAGACTGGCGCCACGCAAGGTCATGGTGCGGCGAAGCTTGCCGAAACTGAATTTTTTCAGTGGTTCTAGGCGAGTCGGCCGTAGTGTGCCCAGGCTGGGAACCTGGTGGCGGCGGCGGGTCGGGAGGGGGCCCAAGGATGGTTAAGCGAAGAACTGCGTCCATTTTCAGCGATTTCGGGCGCAGTAATGCTTGTAAGGCTGAAAAGCAAAGAACTGCTTAGTGCTTGCAATTCTTTTTGGGGGATTATTTGTAGGCTTTCGCCGCAGCGGGGGATTTGCTGCCCAGCTCACAAAAAGCATGCAGTGCGTATGGTGCAGCCATAGCACTGCAGGGCGGCCGTATGCCTTTGGGGCATAGGCCGCGTTCCCAAAAACAACAAAACTTAGTCTTCATCCTGTGACGTAATGAGCAGGGCACCCATGAGCCTGGGATCGGGATGAATTTCGGATTCAGGCCACTGTTCATCGATTTCGCTTTTGAGCTGATGTGCAAAGCGAATCAGGGCAGTTCGCGTCGACTCGTTGAGCGAGGATCGGAAGAGAGACAGAATGGCATCCGGGGAGACTGCATCGATGACGGATTGACGATCCGGCAGGTCATCGACGGAAAAAACGCCCCAGGGTTCTGGATATGTCAGTGATCGCCGAGTCAGGAAAGTGATGGCGACGTTGTCGAAATTGACATTTTCGACGCCCTGGATGAGATCGTTGGTGTAGGCCAGCAGTGAGATGTCGTCGCGTTTTTTGTGAAGAGCTTCGCCAAAGAAAAGCTCGCGCGTAGCGACGTCTGCAATGACAGCCGCGGCCCCCTGAATGTCATGCAGTGAAATAAATGGCGTCAATGCTGAAGATGATGGGCGCGGACGTTCCAGGAGCATGCCTTCGACAGCATCGCGCTGACTCGTCGTGAGCAGGCTCATGGGCTGGTCATCAATGATGGAGAGGTGGCCGCGCGAAATCAGGATTTTGGCTTTTCGCTGGAGTTCGAGGGTCAGGCTGTAGCCAAGCGTGAACAGACGCCGCAGACCGGTATGAGTGAGTATGCGGGCGGCAAGTTCGTCATTGTGCATCGACGCGTATTCGAGGCCGAGACTGATATAGGCAACGGTCAGAATCATGCTGTCATCGAAGCCCTGGGTTTCATGGGGCTGAAATCCGTCGAACGTGGCAACCTGCTGCGCAATGGAAAAGAGCTGAACACGAATGGGTTCGAGATCCTGGATATTATTCAGAATATGCTCGAAGTAGCAGTTGGCAGCTTTGGAGTCATCGATGGAAGCCAGGGAGGCCGTGAGTTTATCGGTGCAGGGATAAGCATGGATGTAAAGATCGGCATCGAGGCTATTGCGAATCAGTTCGGCATCCTTGGTGACATCGACGTTGGCAAAGATAGCGGCGGCTTCGTCGCGCGGCATAAAACCATATTCGCGGATGCGTTCAGTTCTGAAACGGTAGGCCGTTTCTTCGAGATCGGATTCCATTTCGAAATGCATGGCTTCGAGTGTCGACCAGGCTTTTTCGATGCCGAGGACTGCATACAGTCTGTCGATGAGCTGGCGCAGGAGTTCGGCTTTGTCGGCGTCTTCGGGATAGGCGATCCAATAGGTAAAGTCAGGGGATTGAGCGACGTTCGGTGATTCTGTTTCGGGAATGTCGACATCGTCATTTTTATCTTCGGCCATGTAGAGATGGACATTGCGATGCAGATAGAGTCCCATGATTTCGGGATCGATATTTTTCCAGAATTCTTCAAATTTTTCGTCTGGAACGGCGAGTATGGCTTCGACCCATGGAGCGAGATCGGAGTCCTGAAGTTCATCGCCGCGCCAGATGTCGAGATCGAGACAGGTCTGGAGCTGTTCGGGGGATGCATATTCGAGGAGGAGCATGGCATCGCCCGGTCCGATGGCGTGATACAGATCGTAGAATTCAATGTTGTCGAGGGCCTGGACCGCATCGGCGGTATTGGGATTTTCGAGCAGCGCATTCATGCGATCGCGCGGCTTTTTGGCCATGGATGAGCGATCGTCCAGATGAAACAGCGTGCAGAAGTTTTTTTCACTCATGGATTGAGCTCCGCATATTTGTCCTGAATGAGCTTAGCCAGAGCCTGGCAGGATTCTTCGAAAGAAAGATCCGAAGTGTCGAGGACGATGGCATCTTCGCATTGAATGAGCGGAGAGTGTTCGCGGTTGAATTCAGTTTCGTCGCGCTGCTGAATCTGGCGGACGACTTCTTCCAGATCGAAGTTTTCGCCTTTTGCCTGGAATTCCTTGAGTCGTCGCAGCGCTCTGGCCTTGGCGGATGCTGTATAATAGATTTTGAGTTCGGCTTTGGGGAAGACGACGGAACCAATATCGCGTCCTTCGACGATGGAGTTGGTGGCATGACCGAGGCGGCGCTGGGTTTCGAGGAGTTGTGCGCGGACCTCGGGCATGGGGGCAATCCGGTTGACGGTCTGGGTCGTTTCAAACGTCCGAATTTCCTTTGTAACATCGCGATCTCCGATGAATACGCGCTGACCGGATTTGTCGGCTACGAAGCGGATATCGATGGTGCGTGCGATCTCGCCGCATGCAGCGGGATCTGAATCGACACCTTTTTCCATGGCAGTAAGGGCAACACAGCGATAGATGGCGCCTGTATCGAGGAGGCTCCAATGGAGCCGTTTGGCGACTTCGCGACAGACAGAACTTTTACCGGCACCACTGGGGCCGTCTACAGCAATAATCATAACGCAGATCCTGACATGATGATGAAAGCAGAGAGAACATCCGCGCGCCGGGAATTCCGGGAGCGGAAATGTGGGGCTGATTCAGATTGAGGCTGAAGCAGTCCGGAGAGCGCAAGCATTATGGAGTTGAGTGAATTTCGTCAAGGGAAGAAAATAAGAATTTGAAAGGGTTGTGTGTGGGTGTGGGTGAGTGATGGGCGCATGAAATACCACAATGGTGCATTATTCGTTCAGTTGGTTCGTAAAAACTTGCTAAAATCTGCAAACTATACGACAATAAAAATGTATTGGTATCAGAGAGCGGTACCAGTTTGTTTGTTTTAACCTTTTCATTTGCAATATGGCTCTGGATCGAAATTATTACTTAGGCTACACGCTTTCGGGCGGTTACCGTATTGAGCGTTTTGTAGGCTCGGGAGCGTTTGCATACGTATATTATGCGTCAGCTCCAAATCGTTTGGGCTGTGCTGCTGTTAAGATTCAATATAATCTCGTTGCAGATGCGCGAATACGGTTTAGCCGGGAAATAAAAGTTCTGAAGGAAATTCCGCCTAATGATTATCTTGTGAAATATTATGCGGATGGTGTCACGCCTGAGGGTTATCCTTATCTGATCATGGAATTTGTGGATGGGATGACGCTCAAGGAGGCATTAAAACGTCGGAAGGTGTGGCCGATAGAAGAGAGCTGTGAACTTATTCTTCAGCTGTGCGATGCTTTTGGTGGCCTTCATCAGCTTGGTGTGGTTCATCGTGATGTTAAACCGGACAACATCATGCTGACGCGTAATCATCAGGTTAAACTGATGGATCTGGGCTTGATTAAGGATGCTCAGGGGCTGTGCAAACTGCTCGAGAGTGAAGATATTATGGAAGGCAAGGATTTTGCGGATAACCTTGATAAAGGTGTCCTTGCCGGAACACCGGAGTATATGGCTCCCGAACAGTTTTCGGATCCATCGTTGGCGGATGAATCTCAGTCCAAGACGGACACATGGACTGATGTGTACAGCCTGGGATTGATTTTTTATGAGATGTTGGTGGGCAAGAAGCTTTTTGTCTTTAACCCGCCAGTCAATGCTCCGCAGAGTGAATTTGCAAAGGCACTGCTTGCGTTTTTGACAATGAGAACGCAGCAGAGGGATGAAGAGATCATTCCGCCGCCGAATATTCCATTCCAGCTTTGGACGGTGATTGCACGCGCACTTCATGCGGATCCTACACTGCGTCAGCGCAATGCTTCAGAGTTTGCTGAGGATTTGCATCGATTTATGCTGACTGGCGAAGGTGTCGTCGAACAGGACAGCGACAAGACAAGTGCAATTGATTTGTCGAGATTTTCGGATGTCCTCCGCAAAGATGCAGGTTCCAATAATGGGATAGCCATGGATGCCCGCAGTGGAAATCCTGAGCTTTACGCAAGTTCGCAGCAGGGATTCCAGCAGCCAATGAACAGCCAGGGACTGCCGATGCAGGGAGTTTCCGGACTTCCGAATATTCCCGGCACTCCGGGCTACGTCGCTCCCTATGAAGAAGAAGAAAGCGACGGGAATTTCTGGCTTTGGATTATTCTCATTATTTTGCTTGTGATAGTTGCTGGCGGTCTCATCGTCATGCTTCTTTACTTTGAGTAGAATAAAAAGCAGCTGCCAGAGGCAGTTGCTTTTTTTTATTTGTTATTTTTACACATTGAGATTCAGTATGTCCGTGAATCAGACATTTTCGTTTTTGGCCACATGTGCGCGCGGTTTCGAGTCTTTTCTGGAATCAGAGCTTCGTTCGCTTGGAATTGTCAATACACAGGTTTCGAATGGCGGCGTCGTTTTTGATGCGCACCTGAAAGATGCGATGAAGCTTTGTTTATGGTCCAGACTGGCCAACAAAGTCGAAGTGCTCGTCGGGGAATGCTATGCTCCGAACGAGGAAGCCATTTATGAACTCGGCCGCAGAATTCCGCTCGATCCATGGTTTTCGGCAGACAGGACATTTTGTATTCATGCGCATGTCAATGATCAGAAGTTCAAAAATGGCGTTTTCCTGTCATTAAAACTCAAGGACGGGCTCGTCGATCACATGCGTGAAGCCTGGGGACAGCGCGCTTCCATCGATACGCAGCGTCCCGATATTGTACTCGGATTGCAGGTGATTCAGCGTAAGGCTCGCGTGTTTGTCGAACTTCAGGGAGATCCGCTCAATATGCGCGGATACCGCCGTCGACAGCTTCAGGCTCCGATTCGAGAAACACTCGCCGCGTCGATGATTGCGATGAGCGGATGGAATCCTGAAAAAGGTACTTTCATCGATCCGATGTGCGGCTCGGGAACTTTCGCCATCGAAGCGGCTTTGATGGCAACCAGGACGGCACCTGGGATACAGCGGCATTTTGCATTCGAACGTCTGCCGTTTTTTAAGGAAATTGAAGCTGACTGGAAATCGCTTCGCGAGGAAGCCCGCGAAATATCCAGACAGGCTCGAAAAGGTATCGAGCTGGATATCCGGGCTCTCGATATCGATGATGAAGCCCTTGATATTGCTCAGAATAATGCACAAACGGCTGGTGTCGCGGATTATATCGATTTTCGCCGCGGAGATATTCTTCGGCTTAAGCCCGTTCCGGCATCGATTGTGACGAATCCGCCCTACGGCGAACGCATTACGGTGGATGACTTTGAACTGCCAGAGTTCTATTTTCAGCTGGGGAGGCTGCTGCGCACATTTCAGGATGCATCGCTGACGATCATTTCGACGTCGGAACTGCTCAAAAAGAATATGCACATGAAACCGATGCTGCGTATTCCGACCTATAACGGGCCAATTCCCTGCGAAGCAGCTCATTATCTTCTTGGAGGACGGCGCACAGAACGTGAATCATTGTGATGCCGAAACTGTGATTCTGTCATTGGATTGTTAACGGCTGCGGGCTTTTTGTCCGGGATCGTTTTGAATATATTAAAGGCAAAATATGGCTAAACACAACGTTTCTTCGAATCATGGAGATCTCAGGGATTTGGCGGGATTACCCAAACGCGTCAATCTTGGGGAACAGAAAAAGCGCATCAGTGCTCAGGTCGAAGCTGGTCATGCGCACATCGAAGGGGATATGGAGCTCGGGAAAAAGTGCATTACGGCACTTCGTTCGAGCGGAGAGTTTCGTCGGGCAACCCAGGGCTTCCATTCGTATCCGGCGCGGCTTCATCCCGAAGCTGCCCGCATATTATTGGCGGCACTTCCGGGAAAGACTCTGGCCGATCCGTTTTGCGGCGGTGGGACGATTCTGGTCGAAGGATTGATTTCGGGACGCCAGGTGTTTGGTTCGGATCTGAGTCCGGTCGCCACGCTGGTAGCGACTGCCCGGACTGCGCTGCTTGCACCGGATCAGCTCGAACGCCTGAAAATAGAACTGGATGAGATTCACGACAAAGCTGCACGGTCCATCGAAGAAAAGCGCAATGTCTATTTGCATCCGGCAATTCTCAAATACAAAAACTGGTATAAGACGAATTGTTTTAATGAGCTTGCCTGCCTTTATGATGCGATACGCAACAGTTCGAGTGAACTGAAACCGTTGTTTCAGGCGGTTTTTTCGAGTCTCGTCGTCAAATACAGCCTGCGTGCGTCGGATACGTCCAACAAGGTCGTCTACGTTCCGCGAAAGAATGGCACGGTATTGCGTGCATTCAAAGATAAATCGAGAGAATTTGTTGAACAGCTGACGGAATTCCAGACGCTCGTTCCGCCGGGGACGGAACCGGCCAGGATTCGCCTCGCCGATGCCCGCCATCCGGAATTCGAAAATGTCGATACGATCATTACATCGCCTCCTTATCCGGGAACGTACGATTATCTTCCGCTTCAGCAGCTGCGTCAGGCCTGGTTCGATCTGAAACTGAGAGAATCCGAGGAAATCGGTTCGCGCCGTTCTTTTAAGCAGGTCCGTTCGGCATACGAATCCTGGCTGAAGGACACGGACACCTGGATGGCTTCATGCGCGAAAGCATTGGTTTCGGGTGGGCATCTGGCCGTAATTGTGGGAGAGGGAATGCAGTCAGGCAAGACACTGCGCGTGGCCAAACCGACGATTGCCGCTGCCGAAAAAGCCCATCTGAAGCTGGTCACTTCGGCTTCTGTCGATAGACATGATCCGGCAACCAAAATGAAAAAAATTGAATATATATTGGTTTTTGAAAAGCCATAGTGATAAATGCCCATTTGGCTGACGGGGTGGTGATGCCTTTGGCGCGCCTGAGAAGGAACCCGTTGAACCTGTTCGGATAATGCCGGCGTAGGGATTCAGCTACAGAATGCAGATTCTGATGACCTGGGCCGGATTTCGGTGTCATTGAGGTCGTATTCTGGATATGCAGAGAATCGCTTTATTTTGCGTTTGGCTGAGTGCGCTGGCTGCATGCGTGCTTTGGATGTCATGGCATGCAACGGATGCCATGGCATTTGATGAATTCGATACTGTACATGCACCGCCTCGTTTTACGCTGAGCTATCAGGAATTAATGCTGGAGATTAAGGGGCGCGCCAGACTTGGACTGCACGATTTGCAGGGCGACGGCGGCCCGGAATACGACAGCCCGACGGATACCGCCACCATCGGAACGCGTTCGCCTTTTGTGGAGCTCGACAGCTTTGAACTCGCATTTCGTCTGAACTGGCGCGAATTGCTGTGGATCAATGCCAATGTCGGGTTTTATACAGACAGCACATCTTTGTCGGCCATATATTTTGAATACAAACAGGAACTGAATGACTGGTTCAGTCAGGGCGTCGAAGTCGGTTATCAGAATTCCATCGTTGCAGCGCATCGCCATACCGTGCGCTATCCGCTGATCGCGACGAATTACTGGAAAAATCCGGAATATCATGCGGCGTACGGTGCGCACTTTGAGCTGGCGGACGAAACCTCTCTGTCGCTGTATGGATCGGTTTCGATGACCAGGCCCCTGAATTCCGAACCGATCCATGGGTCACCGACGTATGCCGGATCTCTCAAGACGCTGTCGTATGGTTCTGCAAAGGCATTTTCGGGGAATTCGGCTGCGGGTACTGCGCTTTTGCGCTTTATGACGCATGGTGTTTCGGTCGAAGGGTTTGGCTATGTGGGGAAAATTACGACGAAATACGGCATCAATACACTGATATCGGATTTTCCCTATTACCGGGGACTGCCGGATTTTGATGCATCTCAGAACGAGGTGTTGAGCTGGTGGGCCGGGGGCCGGGTCATTTTTGAAGCATACGGTGTACATGTAATGGCCGAAGCCATTGCCTCGAAGGAACAGCTGCTCAAACGCGCGGGCATGTATGCGCAGGTGTCCTATACTTATCAGCGCGAGAGTTCATTTTTTAATACCTTTGAATTTCTCGTTCGATACGAGCAGACGTGGCTGCTGGATTCGACGAAGCTGATCGACAAAAGTCATGCGCTGAGATCGCCGGAACTCAACAATGCCATTTCGTGGGATCATCAGATTGTTACGCTCGCAGCGCGTTTGAATATCATCGAAGATATTTTGGCTCTTCGGGCGGAATATAGTTTCTTTATGGAAAAGAATGGGGTCGATGCCCTGCATATCAGGGATGAATCCTATGACGATAATGAGCTTCTGATACAGATTGAAGCCCGGTATTAATCACACGGATTGCGGCGCGTATTGCCTCAGGCAATAGCCGCCGCACGGCGGGCGCAGTGCGGAAGCACAAGACCGCCCCACAAACAAAAGGAATACGTATGAAAAAGATCATGTTGTTGGCTGCTGCACTTTGTCTGCTTGCGGGGTGCAGTTCTGAAGACAGCGATACCTCGAACTCCACTGCAGCCAAGGTGACGGTGACGTTCTCGAAGACGGACAATATCGAATCGGTCCGGACGCTTTCCGGTGGAGATAAAGCCATCGTCGTGGCGTCGAAATCACGCACGGTTTATGAGGCGAAACTCAATGGAGACAAGCTGGAGACGCAGCGCATTTTTGACGAACCGACGGGAGATGCCGATGAGGAGTTTACGAATTCTGCGGCGATCAATGCGACGGATTTTGCGATTACACATACAAAATTGACGCGTTCGGGCAGTGAAATCACGGATTGCGGCGGCGAACTCATTCTGTATGACGGTGTGAACAAGAAGACTCATCGTGTGGAAGTCGGCCCAATGCCGGACAGTGTGGCGGTTTCGCCCAACCAGAAGTATGCAATTACGGCAGATGAGCGCGATTCTGCAACAGAAGCCTGGGGAAAATGTCCTGTCGTGACGGAAATGCCCGGTATCAGTATCGTCGATTTGAGTCAGGGATATGAGAATGCGAAGGTCGTCAAGCAGATTCAGTTCAGCAAATCCGTACTGGGGCCTCGCGAACCGGAATACATCGCCATCGCAAGCGATAACGATACGGTCGCTGTGACGCTTCAGGATTCGCATGAAGTGGCTGTATTCAGCCTTTCGCAGATACTGGCCAAAGAAGGTGAAGTTCTGAATGAATCCGAGACGACGATCGTTCAGCTGCCTGCGAATCCTTCGGGACAGAATCCATGGCCCGATGGGATTACGGCATTCAATGCCGGCGGACAGATTTATTTTGCCATCGCGGGTGAATGGAACGACACGATCATCGTCGTCGATAAAACGGGCAAGGCCGTGTCGAACACGAGCGTAACGGAGCAGCAGGTTCCCACGTCATTCCCGTGCGTGGATGATAACGAATCGCCGCGCTACAGCCCGGATTCCATCACATCCTTTGAAAAGAACGGCAAGGTTTATGTCGCGGCAACACTGCGTTTTGCTGGCGCGGTGATCGTTTATGACATGACCAATCCTGCATCTCCCGTGTTCAGCCATATCGAATCCGTTGGCGAAACCGATGTTTCGGGATGTTCGAAGGATGGGTCGACCGTGTATCCCGAGGGAATTTCTGCAGGAAGTGGTTTGATTTGGACGGCCAATGAGGGCGAAAATTCGGTGACGGTTTTGCGCACGGATTCCTTTAAATAGGGTATAGTGCTGCGTCCCCTGAATAAGGGGACGTCGTCTGGCCAATGGATGAATTGCTATGTTGATGACTGTACATCGTTTTTCTTTGGGTATGGTGTGCTGCCGTTGAACCGGTGCCTTATGGTATGATGGGTATAATCAGAAAAACAGCGTTATTTCTTGGAATGGCAATCATTTTGGTGTGTGGCTGCCAGTCGAAGAAGTGTCAGAATTCGGATTCATCAGCTCAGGAACCGGAACAATGCATTTCGCCGGTAGAGGGTTCTGGGGCACTCTATGAACGCTGGAGCGGCAAAAGCGGCCTGATGCATACCTATTACGGGGAGTGGTCAGTGGATGTCGGTTTGCCCGAGGCCGATAAGTATCTGGAACGAAGGGGAACCACACCATGGCTGGCACCGGATTTTATCAGTTCTGAACAGGCCGCAAAGGATTCCCTGGCGTGGGCGCATGATCGGCATGTTCGGTGGCTGGGGGCCGCCAGCGGGACGATTCATTTTCCGTTCTATCCCGATGAATGGGAGGGCGATCTTTCGGTCTGGGTTGAACTGCGTCCCAAAATGAACCCATCCATGGCGGTTCGTTTTTACAAGCCCGACGGCAACGGCGGACGCGTCTGGTCAGATCCGCTGACGACAGACCTGGCCCCCGGATGGAATGGCTATCGATGGACGGTTCCCCGGGAATATCTGTCAAAAGACGGCATGCAGCTCATGCGCGTATCGTTTCCGGGAACATATTTTGAGGGGGAAGCCCGCGTTTCTGCAAAGTTTGTGAGAATGGGAGTCGGTCCGTCCAATGGCGGCAGCGGAAAGTATAAGATTGTACCGAAACAGGCCAATGAATATGCCGGTCCGAAACGCGTCCTGGCTGATACTTTGGATGCTTTCGGAATTCGCAGCGGTGATCAGCTGAGTCGTTTTTTTGTCGTTCCGGATAAGTCAATTTTAAGGTTTTATGCGGCTCCGGGGGCTTGGATGGAAGTGCCGGGAACGCTCCGCATACATGCCCAGACGGATGCCGAGAAAACGGAACTGATCAGTGTTGCCCTCAAACCCGGCGAATGCTGGCAGCTTCAGGAAATCGATTTATCGGCTTTTGCCGGACAAGCCGTCCGCTTTGTCATGACATTTGAGTCGGATAATGTCGGTGCCGGATTTGCGCCGGACCCTGAATTCCGTGCGGATGCCTGGATATCGGAACCGGAGATTCGGATCCCCGATGACGGCGGCCTGGCCAAGGCACGTCTGAGTATGGAACGTGCAAAGCGGATCGTCGTTCTGGCTATCGACAATCTTCGGGCAGACCGGCTCTGGAATCCTGAAAAACGCAGGGCAGTCTCGACGCTGGGACGTCTGGCGGATGATGGCATTCTAGGCATCGTCATGGGGGAATCCAAATCCTTCGTGGCGATGGAAACATCCGTTTTGACCAGTGTTTCTGCGGATGTGCATGGCGTCCGCGAACCGGGTACGCACGTGCGCACGGGATTGACGACCATTGCCGAGGCTGTGCATGAAAAGGGCTGGAGGACCCAGTTCTATTCGACATCCGGAATGATCGATGAGTCGCGCGGATTTGCACAGGGATTCGATGTAGTTCGTCAGCTCAATAAAGAGAATATCACAGATACTTCGGATGTCCTGCGGATCGTTTCGGGAGCCGTTGGAAACGCATCCGAACAGTCGCTTTTTTATGTTCATCTTTCGGAGCTTCGCCTTCCGCATCGCGTCGATGCCGAAAAGATGGATATTTGGGGCGTTCCCGGTTACACCGGTGCGGTGAATGAAGCCGCAATGAACAATATTGCGGTCATGCAGGATCCGGGCGCTCTGGATTGCCAGCAATTTGAAGCCTATTACGATGCAGAGCTTTCGAGGGTCGACGATGCCATAGGGGAGTTTATTTCCAATCTTCCGGAAGATACGCTCGTCGTTTTGTACGGCACGCACGGAACTTCTCTGGGGGAATCGACGCTCGGTTACGAACAGGGAATGACGCCCTGGGAGCTTCTGACACCATTTGTATTTTATATGCCTGGTCAGCAGTTGGGCATCCGACGCGAAGGTATTGCGCGTCCTGCAGAAATCTCCGCGTCTTTGCTTGGGTTGATGGGTGCCGATATGCCGGAGGGCTCACAAACTGTCTTTTCGCTGCACGATTCCCATCCGGTGGCAGAGTCCGACGGCCTTTCGGCAAGTGCTTCGATGAAATGGTTCTACAGAATTCGCCGCGAAGGCGTCGATACCCTGTTTACGACGGGGTTGAACGGCGAGTTGTCGCACAAGGATGAAGGTGCCCACCCCGTTACGATTCAGGCGCATCGCGAGATGATTCCTTAGCTCGCTATACCTTCGGTATACGCTCGCCAAAGTGCCGCTATTGCGCTGCAATACGCGGCACTCGTTTATTTTGGGGGGTATCCCGGAATTCAGGATTTGCCGGAACAGTTCGTATTGTCAATCTTGCACGTGGAGGAACATTTCAGGAACCCCGAAGCAAAACCCTCTGTCTGGCATGTATTCTCACCGAAATCATTTTTATCGCACTCTTCGGATGAAGTGTTTTTAATGCCGTCTCCACAGCTCGGGTCGACGCATTTTCTATCGGCGCAGACTTTATTGTCCGGGCATCCCTTGTTGACGAGATCCATCGGATCACATTCGAGTACAATGACTTTGCAGACACCGGATTCACAGGTACTGCCCGCACCGCAGTCTGAATCTTCGGTACATGTTCTGGCTCCGAGCGCTGCTGTGCATTCGGACGTATCGTAGCGACAGTTGATGGCACATTTAAGAGTACCGCCGGAATAACCGGTCAGATCCGAACACTGCTTGTTGCCCAGATCGCTCGTGTCACAGGCTTCACCGGCATCCAGCGTGCCGTTGCCGCAGGTTTTGGGTACGCACTGATGTGCAAGACATTGCTGATTGTCATTGCAGGTATGCGCATAATCGTCCAGAGGATCACATTCAAAACAACCGGAATCATCAAATTCAAGGCAGTTGTTGGCGCATTTGGGAACGCCGCTGTAGAACTTTTCGTTCAGGGATTTGCACGTTTTGCCATTGATATTGGTGGAGTCACAGACTTCACTGCCTTCGATGGTGCCATTGCCGCAGACGGGATCTTTGCCGGGCTTGTTGGGATCGGGATTTGTGCTGCCGGTAACCGTACAGCCGGATGTGTCAAATTTGCATGACGGCGAGCATTTGAGCGTACCACCCTTGTATCCGGGCATATCTGCACACGTTTTATTGTTCAGACTATAGCCGTCGCACTGTTCGCCGGCGTCGATGCTGCCGTTTCCGCAGGTCGTTGCGACACAATGATAATCGATACATTCCCTGTCGTCTTCACAGCCGTGGCTGCTGTCGGTGGGATCACACTCTTTGCACCCGGATTCATCGAATTCACTGCAGTCGGCAACGCAGGCAAGTTTTCCGCCGTAGTAACCCTTATTCAGAGATTTGCACGTTTTGCCATCAAGATCTTCACTGTCGCATATTTCATTGCCTTCGACGGTACCGTTGCCGCAGATTTGGGGGCCATTCTGGTGATCTTTATTATCATTTTCACCGTTATTTTTGTTATCTCCGGCAGAATTGCCTTCTCCATTATTTCCCGTGTCGTTTCCCGTGTCGCTGACTTCATCTTTGGGAGTGCACAGATTTTCGTGGCAGACGTAACCTTTCATCCCTGCATCCAGACAGTCTGAGTTTTTCTCACAATAGACATCCGATGACAGCTTGGCATCTGCGCAGGCTGCTGCAATCAGTGCGTATGTCATCAGGCAAAAGAAAATACAGCGTTTCATCATGATATCCTTATGAGTCTTCGGGAACGGATTGCTGGTGAATCATGAAGCGATGAACCAGCGCCGTCTACTTTGACCAAACCGAAGCAGAAAATCAATGGTTTGCGTCGATATCTCCGCGGTGTCCCAGTTGTCCGCATGCAGCGAGTTCGTCGTCGCCCCTCGAAAGCCGAATCGTCGTCGAAAGTCCTTTCGAAAGCAGCCATTCCTGGAATTCCAGCATTTCTGCTTCCGACGGCGATTTGAATTTACATCCGGCAAATGCGTTGAATCCAATGAGATTGACTTTGGACGGAATGCCGTGGAGTCGCTTGACGAGCAGATTGGCATCGTGTGGGCTGTGATTGAGGCCCTTGATAATGATGTATTCAAAGGTAATGCGCTGTCTCTGATCGAGCGGGAAAGATTTGAGGGTATCGAAAAGTTCGTCGAGTCCCCAGATTCGGTTTGCAGGCATGATCTGGGAACGCAGCTCATCACTGGCGGCATGAAGACTGATGGCCAGATTGATGCCGAGGTTTTCGCGGGCGAGTGCTTTGAGGCCGGGAACATGTCCGACGGAAGAGAGGGTTATTTTTCGGCGGGAGTAGTCAAATGCTCGTGGATCCAGAAGAATCCTGAGCGATCTGACCAGATTGTCGTAGTTATCGAGCGGTTCTCCCATGCCCATAAAGACGAGATTGGTAATGCGCCGTTTCCCGGCTACTTTCTGGGCAACGAGTACCTGCTGAATGATTTCGTCGGCGCTCAGACTTCTGAGAAAACCGAGTGTTGCGGTTCTGCAGAAAGCACAGTTGAACTTGCATCCGACCTGTGAGGAAACACACAGTGTCAGGCGATCTTCGGTCGGTATCAGAACAGATTCGACGACACTGCCATCGCAAAGATCAAACGCAATTTTGTTGGTTCCGTCGTTGGCCAGATGTTCGCGCGGGGCCGGAAGTGGAGGCAGTTCAAAGCGTTCAGCAAGTTTTGTTCGAAGTCCTTTGGAAATATTGGTCATTTCATCCCAGGATTCGACGCGATCCACAAACAGCCATCGAAGTATCTGGGCTGCACGGAACTTTTTTTCGCCCAGTTCTTCGACGAGAATGTTTTCGAGTTCAGAGGGAAGCGTGGTTCGAATGGGTGTTTTTGTCATAACTGCTGGGATAAATGATGAATTTGTGGACCAATGAATACCCGAAAATTCAGGATTCCGAAAACCGCCATTTGCATATCACTTTTGTCGTTTTATGGATATAGGGCAGTCATTTCATCCTCCACAGAGATATCTTCACAGCGCCAATCCGGATAACCGCTGTAAATGAAGATTATGTTTATCGCTCTTCCAGTTCTCAGTCCAATTCCAGTTCTCAAGTCATTCACTTCTAAGCTATAAGCTATAAGCTATCCCAAAGCTCCCAGCTCCAAGAACTCAGCTAACCAACACTCAGATCCCCAAAAAGAGCTAACCCATATAATAGGGTTACCTCTCGTCCCATTCCCGCCCGCCGACTCGCCGTCCAACCCAAAATACGCACGGTCTTGGCACACTGCTCCCTTTCCGACCTTGACCGTCGTAAAAAAAGCATCCCGATGTGCCTGGCTTGTACGGAAAAACAGAATCGTGTTTCGCGTCCGAATCACTGATGCCGTAAACCTCCCCTCGGTCGTCCGTACATTATGTGAGGCAGGGAAAATAATGTCAGATAAAACCGGATGGGTACATGCATCACCTCGTCATCACAGGAAGGATTATTCCTTCGTACTCATGATGCCATCGGGAATGATTTGTTTCACTTTGGAGTACGATTTTTTTTGCATGATTCGGTTTGTGGGTTGAACTGTTACAAAATGAAAAAATTAATCAGAAGAGGGGACAGGGCTGATTAAAACAATGTATACTGGTCAGTGTGTGATGGGGACAGGTTCAGAAAGGTATTTTTACTTGCGTAAATATGGAGTTTGACTGTGAGTACTTTAAAAAACAGCAATGTATTGATGTTGGCAATTCTGGTTGTTTGCGGAGTATACGGATGCGATGAAGAGACGGGCAGCATTGGCAATACTGGGAATGATGGATCCGGAAATTGCAAGGAAGTTTGCAGTGAGCAACCTGAACGCAAGTGCATGCAGGATGCCATCATGAAATGCGAAGATGATGCAGATGGCTGTGCGGTTTGGAAGACTTTCAAAAAGTGCAGCGATGGCAAATTCTGTGATCCTGCTTCGCTCAAGTGTGTCGAGGAGTGTTCGGAAAAATGCGATCCGAAGGCTTCGAAGAAGTGTACGGACAAAGGCATAGAAATATGTGAGCCGGACGATAACGGCTGCGCGGTTTGGGAGACTTCCCAAAAGTGCAGCAAAGGTCAATTCTGTGACCCAACTTCATTCGAGTGCGTCGACGAGTGTTCAGAAAAGTGCGATCCGGATGCTTCGAAGAAGTGTACGGATAAAGGCATAGAAATATGTGAGCCGGACGATAATGGCTGCGCGGTCTGGGAGACTTTTAAAAAGTGCAGCAATGGTCAGTTCTGTGATCCCGCCTCGTTCGAGTGTGTGGATGAGTGCTCGGAAAAATGCGATCCGGATGCTTCGAAGAAGTGTAAGGAAAACGGCATAGAAATATGTGAGCCGGACGTTAATGGCTGCGCGGTTTATCGGGTTGAGCCTTGTGAATCCGGTCAACATTGTGATGAAGAAAAGCTGGAGTGTGTTTCATCATCTTCGCCTATTCCAACTTCGTGTGATGAGGTATGCAATCCCGATGCATCAAAACGCTGTACAGACAAGGGCGTTGAAACGTGCTCGTCCGATGATGATGGATGTGCAGTCTGGAAACTGACGGAAACATGCTCCGGTAAGCAGGTTTGTGATGAAACGTCGATGAAGTGTCTCGGTGAGTGTGAGAGTGTCTGTACAAAAGACGATAAAAAATGCACGGATGAAGGGGTTGCGGAGTGTCAGGACTCCAATGCAGATGGTTGTTTTGAGTGGAATGTCATCACGCCATGTCAGGAAGGTCAGGTCTGTGATGAAGCGAGTCTTTCGTGCAAATGCAGTCAGAATCAATGTTCTGCCGGAGATGTGAGATGCGAGAATAATCGCATGCAGGAATGTGCTGCTGGCAATGACGGATGTATGAACTGGATCGATAAGGAACCCTGTGGTCCGGCGAAGGCATGCAACAGTGATAAAACCGCGTGCGAATATACCTGCGGGAATGACTGTGAGCCATTTTCGATAATATTAATTCCGGATCCGCAGAATTATGCACGGAATTCACAAAAAGAGAATAATATATATACTCGTGAAATGAAATGGATAGTGGATAACCAGAAAAAAGAGAATATCCGGGCGGCGATTAATTTGGGTGATATTACTGATAATGACACAACGGGGCAGTGGGAAGTTGCAGCCTATGCGCATAATGTTCTGGATAAGGCGAATATTCCCTATTCCATAGCGACCGGCAATCACGACTATGCACAAAGCAATCTTACACGGGAAAACTCTGGATTCGGGAAGTATTTTGGTCCAGAACATTTTAAGGGAAAAAGCTGGTATCATGCGTCTCCATATGTAGGAAATTCCTATATTACATTTGACGTTGGGAATATAAAGTTCATGGTGATTGCGCTCGAATTTGCTGCCCGAAAGGATGTGATTTGCTGGGCGGATGAGTTGATTAAAAAGAATCCTGACCATCATATCATTATAGAAACGCATAATTACCTCAGGGATGATTCCGGCAAAAAAGGGTATGAAGATATGTATTCTCTTGGGGGCTATTTGACGCATATGTACCTTGGAGCTTCCGGCTGGGATTTGTTCCAGGAGCTCGTTGCTCGCCA
>JAEEGL015055315.1_pt1 | contig 19278 bp, 17 predicted proteins | sample 9134231 | NCBI WGS metagenome assembly JAEEGL01 (sample SAMN16246548, study PRJNA631951) | gut metagenome | biome: gut microbiome; feature: rumen; material: fiber-attached | host: Bos | place: Iran: Karaj | collected 2018-10
AAACGGAACAGAAATACAGAAAAGCAAGGATGCCGCAGAAGCCGCTGAATCTGGCTCGCCATTCCCTGCCGAACATGGCTCGTCATTCCCAGAATCCGCCAGACCTGACGCAACCGAACCTGCCGCTCCCGCCGAGGTTCTCGAATCCGCCGCATCTTCTGTCACGCCAAGCTCTACACGAATCTCCTCCACCATCTCCTCTAATAGCGGCGCATAAAACGTCCGCAAAAACGGAGCATCGAGCGTTTTTTCAATTTCGGCAAACGTGCTGTTCCCTGTTGAAACAGCTTCTGCATATCGGATTAAAGAAAAATTATTGTCAAAAACATAGTTTATGTAGTCCGCAAGGTCAGCAAGCGCAAAACTTGCAAGAAGCTGCGCATCATCAATTCCAACCTCGTGGTCAAGGCTTTGCAAAAACGTTTCCATTCTGCGCCCACGCGGAACATGCGCTGACCGCACAAACTCGTGAGAAAGCTCTCTGTCGTTGCCACGTAAAATTGAAACAATCGCATCTATCCAAGCAATCCACATATCGGATTGAGAAACATATCTCCGCAAATTCCAAGCAGTCTCTTCATCACCCTGTTTTTCCGCTACCTCAGCCAAAGACAAAGCCTTTTCCGTTGATAAAGAAAAAAGCGTTTCCAAGCCGCGCCGACAAAACAGCGCGTTAAAAACACGCTCGGAAAAATCGTACCATTTTACGCTTTCAATTCTTGTAAGCCCGCTGTCCGCAAAACCTGCTTTTCCAATTGCGCCGCAAGACACATTTTCCCTAACCGCCGAGCCAGCATCGCTCGCAAGCCCACAATTCTCCGCCCCAACGCCAACACTCGCGCCACAACTTGTCGCAAGCTTCTTAAAAAACGCGGAAAGATACGCTCCGGAAGGGTACGGCGTGTTAAGCTGTACTAATGGCGGCTGGATAATTATGACTTTCATTTGGACGATTCGGATTTAGCCGCGCCATCTGAGTCAGCTGAAACAACAGATCCTTCTGATTTCAGCTCTCCGGTCGCCAATGCAGATTCTGCCGATATAACAGACTCATCCTGTTTCTCAATAATAGTGGTATCTTCCATTTTTGAATCTTCTGTAAGTAAATCAAGAACAGTGAAAAACAGAATGATTACCATAGGACCTAAAAGTAATCCGTTTATCCCGAAAAATTTTATTCCACCAAGTATCGAGAAAAAAATAAGAAGCGGATGAACATTAATTCTATCCCGTAAATACATAGGACGAAGGAAACTTTCCATTATTGTAGTTACAACACCCATGATAATAAAAAAAATCACGCCCTTGATTACCGAACTTGTTAGACAAATCAAAAGTCCGACAGGAATCCAAACAACTGTAGCTCCGACGATAGGCAAGAACGATGCTACCATCAACAGGACAGAAAACAACAAGGAGCCCTCTACCCCGAAGATAATCATCAAAACAAAAGATGCCATTCCTTCATAAAAAGCTACCATTATGTAGCCAGAAAAAAGGCTGTGCGTAATTTCAATGAATTTGTCTTTTAGCGTACTCATATACAGAGGTGCTATAGGAATAGCCTTCGCTATAAGACTTCCTAAATAGTGACCGTCCTGAAAGAAAAAATAAAGTGAAAAGACAACACAACAAACTGATACAATAAAACTGCCTGTACCGCTTAAAACACTTGTTCCTATAGAAACTGCCTTGGAACTGTAATTGCGTACTAATCCAAGAATATTTGTACGGATACTTTCAAGATCGAAGCCAATAATTGTTATATCTAGCTTCTCACATATATCGTTGATTAAGCCCACTATCTTTGTGTTTTCCAGAAAATCCGGGTTCTGAACTAAGAATTGCTCTGCTCGTTTTAGGAATGTTCCAAGCTGTTGTATCAGTAATATGCTCAAAAAAATAATAGGCGCAATTATAAGAATTAATGTACCTATCGAAAACAGCCCCGATAACAGCTTTGTCTTTGCAGAATAAAACTTTTTGTTAGGATTTATTTTTCTCAAAAACCATTTATACAGCGGGAAGAGGATAATATACAGGAATATTGTCCACAAAATAATTGTGTAAAATGGATAGAGCATTCCCGCAACCAGAACAAAAAGAAGAGCAAACAGACTGAAAATAAAGACTGTTTGCAAGGTGTTTTTCTTATTCATAATAATAGTATACACCTCTATTCTTAATTACGGAATATGTATAACCTCTCTTGGTTTTGCTCCATTCGCCGGTCCAACAATTCCACGCTCTTCCATTTCCTCAACAAGACGCGCTGCTCTGTTATACCCGATTTTTAATCTTCGCTGAATATAGGAAGCCGATGCTTTACCTGCCTGAACAACAATATCAAGAGCTTGCTCATACAATGGATCCTCGTCATCAGAAAAGAGCGTATCATCCTGAGAATCTGATTCATCCTCATCGTCATCGACGAATATTTCATCATCAATATAATCAGGTGGACCGAACTGTTTTACATAATCAACGACATTCTCTACTTCGTCTTCTGTAACGAAAGTTCCTTGGATACGAACCGGGAACGGATCTATTGCGCTTGCGTAGAGCATATCGCCTTTGCCAAGAAGCTTTTCCGCGCCCACCTGATCAATAATAATGCGGCTGTCTGTTTTTGAAGCAACCATAAAAGCAATACGGGTCGGGATATTCGCTTTTATAAGACCTGTAATAACATCAATTGAAGGACGCTGCGTTGCAAGAACAAGATGAATACCAACAGCGCGGCTCATAGCAGCAAGCCTTGCAACAGTATTTTCAAGTTCCTTTCCGGTCGTAGCCATAAGATCAGCAAACTCGTCAATTATAACAACGATGTACGGAAGTTTTTCCTGCATAACCTGACGTTCCGTAATTCTACGGTTGTATGTCTTGATGTCGCGAACACCCATTCTGTCGAGCATTGCATAGCGACGTTCCATTTCGCACAGACAGTACTGTAACGCCTGGAATGCTTTTTTCGGCTCCGTAATTACAGGTGTCAAAAGATGCGGAATATCGTTATATAATTTAAGCTCAACTACTTTAGGATCGATGAGTATCATTTTGACATCATGAGGAGAACGCTTATATAAAATAGAAAGAATTATAGAGTTTACACATACCGATTTTCCGGAGCCGGTAGAACCAGCAATAAGAAGATGCGGTGTCGCCGTAAGGTCAAGCATTTGTGCCTCGCCGGTAATATCTTTTCCAAGAACGACAGGTATCTGCATCTTGTTAAAAGCAGGTAAGTCCTTTTCTATAAGCTCGCGAAAACTAACCATAGCCCGTTCCCTGTTCGGGATCTCAACACCAACAGCCTGTTTTCCAGGAATTGGTGCAACAATACGAACGCTCGCAGCAGCTAGACGAAGCGCAATATTATCTTGAAGGGCAACTATTTTATTAAGACGAACTCCAGGCGCAGGCAATATTTCGAACATTGTGATAACCGGACCCTTACGAATTCCTGTTATTTCTGCTTCAATCTTAAATTCACTGAGAGTCTCTTTAAGAATGCTTCCAGCTTGTTTCGTCTCTTCATCAATTATCCAGTACGGATTATTCTCGAAACTGTTCAAAAGCCCGTCTGTAGGGATATGATAGTGCGAGTATTTACTAACTGCTGGAGCTACTGCCGGTTCATAAACTTTTTCCGCTTTTACTGGTTCGGCATCAGCCCCGGAATCAGCTGATGCCTCTTCCGCGAAAGGGTCTTGAAAAAACGCTTCCTCTTCTGGACTAAAAAAATCTTCAGCCGAAACTTTTTCAATTGGAACATCTTTTTCTAATTCCGATGATTTGGTTTCGGCAGATTCTTCAATTTCGTCAGATTCGTCTGGTTCATCTAATTCAGCGGCTTCATCCGGTTCATCAGTTTCGTCCAGATAATCCGGTAATTCCAATGTTTCTGGCAAATCGAAATCTTCTGTTTTTTCTTCTTTATTGATTATGGGTTCTACAACCGTTACCTTTTCTTCTTCAACAACTGATTCTTCATGGATTATTGGCTCCTGTACCGGCATTGCTTTTTCTGCTGACGGCATCGCGGAAACAGTAACTTCTTTAACAGGAGCGCTCATTTTAGGCTCATCTTCTGCAAGCAGCTTAAGCTCTGGCGCAGAACCGGAATTAAAATCAAGTGTGATTACTTGAGGCTCCATTTTCTTTCCTGCATCAAAATCAATTGTTATTATCTCATTTTCTACAGGTTTTTCTGTCTCAACGGGAGCAGTTACAACTTTATCAGCTGAAACCGTTGCTGGTTTTGGAGAATCAGCTATTTTCTCAACAGTAACACTATTAACCTGTTCTGTTTTCACCGGTTCAACTAATTGTACCGATTCAACTGATTCTACCTCTGGTAAAACTTCCTGCTTTATTTCGATTTTTTGAGTCTTTTCTTCAACAGCTGGCTTACTCGCAGCTTCTTTATCTGCACAAACCACCGAATCTTTTGTCTCATTTGAAGTTTCCGCTTCATCCGTAAAACCCGGAACAATTGAAGAAAGTTCTTTCACCTGTGCCTGAGACACAGTATCCGGCTGTTTTAACTCGGCTTTCTTAAGTTCTTCTGGAGTTGGCAAATCTTCTTTTTCAATACAGACTTCCTCATCCTTGATATCTTCAGAATTAGTCGTTTTCTCCATTTCCTGTGCTTTTGGCTTCTGTACAGGCTCTTTTTCTGTTTTAATTGTTGAATCTTCCGTTGTCACCGCAGCTTCTGTTGTTGGCACATTTTTAACAACAGACGTATAATCGTCTTCAGAATCCGCAAGATCCGATATATCTATTTCACCGATGTTAGAAACGCCCCATTCCTTTGCAGTTTTCTTTTCAGCTGCCTCAAAACACATTTCTTCTTCATCATCATTTTCAGCTTCTAATTCTGCGCTTTCTTCGTCCGTCTCATCTAAAACTGATTTTTCATCTTGATTATCAGCAGTTTCTTCTGATTCTGATTCACCTGAAGAATTCTTTTTCATCGTTTTTTTTGTTTTTTCCAATATTTCTTCTGGTACAGGATTTCCATCATCATTTACTTCAAAAACCGGAACAAACGCTGCTTTTTTATCTTTCTTAGACTGCACAGCATCAATTATCAATCCCGTAACAAGATATTCTATAGAGACTAACAATGCGCTTATAAACAAGACAGCCGTGTATTTCATCACTTTCATAGGCAAAGTGATATCTGTAAGGATAATTTTACTTACATGCTCAAGTCCAGCAATAGTAAAAAACGGAATTACTGATATAAACAGATATATGCCGCGTGCTGTGCTCCAATTTGGCAAAAAAAGCATTATCGAACAAATAAAAAGAAAAATCGGAATCAAAAATGATGAGTAACCGTATACGGAAAACAACATCCGTCCAAAATTATATAGTGAAGAAAGAGGAAATGTTCTGAAAGAACCAAAATTTAAAAACTGCAAAAATATTGAAATCAGGATTATTGCTGCCGCTAAAAGAAAGAGGACTCCTGAAGGTATTGTTAATTTTTCAGATTGTTTCATGCTTACAGTATCGGCTTAAAAAAAATACACTTAAGAAATAACAAAACAAGTAATATCGAATCAATTATAGGGCATCTCGAAAAACTCACCTTCGGCGATTTTCCGAGATTGCCGTCGAGTTGTAAATCGTGAAGATAGCACGATTTACAACTCGCATTTTCAGAGTTATCTCGAAAAACTTCAGTTTTTCGAGGTTTCCTATATTGAAAACTGAATTGATAAAGGGAGAATAGAATTGAAAAAACTATTGACAATTTGACCATATATGTCATAAAGTATTTAAGTAATTTGAAGGTATATAATGAATTCAAGTAAGAGGATCATTATCGCTAAAAAATGAAAAGCCTGCCTTTTCATTTTCACTGTCTATTAGTTTTCCTATTCAAAAACAAAAGGTTTATAGTGTTAGTCATAATGAATATTCCTTTTCTTCGGAACTTTTTTTGATTAATTTAAAAACTGAACTTAACCAATATAAACTGTTAGAAAATAATTCTGATATACAAAGTCGATATAAAAGGGTTTTGTTGATGCCTTTGTTATTACGTGATATAAAGAAATACATGGAGTTATATTAATGAAAAGAGTATGCACATTTTTACTTTTATTAGTGCTTGTTTGTCCCTTATTTGGATTTACAGTTATGGAACTAATAAAAACAAGTATTTCAGAAAAACCCTTAGATGGTTTTGCATGGAAATGTGAAACAGATGACTATGATGTATATATTCAGTTCAATGAAAGCTATGAGACTATATACATAGTTATGGGTGACAATATTATAGTTCCTGGTGATACCGTTTTTTCCGATTCTTATGTATTTTCGTTTTTTGACTATGAAGTTCAGTTCCTAAAAAACGAAAATAATATCTTTTCATTAACTTGTAAATTATCTCCAAACGGTTCAGGGAAAGCTCTCTTTACTACAATTCCCTTATCAGCATTACCTGTTTTTTTGGAATTGCATTGATTTTTTGATTATTGCCCCCAATCTATATATAGCTCCCTTGTTTCAGTATACATAAGTTTCTTTTTGAAAGTTATTCCATTAATAAATAAATTATGCTTTTACTAATACAAAAAAATAGAGTATAATTAGTTTATTCGGAATCTCTGTTCGTTCCCGAATAAGTCGCAAGTTTTCAGACAAACCTTTATAAAACTTGCAGAATTTTGAGGTACTTATATGAAGAAATGGATCTTTATTCTCGCACTTATCAGTGTGTTGTTCGTATTTGCCGGATGTGCTTCTGACGAAACTCCAGAAGAAGAACCCGTACCAGAAGTTCCTGCAAATAAAATAGATTCTCCAGTTTTAACCCCAGAAAGGCAAGAGCCTGTCGTTGTACCAGAACAGACAATTCAAGAAGAACCCGATGCTACATTTATAACAGACTGGATAGATCTTGTTGTTGATGATGATGAGAATTGTGGTTTTTTCATAACAACAGATGAACTTGGAACTTTTTCAAGCATTGAAGGTGAATTCAAAAAAGATAGTGGAAACGAGAGCAGCTGCTTCGGTTTTGTGTTCGGATACTCCGCTCAAGAAAACGGAATAGTTCCTGATTATTTCCGCTTTGCAATAAACGTAAAAGGCGAATATTCAATTCACGCATGGGATGGAAACTCATATAAAGATTGTATCGACCCAGAGGCTGATACAGCTTATCTTTATAAATCAGATGTAATTAATACAGGATATGGAGAAATTAATACCCTTAAGATTGCAACTGACGCAGAAGGACTTTTGTCATTCTTTATAAATGATACGGAAGTTGCTTCCAAAATAGAACCATTTGAAAACAGTACAAGCGGTATAATGGTTTTCTTCTCAATTGGAACAAAACAAGAAGAAAATCTTTCAGAAACCCCTGTAAAATTTTCATACAGGATAACAGATTCTGTTGCTGCAAATGATTTTGTTCCTGTTTCTGAAATTAGTCAGGATTAATCAATGAATATAGTGCTTTTTCAGCGGGAGGAAATGGACAAACCCTTGCCGCTGAAAGATGAGCGTGCAAAACATATAATCAAAGTACTTCACAAGCAAACTGGCGACACTTTTGAAGCTGGAATAATCAACGGTAAAGCAGGGCAGGCAGAAATAACCGCAATCACAGACGAAGGTATTTCTTTCCATTTCCTCCCGCTTACAGGCGGGAAGCCCCTTTACCCAATTACGCTTATTATAGGTTTTCCGCGCCCAATACAACTTAAACGACTTTTCCGTGATGCCGCGGGGCTCGGGGCTTCCCGCCTGTGCCTGTGCGGTACCGAACTTGGCGAAAAATCTTACATGGACTCGAATATTGTGGAACGAGGAGCCGCTTATGCCGCATTGCTTGACGGTACCGCACAGGCAAAAAGCACCCACGTCCCGGAACTCAGCTTGTTTCCGTCAGTAAAGGCTTGTCTTTCCGCACTGTTTCCCGACACAAATGTTTCCGGCTCATCTGCCGCGCCTTTCGCCCAAAATGACGCACAAATTCCGCCCAACGAAAAAATCAACGACATTCGTGTTATGCTCGACAACGTAAAACCAGAATCTTCTCTATTCAGCTACATGAAACAATGCACAGCAGAAGACCCCAATATAATAGAAAACAACGACACATCAAAAACCGCCACCATATCTAACAAAAACGCACCTGCTCTCACATCCGACAAAGAACGCATGGTTTATGCCGCTATCGGTAGCGAACGCGGCTGGACAGACCGTGAAAGAGCCCTGTTTGCGGAAAACGGCTTTGCTTCGTGCTCAATGGGCTACCGGGTTTTACGTACGGAAACAGCCGCAACAGTCGCCATGTCACTCATCTTGCAATCGCTGGGTATTCTGTAGCACATATATATACTACTGCTTCAAACGACATCAAAAATAGTGTATTATACCCAACAGATAACATTGAGAGGAAAAGATAATGAACAACGACGCTATAAAAGAACTTCTTTTGAAACTTGAAGAAACATCCATAGATTTTTCAGTTACTCTTTCTGGAAAGGAAAGCAACAAGGTCAACGGACTTTATAAGCCTGAGACACACGAAATTATTCTGCACAACAAAAACTTCAAATCAGACAACCAGCTCGTTTACACAGCGATTCACGAGTATACGCACCATCTTTTGACAGAGAAAAAACTTGATGAAACAGGCGGGCTTGGCAACTGTGGAAAAGCACGAGCACACACAAATGAATTCTGGGCAAAGTTTCATAGCCTGCTTGAGATTGCTGAAAAACAAGGCATTTACGTCATTGGCTTAGAAGATGCGCCGGAGCTTGCCGCGCTTACAGACGACATTAAAAAGAACTACCTTGAAAAAAACGGAACTTTGATGCTTGAGTTCGGCAAAAAGCTCGCGGAAGCTCACAAACTTTGCGAGCAGGCTAATATCCGCTATGAAGATTATATCGACAGGGTTTTGCAGTTGCCAAGGACAACGGCTAAGACAATCACCAAAATAAGCACAGAAAACCTTAACCCGGCGGTCGGCTTTGAAAACATGAAGATGATTTCCCGCATTTCTGACGCACAAAAACGGAACGAAGCCGAGCAGCAGATTCTCTCCGGCAAAAGCCCAGACACAGTTCGCTCAATGATGGTGAAAAAATCACAAGAAGTTGATGTTAAAACCCGGCTGGAAAAAGAAAAATCACGGCTTGAAAAAACAATTTCACAGCTCACTTCCAGATTGGAAATGGTTAATGAGAGTCTTTCGAACTTGTAAAATCATTCGTCACATTTGCAACATGCCGAAAATATGCGTGTTTCTTCTGTTTATAGTTTCTATGGCGAACATAGGCGGGGTCGCGTTATTCGCACAGACAAGTATGCCTTCCGTTTCTATGCCTGAAATCTCATCTCCTGCAATGCCGTCTGTTTCTATGCCAACGCTTTCTGGCTCAAAAAACACCGATGAGGCTACCAGCAAAAACAGCGAGAAAAAAACTTCCAGCAGCACAGTTGGAACAGGACTCACGGCAACGGCACTTTTAGGACTAACCAACACAACAGGCTTGGACACGCTTTCTGCGCTGCTCGGTGTTTCTGACACAGGTTCATCCACAGCCTCTGCACTTTCGTCGCTTTCATCCACAGATGCTTCAAATATTTCTTCAATATCATCGCTGTCGTCAATATCTTCGCTCCTTTCAAGCGACTCATCGCTTTCGGCGTTGTCGGGTTTGTCGTCTAACCAAAGCACTTCCGCATACACGAATTATGTTCTTCTTTCACAAATAATCGAAAAACTGAACGAGTTATCTCAAAAGCTCGAAAAAACAAATACAGACACAACGCAGCTGAGCAACGCACAAACTTCCTCGCAGACTTCAGAAAGTGCACAAACCACAGAAACAGCGCAAAACGCATCAACAAAACGTGAAATCATGCGTTTCCGCATAAATGGCTCAAACATCCTTACGTCTATAACAGATATATACATTTCAAAACCAGAAACAGACGGATCTTTTCTATTGACAGCTGACCGCACCTACACTGCCGACTACAAAAAGCGGACCGAAACATTTTATATGTTTTTTACTCCGACATCGGACAAAAAATCATCGGGTCTTGATGTATCTGTCTCTGTTCTTCAGGACTACGAAAATAAAAACTCATTTTTATACAGGCTTGCAGATCTTTCTGAACAAGCATCAATAAGCGCAAAAAAAACGGGCAGTTTGATTTCAATAATCATAAACAACCCGTCTTTTAAAGTCGATTTTTTGCTTTCGTTATATTAATTCACGCAGATTTCTAGACAAAATATCGTCTATTTCCATTCCACCGTATAAACAGCTCCTTTATAATCTGAAAGGAACGATGCCATTGTTGCGGTTATTTCAGCTGTATTCTCTTTGTAAGTTCCGGTTGAATATTTTGGAACAGAAACTGCTGTAACTGTTCCCGGAACAGTTATTTGGAATTTAAATTTAAATGTAGTTGCTTCGTTGGCAAGTTTCCGTCCATAAACAACAGCTACAGTATCCACGTATTCTTCTTCGTCCATTTCTTCGCCAGTAAAAAGCGGAGCCATCAACAAATCCGCATAACCGGTGCTTTCTTCTGGAAGATAAGTCAGTAAATACTGGATATATTCTGGATTAAGTGTTACGGAAAACGATTTTTTGCCACTTTTCTCTATTAATGAAAACATTCCCGGAAGATCTGGTAAAATCTTCGTAATAGAATCCGGACCTGTTTCACAATTTATTGAAACACCATAACCCGTACAGCTTTTTACAGTGAATCCCGCTCTTGTAAGACCATCTGCCATCAGCTTTTCGTCAGCGCGTGTCATTTCCGGTGATGCATTTGTTGTGGAGTAAAATACATCAGCAACCGTTTCTCCTGTGTTGCTGGCAAAATCGACAGTCATCTTATCGTCATTTGTCAATGTCGTTATATTTATTTTAACAACAGGTGAACATCCTGTTATAAACAAACAAATACACAAAAAACTTACAACGCCAAAAATAGTTGTTACTAAACGTGAAGAAAAAACTCTTTTCATATCTTATAAATACCTAAAAGCGCGGAATTGTTACACGAAATCCTGTCTGAAACGATAAACCTGCAGCTGCAGCACTTCCAAACGGTAACGCTGAGCCATCTGTTTTGTTGTATACCGTTAGCGCAATATCCTGACAGAAACGAAAATCAAATTTACCAACATGAATAACTGGTGTCTGGAGTGAAACACCTAAAATTCCTGGGAATACAGAAGCTTCAATTCTTTGCGAAGTTCCTGGAAGCACAGTTTTTCCTAATGTTAAAACAGGACCGGCGTAAATTCGTACATTATCGTTTGCGAAAAATGACAGCGTAAATATCAACTGGAATATATTCATTGACGGATCCCAGTTTAATGCGAGTCCGACACCCGGTTTTGTATCACCAGTTCCATAAGAAGCAACACCCTGAGCATTCAGTCCCCTAAAAACAAAACCAAATTTTTCAGTCGTGAATAAAGACCACCCTCCAACAACCGACACATCAATGGAAATCTTTTCTAAAAAAGGGTTTATTTTTTTTTCACTTTCTTCTTCGGTTGTTTCTTTAGCTTCCTTTGCGTCTTGAACTTTCTTATTAGCTGTGGCAATAACTATTCCTTCCATTGGAATAGTGGTTTGTTCGTTCTGTACACTTTCTTCTTTTTGTACAGTTGGTGCAGTTTCTTTTTCCGGTTTATTAATGCTTGCAATTACAGTTCCGCCAGAAGGAACAGTTCCAAGACTTGTACCACCGTTGTTCGTTGTAGGAGTTGTTTGTGGGATTGGGGTATTATCAGCAACCGCAGTAACAGGATCAATAATACGTCCTGCACAATAATATGTACGTTTCCAATAAGATTCTGTTACCTCAGAAATGATAACACCCGTTTTCGGTCCACTACTAGCAGCATGAATCATTTTTCCATCACCAAGATAAATAGAAACATGCGTAACTTTAGATCCATTATCACTAAAAAACAGCAAGTCACCAGCTTGTCTTTCTGAATCTTCTATTTTTCTTGAAAAATCACATATTTGACTGGCTGTACGTGGCAATGAAAGACCTATTCCTTTTCCAGCCAAAAAAACAAGACCGGAACAATCTATTCCGCTCCGAGAGGTTCCTCCGTAAACATAGGGAACGCCTAAAAACTGTTTTGCAGTTTCAATGAATTTGTTACGTTTATCAAGAGCACTTGTATCTGCACTTTGTGCAAAAAGAGAAAAATTAGTAATTAATAGAACAAATATCGAAAGAACTGCTACTTTTCTTTTACAAACCATATAATACAGTATATTTCAAAATAATAAGAAAAACAATAAATCCATGAAAATTTCATTCATCATACATTTCATTTCTATTAAATAGTAAGGCAAAGTCGAAAATTTTCGCTATTTATAGGGAGTTTCGAAAATGCAATGTTAAAAACTGCAATTTTCAACTCAGAGACAAGCTTGGAAACGTCTCGGAGGTCAGTTTTTCCTTGTGTACACATAATCAAAAAAAATTATAATTACAAAAAAACAAAATTTATTAAAATGTCGTGCAACTTTTTCATTCTTTATCTGGTCTATATTAATATGACAGGGAACCTGTCTTTTCTTAAAAATTCGAATTTAGTAGGGAACGACAATGAACAAGCAGAAAGAACTTCCATGGGCATTTCTTGATGCATGGAGAGGAAAGACTTTCACGGGCGAATGGCCCACAATTCCAGAAATGTTCAGAATTACAGCTGAACGCTATCCAGAAAGAAACGGTTTTACTGTTTTTGAACCAGACAGGAACACTCTCACTTACAAACAGGTTCTGGCAAATGTTGAAAAACTTAGTTACTGGCTTTATGAACAAGGAATCAGAGCTGGAGACAGAGTTGCTGTAACAGGCAAAAACTCCCCTGAATGGGCAACCGTATTCCTTGCAACACACTTCTGTGGTGGTGTAATCGTACCAATTGATCATGGTCTGCATGAACATGAAGTTGAAAATCTCCTTAATACTGCAAAACCAAAAATCTTCTTCCTTGATGAGGAAAAGTATCCATACTTCAAGGAACATTCAGGCGATATGAAGATTATGTCTCTCTCTAAACAGTTCGAGGATGCATATGTCTATAACCTTGCTGCTTCCAAAACTTATGAGACTGACAAACCAAAAGAAACTGATCTTGCAGCGATTCTCTTCACATCGGGAACAACAGGCAACCCTAAAGGTGCCATGCTTACACACAGAAATCTTGTTTCTGACTGTTATATTGCTCAGCTTCACCTTACAATTCTTCCGACAGATGTTTTCTATGCGCTGCTTCCTATTCATCACTCATACACAATGCAGGCAGTTTTCATTGAATCTTTATCTGTTGGTGCTGAAATCGTATTTGGTAAGTCGATGGCTGTAACGCGAATGCTCAAAGAACTTCGTGAAGGAAAAATCACGATGCTCCTTGGCGTTCCTCTTCTGTTCAACAAATTGCTCGCTGGAATAATGAAAGGAATAAAAGAGAAAGGACCTGTTGTATATGGTCTTATCCGCTTCCTGATGGGCATATCTTATTTTGTTAAGAAAGTTTTCGGTATTAATCCTGGAAAGAAAATGTTCGGAGCAATTCTCAAGAAAGCAAGTATTGACAACCTGCGTATCGCAATTTGTGGCGGTGGTCCTCTTGCAGCGAGCGTTTTCAAAGTATACAACGAAATGGGTATCGATTTTATTCAGGGATACGGACTTACGGAAACATCCCCGATTATCGCGCTCAACCCGAAAGAACACTTTAAGATTGAGAGCGTCGGAAAGTTCTTTGATCCTTGGATGGAAATGCGGATCGCAAATCCTGATGAAAACGGTATCGGTGAAGTTCAGGTAAAAGGTCCGATGGTTATGCAGGGCTACTACAACATGCCGGAAGAAACTGCCGCAGTCTTTACGGATGACGGATGGTTCAAAACAGGAGACCTTGGAAAGCTTGATTCTGAAGGCTACTTGTATCTTTCTGGCCGTGCGAAAAACATGATTGTTACGGAAGGTGGAAAGAATGTATTCCCAGAAGAAATTGAGAACGCATTCCAGCTTTTTGACGACATAGAGCAGATTACGGTTCAGGGCTACATCATGGACGAAACCACAAAATCCGAAGGTATTGAAGCTCTTATTTATGCGGCTGATGCTGCTTACACAAGACTTGGAGCACAGCGCGGCAATGCGGACGGAGATGCAAAAGTTAAAGCTTGTGTTGAAGAGATTGTTGGAAAGGTGAACAAGACAGAACAGCCTTATGCAAGAATCTCAAAGATAACAATGCTTGATAAGCCTCTTGAAATGACGACAACAAAGAAAGTAAAGAGAAACTATAACAAATAAAAGACGAATGTGAGGTTGACTTTAAAAGACTGCGTTTAATCTAAAGTTATTTGCAGTACGTAGCCAACGAATTCCCTGCATGCCACTATTGAAGCACGAAGTGCTGAACTTGTGGCTGATGCAGGGTGTTGGCGTGAGTACTGCAAATTATTAATGACATTGGTAAACTGGTCTTTTTGAAAGTCCCGAACGGACGGCATCGAGATTAACGGTGCCGTCTTTTTTTATAAGCGGAATGTCACCGATGTCGAGGTCGAAGGGGCGGCGGGCTATGTGTTCCGGGTAGTGTGCATCGCTCGATGTTGTAAGATGATAATGAAGTGTGTCCAGAGGAATCTGTTTGCTTGTGTACGGGTCGGTTGTAACAGGCGGAATGCGCGTAACTTCAACTGCATCGTAGTTGCCTTCCGGTATAAAGCCGAACTGGCTTACAAGCGAAAAAGCCGGCCTGTCCACATGAGCCGGAATACATAGCCCGCCAAGAGTGTGAATCCGCTTTTCAAGGTCGTCAATCGAAATATCCGCAGATGTTATAAGATATTTCTCGACCTCGCCCAGAATATCCTCGTTCTCGTCAACATACACCTGGTCACCTGTTTTTTCCGGGTTGTTCATTATGGGCGGCAGCATGTCGTATATCTCGTTGCTAAAATCGAGCGCAGTCTGCAAATCCGAAAAAAGACTTAAAATGTGAACTTCTTCCTGTGACTGAACTTCCATTCCGTAAAGAGATGCTATGCCGAACTTTTTGCATGCCGCCGCGAAAGCCGGGCAGTTCAGTGCCGTGTTATGGTCTGTAAGAGCGGCGAGCTGCACGCCTTTTTCTGCCAGGACTTCCGCTATGTACGATGGCGACATGGAAAGGTCGCCGCACGGGGAAACACAGGAATGTATATGAAAGTCACATTTTATAATCAACCATATCTCCTATTTTACGAGTGCCGCAAAAAGCGCACCGCTAAAAATCACGTAAAACTTGCACATTTTTCGCTTTTTCGTCCGCGTGAAATTTTACAATATTACACTAGGCCTTATCTCAGCTTTGCATTCTCGTTCTACTTTGCCAGAGCCGCGTACAGTTTGCCCGAAACGTTGAACTGGTTTTCTGCCGTGCGGAAAAGAGCCACTCGCTCCTCCCGTGCGGCTTCAAGAAAGTCGTCCGGTACAGGGCGGCTGTTACAAATAATTATGGCAGGTGAATCCTTTAGCGAAGCTACTGCCATCGTGTTTTTATGCGCCTGTATTGTGATAAGGACACTTTCATCCGGGGCATTCCCCATCACGTCACTCAACAGGTCAGACGTGTACGCTGCCGTTATCTCCCTGTCATCATATGAATCTTGAACAACTTCAAGATTCAACAGTTTTATCAAATCACTTGTTTTCATAGACTAAACATCCTTTATCATTATCGTGACACAAGCAGAACAGCGCACAACCTCGCCGGTGTTGTCATTTTTCCTGCGGTGCAAAGAAAAACCACGAGTGTACCGACGTTCCCTTTCCCACCTCAGACTTTATCTGGAAGCCGTCAGAAACTCGCCTTGTATTGGGAAGCCCCATGCCTGCGCCAAAACCCAATGCCCGCACCCTGTCAGATGCCGTTGAAAATCCTTCTGTAAGGGCTTTTTCCACATCCGCTATGCCAGGACCAGTATCAATTGCTTCTATCGTAAGCTTTTCAGGCGTAATGTAATAACGCATTAAGCCGCCCTCGGAATGGACAACCTGATTTATCTCAAGCTCGTAGCTTGCAATTCCGATTCTGCGTGTCAAAGCCGGATCAACATTCATTCCGCGCAAAATCTTCTTTACTTCTGTTGATGCCTGACCTGCCGTCTCAAAGTTGAAAGGCTCCGTTTTAAACTCTATGACGCGGTTGGGCATTTTCTTCAAATCCTCAACCTTCTTAAGCAGGGAACTGCGCTCCGTAGAATCTGATGCAAGCGACGTTCCTGATTGAACTCCGCTCTCCAACGCCGCCTGAGCCTGCATCGCCTCTCGCTCAAGACGCTCAACCTCTTTATTCATGGCGACAAGAAGTGCGGAAATAACATCGGATGTAGTGACGATTCCTACAAGTTCGTTCGCTCCGTTGAGCACCGGGAACCGCCCGAATTTGAACTTGTTGAAGTATGAAACCGCAAACGAAAGCGGCATGTTATCCTGTAAGACAATTATGTTCCTCGTCATTTTTTTGTCGCATGTTTCGTCTATTGTGCCAGTGTCGAACGCACTCACGATATTGTCCATAGACACAAGTCCCGCAAGGTTTTTGCCGACAACTACAGGAACTCCTGTTATATGATGCTCCTTCATTATTTGCTGTGCTGTCCTGAATGTATCAGTGGGAGCGACGGTGACCACATCAGTCGTCATTACATCTTTGACTTTCAGTTTGAAAAGCAGTTCGATTACCGCTTCTGGAGACGAGTCCTGATTAAGTGGAATTGCCTGAGATATCTGGTTATTTATTGCGTCCATATAATGATTATACAGCTTCAAATGCACGCTGTCATGGATAAAATCACGGTTTATAGCACGTATTTATCGATAAAATGCGCAACTCCGTCTTCTTCGTTTGTTTTTTCTGTTACGTGTGTAGCAATCTGCTTTATTTCATCTAACCCGTTTATCATGGCGACACCGTGATGTGCGTAGCGGATAAGCGATTCATCGTTCATACTGTCACCAAACGCCATAGTCTCTGCCTGCCTAATTCCAAGTCTTTCGCAAAGCCAACAAAGAGCCTCGCCTTTTCCGCAATTGGCAGGCAGAATTTCCAAGAAATATGGCTTGCTCATGAAAAAAACGGCTTTATTGCCAAACATCGTCCTGAATTTTTTCAAAAGGTTCTGAACTTGCGCTGGATCGCCGGGAACCAGCATCTTTGGCCATCCTTTCGCAAGAAAAGCTGGATAATCTTCTACGATGCGTTGATTTAACCCACTCAGTTTAATATCAACATCTGTCCAGTTGTTAGGTTTTGCCACGTAAATCGTAGATGCATCGTACACTTCAGGCACAAGCCCTTCTTCGATCGCTACCTTATAAGCACCCACAAGAACATCCGTATCAACATGATACTCGTAAATTGTCTTTCGCTCATGCAAATCCGAGATTGACGCTCCGTTCTGCGCGATTATGTAACGTCCCTGCTCAAATCCCGCAATATCAAGCCGCCGCACATAATTAAGAATGGCGTTGTCTGTTCTGCCAGACGCAATGACAATGTAAATACCGGCAGCCGCAGCTCTTTGCATCACAGAAACCGTATAGTCTGATATTGTAATGTCGTTTTTCAAAAGCGTATCATCAAGATCAACAGCGATAATTCGGACAGGATATTTGCTCATGGGGTGATACTAAACTCCGCCCGAACTAAAGTCAAGGCACGAAGATAAAGCAGACTGCGATTCATCTGTATATGGGCGTTCCGTCATTCTGATTGTTAATGGGCGTTCCCGCCGGGGGCGCTAGTTTCGCCGCCTAGAATCCCCTGAGTTTTGCGCAAACTACGGGATAAAAGTCAGAACTTGTTAAATTCCCCGTAGTCCGCGCAAAAAAGCGTAAAAAAATCCACAAAGCCAGTGAAGAACACAACGTTCGTAAATCGAAATTCGGAAGGTTATTAGCATTATAAAGCGACTAAAAATAGTTGCAAATAATCAAAAGTTGATGTACCCATATAAATATGGGGAAGAAAGAGAAATTGATAAAACGGTTGAAATCAAAGCCGACTGATTTTACTTTTGATGAAGCCGAAACACCCTTGGGATATCTTAACTATGTGCGTAAGAACAAAGGAAAAACCAGCGGTTCTAGAGTTATGTTCACATCAGAAAAGCGTGCAACGATTTTGATGCACAAACCCCACCCCGGAAATGAACTTAAGGCATACCAGGTGCAACAGCTTATCGATATACTTACACAGGAGGATTTGATATGAAAAATTTAATGGAATATAAAGGATATATCGGAAGCGTTGAGTTTTCTCCTGAAGACGAACTTTTTTTCGGAAAAGTACAGGGAATCCGTGACCTCATTTCTTATGAAGGCGTTGATGCAGCAGGACTTATAAGTGATTTTCACGGTGCTGTAGATGATTATCTTGCATTGTGTGCGAAAGAAGGAAAAGAGCCGGAGAAAGCATACAAAGGTTCGTTCAATGTAAGGGTTACGCCAGAGCTTCACAAAAAAGTGGCAATATATGCAATGGAGCATGATATGTCTTTGAACAGCTTTGTTGAGCATTCTATAGAAAAAGAACTTGCTACTGCAATGTAGGATGCATGGTGTATCGGGTGTATCACCTTCCGTTTTCAGAAGGTCGGTTAGTGGTAGTTTACGGAATCAGTTTTCTCTAGAAAGTCGCATTCCGATATACCTGCTTTTGAATCCAATATGCTCATAGAATCGGATTGCGCTTTCATTCCACAGCATTACTTCAAGGTCGATTTCTTTTAACTGGTATTCTTCCATCACTTTTTTCAGCAGAAGTTTTCCGTAGCCATGATTTCTGTATTGGCTTTTCACGAACAATTGCCGCATATAATTCGGCTCGCGAGTTATATCCAAGACGCAATAGCCGATTATCTCTTTTTCTGGGTTTTCCAAAACGTGAACTTTATAGACTTGCCCTGTTATGAAGGACTCCATTCTTTTGGTGATTTCTTCATCAGACATTTCGTTGTCGGTTCTTTCGGCTTCGCGTAATTGCTTGTTAAGCACTGATAATTCTGCGAGATCGTTTATTGTGGCTAATCTGAAAATTGGATCCATCGCTTTATTATTCCACGATTGCCTCGAAAACACCAGTATAAACAAGTGCTAAAACAGCATAAATCGCGTGAGTATTAGTTAATATTATTTCTTTTCAATGTCTATATTGGTGTACCACCTTCC